>ERZ1031292.450-NODE-450-length-10789-cov-6.453885_pt1 | contig 10789 bp, 8 predicted proteins | sample MGYA00518215_ERZ1031292 | MGnify/ENA primary metagenome ERZ1031292 (study PRJEB33718, sample SAMN03159822) | human skin metagenome | collected 2014-02-25 | study: EMG produced TPA metagenomics assembly of the PRJNA266117 data set (Human skin bacterial metagenome... | reverse complement strand
GGCAGCGACTTTAGGTGCGCTGTCCTTAACTACTTATGCCAATGAACCGGTTATCTCAGGACCTACTCCTCTGGACTCAGTGTGGATGCAATATTCACTAGAAGATGTTGTGGTGATGGGGATTAAGGAGCAGTCTAAGCTTCGAGTTGAACCCATTAGCTCTACCTCGTTGGGGGTTGAGCAACTACAGGTTAGGAATGTTAATAGCGTGAAGGAGGTGCTTGGAATGGTGCCTAACTTCATTATGATTGATCGTGATACCCCTCATACCTCTTCGGTATTGGTGCGTGGTATTGGCTCAAAGCTACAGCCAGCGGTAGTGATGTATGTGGATGGTATTCCTCACTTTGAAAAGTCTACATTTGATCTCTCCTTAAACGACGTAGAGCAGCTAGAGTTTCTTAGAGGACCACAAGGCACTACCTTTGGTAGAAATGCCATTGGCGGAGTGATCTTGATGCAGACTCGTTCACCATTTAAGTACCAAGGGAATAAAGTTAGAGTGGGCTACGGTCGTTTCAATGAAGTGCGTGTAGATGCGTCTCGACTAGCTCGGGTGGGTACGCACTGGGCTTACTCTATTGCAGGTAACTATCAGCATCTAGGGGGGTATCTCGTAAATAGTTTTGATGACTCAAGTGCCGATAAAGCCGATAAGGGAGGAGTGAATGCCAAGCTGGAGTACTCTCCTAATGAGAATACACTCTATAGGCTCACTCAGAGCGTAGACTATGTAAAGCAGGGTGCCTTTACCTATGGTACTGTAGATATGGAGACGATGAAGGTGCCTACGATTAGTTTGGATCACCCTAGTGAGTATACTCGCCTGATCTACGATGGTGGCCTTTCTGCGTCCTACCACAGCGATAAGTTTTTGCTCAAAGGACAGCTCTCTTCGCATATCGTGAATGCAAGCTATGATGTGGATCAAGATGGTTCTCCTAAAGACCTTTACTATGCATTACAAAAGGAGAAGCAGCGTCTCTTCTCACAGGAGCTCTCTATGATTGGTAAAAATGAGGGTTGGTACAATTGGAGCTTTGGCCTTTTTGCATTTGAACAGCAGATCAATAGGGATGTGGATGTGACGATCAATAAGCCTAAGTCGGTGCTTATCAAGCGTTTGAATGACCAATTTACTTGGGGCGCAGCACTTTATCACCAGAGTAAGTTCTCTCTTTCGGAGGAGTTTAAGATAGAAGCGGGTGTCCGTGTTGATTACGAGAAAAGCCGACTAGCCTATTCGGAGGATAAAAATGGCAAGAAGTCGGAGAGTGATAATTCCCTTCCTTTCGTCCAAGTAAGTCCTAAGGTCTCTTTTCAGTACTTTATAGTGCCAGACTTTCAGGTCTATGCTACAGTAACTAAGGGGTATGTGACGGGAGGCTTCAATACTGTCTATGTAGGTACTGAAAATCGCTCTTACGATGCCGAGCATAGCTGGAATTATGAGGTCGGTGCTAAGGGTGAGATCATTCCTGGTAGATTGACGACAGAGTTGGTGGCCTTTGCGGTGACAACGCGAGATAAACAACTGAGTAAAATAATTCCTGTAACAGGCCAGGTTACCTATAACGCAGGTGCTTCTAGAAGTATCGGTCTGGAGGCTGCACTGGATGCTCAGCTGACTAAGCAATGGGGGCTCTCGGCTTCATACGGTTTTACTAATGCGAAGTTTACTGATTATGTAACGGATAAGGGGATTGACTTTGGGGGTAAATATCTCCCCTTTGTGCCAGAGCATACATTGGCAGTGAATACGCAATATCGGATTCCTTTCAAGGGTCAGTTGCTAGATAGTGCTACTATCCACCTCGGTTATAGAGGTATCGGTGATATGTATTGGCATGAGGATAATAAGGTAAAGCAGGACTTCTACCAGCTCCTAGATGCGTCTCTATCTTTTAAGCGTGCTGGATTTACTTGTACACTTTGGGGTACCAACCTATTGAATAGCTACTACTTAGGCTACTTCTATACCCAAAGTGGAAGGAATATGGGTAAGCCAGGTGCACCTCTTAAAGCTGGGGTGACTGTAGAACTCAACTTCTAAGGCTAAATGGGGCGACAAAAGTCTTACAACCTATTCACCTTCTTTTCGCTCTACATTGCGCAATCGGTGCCGATGAGCTTCTTTGCCGCAGTATTACCAATACTTATGCGGCAAGGAGCTTATTCGCTCACCGCTATTGCGCTCATTAAGCTGATTAAGATTCCGTGGATTATTAAATTCCTTTGGTCGCCATTGGTGGACCGGCATACTAAGGAGGTGCTGGACTACAAGCGGTGGATTGTGGTCTCGGAGATACTCTATGCTTTGATTATTTTAGTAGTGGCACTTCTTAAATTGGATACTACTCCAATCTTGGTTATAGGGCTGATTTTCATTGCTTTCCTGATGTCGGCGACTCAAGATATTGCTACCGATGCGCTGGCGGCTCGCTCTTTTCACCCTAGTGATCGTGGATTGATTAATAGCATGCAGTCGATGGGCTCCTTTGCCGGTAGTATGGTGGGTAGTGGGGTGCTATTGGTGCTCTTTCACAAGCTTGGGTGGCACCATATGCTACCATGGGTGTCACTCTTTGTATTGGTTGCCCTGATTCCACTTTTGCAGAATAAGGGAATTGAGCTCCAACCAACAGCCGAAAAGGAGCGTCCTATGGCACGACCTAAGGATATGTTCACCTTCTTCACGCAAAAGGGGATATACAAGCATGTCATTTTTCTACTCCTTTTTTACACTGGTATCATCGGTCTGCTTTCCAACCTTCGCCCTATGATGGTGGACTTTGGATATGAGATGAAGGAGATTGGTTTTATCGTGGGTATCTGTGGTACCGCTATGGGTATTCTAGGCTCTTTTTTATCGGGTCTCGGGGTGAAGTATCTGGGCCGAAAGTGGATGAGGCGACTTGTGTCGCTACTGATTGTAGGTACCTCTACGCTCTTTTTAATCACCTATAATGGAGGTCTCCTTGGACAGCATACCCCCTTTATATTTGTGGCTATTGGGTCGGTATGGCTTACCTACGGGATGGCTTCCACTTTGGTCTATACTACTAGTATGGACTTGGTGCGATCGGGTAGGGAGGGGACTGATTTTACTCTCCAAATCGTGGTGACTCACTTGAGCTCTATGCTCTTCTCTATCTCCTTTGCCCGTGTAGCCGATGTGACTGGGTACCAAGGTCTATTTACCCTTTCACTAGTAATGGGGCTACTCACAACGCTATATATATGGTTTTACAATCCAAAGAAAGTAATAGATGATTCCGCTATTAGATAAGTACAATCGTCCTGTTCCGAGGTATACTAGTTATCCCCCTGCCAATTTCTTTCATGCTGGTATCGGGGAGCGAGATTTCTTGGAGGCTGTGGAGCAGTCCAATGATGAGGTGCCGTCGCTTCTCTCTTTTTATATCCACTTTCCTTACTGTGAACAGAAGTGTTTTTATTGTGGCTGTAATTCTTACCTGAGAAGTAAGGAGGAGGATGACGATGTCTACTTTGAGGCGGTGCTGAGTGAGATAGATAGGGTGATTGAGCGAATTGATAGCTCTCGTAATATTGCACAGATACACTTTGGCGGAGGGAGTCCGAGCCTTGCGGATCCAAGGCTCTTGGGTAAGGTAATTGATAGATTGACCTCTCGCTTTTCGGTGATTGAAAAGCCAGAGATCGCTATTGAGTGCCATCCTGGTCACTTGACGCGTGAGGGGTATGGGGCATTGCTTTCTCTTGGCTTTACAAGGGTGAGCTTGGGGGTGCAGGACTTTAATCCTGAGGTGCTTAAGGCGGTTCATCGCATGCCACCCCTCCTTCCGATAGAGGAGGTGCAAAGGATTATGTCGGGCTATGGAGTGCCCCTTAATCTGGATTTTATCTATGGCTTGCCACTACAGACGGTGGAGAGTTTTGAGGAGACCATCAAGCGAGCCATTGCTTTGCACCCTAGTCGGCTAGTCACCTTTTCGTATGCACACGTCCCATCAATGTTCCCTGCCCAAAAGATCTTGGAGCAGAAGGGACTACCCTCTTCGGAGGTGAAGGAGGAGATGTATCAGCGTGCTAGGAAACTGCTCCTAGATAGTGGCTATCTACAGATAGGATTGGATCACTTTGTCCTTCCTTCGGATGAGCTTCACCAAGCAGCGGTGGCACGAACACTACACCGCAATTTCCAGGGGTACTGCACACGTCGTACCACAGGGCAGGTCTATGCTTTTGGAGTGTCGGCTATCTCACAGCTTACTTCGGCATATGTACAGAATACCAAGGATATCCCTACTTACCTTAAGACCATCAAGTCGGGTCACCTACCTATTGATCGTGGTCTGTTGCTTACTAGGGAACAAAGAATTATTCGAGAGGTGATCACCACCTTTATGTGCAATGAGCGCATCTCGTGGAGCGACCTTGCCCAAAGACTTCAACTAACTCCAGAAGAGGTGAAGGGGGCAACTGCTTTTAATGAAAAAGAGATGGAGGCGATGGCACTAGATGGCTTGATTTTACTCTCTGATGATGAAGTGCGTATGGCGACTCCAGGCTCCCCGCTTCTTCGTTATGTCGCTTCTCGTCTTGACCCTCTCCAGAGTGAAGGTGGTAAGATCTACTCCAAACCAGTCTAAGGCACCCCCTATTAAAGTCGGCTTAATAGCGTTTTTATGGATTTGAAAAAAAGTGATGTGGAGATGAAAGCAAAGAAAAAGAGACAACAAGGTGGGCGCCCACAACGTGGCAAGGAGCGTGTGGGTAACCAGAGCAGAGGTGAGGAACATAAAGAGACTATTGCTGAATTGAAGAGGAGAAAGCGAGAGCTGGAGGAGTAGCTCTTTAGGCAGACTGTTTATAATGAAGCGTTGGAAGAATTGATTAATGTTGCCGAAGAGAACTTCAACATTAAGATAAGAGATGAATCATTCAAAAGAAAGTAGTCGTTTGCAAAAAAAAAGGGAGTTGGTTTCTCAATTTTGTGTACCTTGCTGATAAGTGAGTCAGAGATTTGGGTCACGTGCATAACAATTAAGATAATACACATTATGAACGTAAGTGTGGTAAAGTGGAGTATCCTCCTAGTATTTCCTTTGATAGCAGCGTGTAGCAGCAGAGAACAGCAGGTGTTACTTGCTGAAAAGAGTATTTGTGTCGAGACGCTAGCTGAACATGTAAAGGTGCTAGCATCAGATGAATTTCAAGGGCGTAAACCTTTTACTGAAGGGGAAAGAAAGACCATTGAGTATCTTGCCAAAGAGTTTGAAAAGATTGGTCTCAAAGCCCCCTACAATGGTAGCTATCTGCAGGAAGTGCCAATGGTGGGGATGACCTACCACCCAAGCCCTACCATCACGCTGAACCTGCCTAAAGGGTCTCTGACACTCTACAATGGCAAAGACTATCTTGCCAAAACCCCTCACATCACTGATCGGGTAGAAATCCAAGAGGCAGAAGTGGTATTCGCAGGCTATGGCATTGTGGCACCCGAGTATGGATGGAACGACTTTGCCGATATTGATGTGCGGGATAAGGTGGTGCTTGTTCTGGTCAATGACCCTGGATTTGCCACCCAAAACCCTTCGCTTTTCAATGGAAAGGCAATGACCTATTACGGTCGATGGCCGTATAAATATGAGGAAGCAGCTCGTCATGGAGCTAAGGGCGTGCTGGTCATTCACGAAACCGCTGCAGCTGGATATCCCTGGGCTTCCCTCTCCAATACCTCGGGTACCAACCTTTACCTACTGACGGAGAATAACAATATGGATCAGTGTGCCCTCGCTGGATGGATTACCGAAGAGGCGTGCCAAAAGATGTTTGAATACAATGGCTTGGACTTTGCACAGGCTAAAAAGGATGCGCTAGATCCATCGTTCAAAGCCTTTTCCCTAAATACCCATATGAGTCTTACTATTCAGAATGACCTAAAGCAGGATATCACGCACAATGTAGTAGGCATTATTGAGGGCAAAAGTAGGAAGGATGAGTGCATCGTCTACTCCGCTCATTGGGATCACTTTGGTATTGGTGTCCCTGACAACGGCGACTCCATATACAATGGTGCCGCAGATAATGCCCTTGCCGTTGCTTGTATGCTGGAGACGGCCAAAGCTTTTGCCCAAGCACCACAACCAGAGCGGACGGTGGTATTCCTTGCCCCAACCGCCGAAGAAACAGGTATGCAAGGATCGCTCTACTACGCCCTCAACCCCCTCTTTCCACCAAATAAGACAGTTGCCAACCTTAATTATGAGCTACCCCTCCCAATGGGGCGGATGAGAGATGTTACTATCACTGGCTTCGGCCAATCGGAACTTGATGCTTATGCCGAGCGTTTTGCGAAAGAACAAGACCGGTACATTGCCCCAGAGCCCTTCCCCGAAAATGGGATGTACTACCGCTCAGATCACTTTAGTTTTGCCAAAGTAGGCATCCCTTCCCTCTTTATAAAAGGGTGGCAGGAGAGCCGAGAGCACGGTAAAGAGTGGGCAAAAGCACAGATAGCACACTACTGGGAGACGGCCTACCATAAACCGGCAGATGAATTTGACGAGCAGTCGGCCGACCTCTCTGGCAATGTAGAGGATGCCCAGCTCTTCTTCAAGATAGGGTGGCAACTCGCCAATGAAAGTAACTTCCCCGCTTGGAGCGATACGTCTGAATTCAAAGCCATCAGAGAAGCCTCTTTCCAAGGGAAGTCACCTCTTTAAATGGACTAGAATAGGTAGGCGTACTCTTGGAACCACTGGTAAAAGGAGTGGATGCCTTGTTGGATAGAGACACGGGGTACGAAACCGAAATCGTGCTGAAAGTGGGTTATATCGGCATAAGTGCAAGTCACGTCGCCAGGTTGCATCTCCTCCATCTTCATGATCGCTCGATGTCCTGTCACCTCTTCAATCACTTTAATGAAGTCCATTAGCTGCACAGGGCTAGAGTGCCCAATATTGTAAACCCGATGAGGCACCGCTGCTGAAGATGGTTTTGCCAAAACCAAGAGTACCGCATTGATAATATCATCAATATAGGTAAAATCGCGTTGCATATTACCGTGATTGAAAACACGAATTGGCCTGCCCTCAAGGATTGACTTCATAAATAAGAAAGGAGCCATATCTGGCCGCCCCCACGGACCATACACCGTAAAGAAGCGAAGCCCGGTAGCTGGAATGCCATAGAGTTTACTATAAGAAAAAGCCATCAATTCATTGGCTTTTTTAGTCGCAGCATAGAGACTAACCGGGCTATCCGTCTTATCCTCTTCGGAGTAGGGGATTTGCACATTCATTCCGTAGATACTGCTTGAGCTGGCATATACCAAGTGCTGCACCGGATAATGCCTACAATTTTCAAGGATATTTAGAAAGCCATAGACATTGCTATCCACATAGGAGAAAGGATTCTCGATTGAATAGCGCACCCCCGCCTGTCCTGCAAGATTACATACAGCATCAAAATGGTGAGTAGCAAAGAGCCGATCCATTGCTACACGGTCGGTCAGGTCTATCTTCACAAATTGATATCTAGGTGAGTGGGTACTCATCACAGATTGACCCTCAGCGATGGTAGAGGTGTCAATGCCAGCATCGGTTAAGCGAGCATATTTTATGGATTGTGCATAATAATCATTGATATTATCCATGCCCACTACCTCATGCCCTTCAGTCACGAGAGCTTTCACCAATGCAGCCCCAATGAATCCAGCTGCTCCTGTCACTAATACCTTCATTTCCTTATGAGTTCTTCTTTTCGTGCGTTATGATCCAAAGATTGCGTGCGTAGGCCACTGCACCAAACATCTGCCCTACAATCAACACCGCATCTGCTCGGATGATGCCGTAGGTCAGGATGAGGAGAGAACCGGTCAGGCTAATGATCCAAAAACCTGCTGGTAGCTGAGACTCCTTTCGCCGTTGTGAATAGATCCACTGATAGACAAACCGGAGCGTAAAGAGCACTTGCCCCACCGAGCCAAATATTAGCAACCAGAGTGCCACCTCCTCATTATGCAAAAAGCGAGCGACAAAGGCAGAGGCATCCTGTGCTACAAAGGCCACCGCTACAATAGGTGTTGCCAATAGCAGATATCCTATCACCTTTGGGAGTCGTTGCCATACCCCTTTGAGCTTAAGATTGGCAAGGTAGATATAATAAGAGATAAACTGCCCAAGAATGATCGCAAAGTCATTTCGGAGCCATCCGTAGATGCAGAGAAGATAGGCCCCCAATAGGCTCAGCACCCAGAAAATAGTGGGCGAGAGCACCTTCTTCGCTTTTTCCGATAGGATCCACTGCACCAACGTGCGTGCCGAGAAAAAAGCTTGAGCAAGGAAGCCGATCGAAAGTATGGCAATATTACTACTCATTTGTCATAAGCAGGTTACTGAAAATTGCCCTCCGAAACCTTGTAATTGATATAGCGCTTCTTCATCCAGCGATAAGCGAAGCAATCCATAAATGGTCCCCACAGACGGTTCCAAAGGTGATACTTTGACTCCCCATGCAGTCGAGGAAAGTGACGCACAGGTAACTGCTTTATTTTTCCCTCCTGAAGGAGGATAAGGGCAGGGAGGAATCGATGCATCCCAGTGAAAAATGGGACCCGCTTAGCGTAGTCACTCTGCATAATCTTTAGTGGACACCCCGTATCCTGCATGCCATCGTGCGTCATCATGTTACGAAAACCATTGGCAAAACGCGACTGAAACCTTTTGAATGCCGTATCCTTACGATTAGCCCGAATACCCGTCACCAGCTGATACTCCTCACTATAGGGGAGGAGGAGATTAAAATCCTCTGGAGCCGTCTGTAGATCCGCATCCATATAGCCCACATACGTTGATTGAGCTGCATCAATACCCGCCTTTAGTGCAGCACTCAAGCCGCTGTTTTTTGCCAGTGCTAGATAATAGAAGCCACTCTGCCGAGCACAAACCTCCTGAATCCGCCCAAGGCTACCATCCTTAGACCCATCATCCACAAATAGCACACAGCTCTTGCAGAGTGCCTCAGGTAAAAAAGCCGAGAGCCTTTCTTCAAGCGGATAGATATTACTCTCCTCATTAAAAACTGGCACAATGATGGTCAGTTCGTATTCCGATGTTTTATTTACACTCATTCTATTTCTCAATCTCATTTATTATTCTGCTGTAGTTCGTCCGATCTAATGATCGCATAGGGTCCCAAGACCTCTGCTTCCACATTCCCCAGCTCTTCCAGATAATTAGCAGGCATCATCACCACAGCATTAGGAAGTGCATAAATGGTCTCTACCTCCTCTTTTTCTACTATTATAATTGGTTGCTCAAGGTACGCATCCATATTTTCGGGACGGTGCATTCCATAAGCAATATATTGCTCCGCTCCCACCTCCTTCGCCATTTCCTTCGCTTCCTGGCACAAGGCTCCGTATCCTATCCACGGATTGATTGAAGGCAGTGCCCAACCCGCCAAGAAGATAGTACAAGTAAGGGAATATACTAGGGTGCACAATCCAGATTCTATGCTTCCTTGTGCTCTAAAGGCATTCCTCAGTGCGACCACCCCACCTTGCGTCATGATGGCAGCGGCAAAGTAAATGAGTGCGTGATCGAGGATGGCAGTGTCGGCATTATAAAGAGCAAAGTAGCATACCAGAGGAAGTGCCGAAATAAAAATAGTAGCCGTGATGATGAATAATAGTCGCACCCATAATTGCCCACTAAACCTTGAAAGATTGAGCACCCCTAGGTAGATCACAAAAGGGAAAGCAGGCAATAGGTAGACCTGTAGCTTAGAGCTGACACAAGAAAGCAAGATAAAAGTGGTGAGAAACACCACGAAAAAGAAACGCTCTAGGTCACTCCTAAAGCCACCCTTGAAAGCAGCTACCAACATCAGAGGAATCACTAGAAGTGACCAAGGTGCAATGGAGTACCAGATAGAGAGGCCATAGTAGTAGAAAGGCTCTTTGTGGTGAAAGGCGTCTACAGCACGGTCTATCGTCTGGTGGAATACCAAGTTATTGAGATACTCCATGCCTCCCTCGGCATAGACACAGCCAAACCATGCCACAAATAGGAGCACCAGTACCACCCACGTACGCCACCCCCAGTAGCGACCCATCTCTCTGATACGCCCCGTAATGAGGAGATAAACTACAGTCGAAAGTAGTGGAATGAGTAGTCCAAAGGGTCCTTTGCTGAACACTGCTAGAAAAATATAGAGGGGAAAAAGCCACCCTCCCCGTTTGGGAATCTCTGCAGAGGTCGACATCGTATAGAATGTGCGGAGCGACAACACGATGAACATACACATTAGCATATCCATTCGTAGTGTCACCACCATTCCAGTAAAGAGCCCACCCGTCAGCAGTAGCATACGAGCTATTTTGCCCGTATCTTCGTCGGTCTCGGGTGCCACCCACCGCTCCATCACCCGAGTGGTGATCAGTGCCGGAACCATTGATGCTAAGGTTAGGAACCACATCTGATGCGTTCCGAAGAGCCATTTCCCTAGCATGATCCACCAGAAGTAAAGCGGTGGTTTATCTGCATAGGGAAGACCGTGATTGTAAAACGTGAAGAAAGTGCCATTCCGCAACGCCTCATCAGCGATACTGAGGTACCTCAGTTCGTTTGAAGGTGTAAAATCACGCAACAGTAATATCGGTAATAATGCAAAGCAGAAAGCCATGTAAAACGCTTTGCTGCTCAGCTGTTTCTCTGCTATTGTAGCCACTAACTATGTAATCTTTTTTGCCTCATCCGATATTCTGCGTGATGGGGTGACTGTATCACCTTGAGACTAC
>ERZ1031292.449-NODE-449-length-10790-cov-6.198975_pt1 | contig 10790 bp, 10 predicted proteins | sample MGYA00518215_ERZ1031292 | MGnify/ENA primary metagenome ERZ1031292 (study PRJEB33718, sample SAMN03159822) | human skin metagenome | collected 2014-02-25 | study: EMG produced TPA metagenomics assembly of the PRJNA266117 data set (Human skin bacterial metagenome... | reverse complement strand
GGAGTGGCTCTCACCCGGCGAGGCGGACCAGCTGCTGTCGCGCGCGACCGACCAAGCCGCAGTGCTCATCGAGGCCGCAGGCGGCACCCGCAAGGAGCTGCCCAACCCGCGGCTGGCGGTGGGCACGCTCGCCGACTTCTACGACACCCCGGGGCTACCCGCCGGTGTCACCCCGCGCGCGGCGAAACTCTTTGCCCGCGCGGACCGGGTGGCCGCCACTATCGAAACGGTGACCGACCGCTTGGACGACCACTCATTCGACCCCCAGCTCTTTGCCCTGTGGCGCCACGTCCGCTCCGCCCGCATGGCGGGTGTCGCCGACGCAGTGCTGGACTACCAGCGCGAGTGGGCCCATTAGAGGGCATCAAAGTCATGGCGGGCGCTAATGATTGTGTTGGGTTAAACAGCTGTGGAAACGTGCAGTACCTCGTAGGTGGTTGCATCAGTGGAACTTTCGTCAGCTTCACACGTGCTTAGCTCGACGAGTACAACTTCCCAGTTGTTGACGTCGACTGCGGAAACACGCGCGACGGTGGAGGCAGAGGCCGAACCGAAAAACTCCGCGGTGATGCCTTCCAAGCACTGTGACGGTGCTTCGCCGACCGGCAGGGGCACGGTAGTAACGGTCAAACTGCGGGCTGACGAGTAGTCAGCAGGACCGGTATTTAGCTGGTGGACGGTCCAGTCGTGAATAGGGTGGCGTCCGAAGTCTCGCACGATGGCTGAGTAGCCGGGTTCGCCCCAGCAGAACTGGCGCATACCGTCGATGTCGCGCCAGAGATAGAAAGGGGCGTAGGCATTCCGGGGTGCGCCCTTAGTCTTCTCTTGGATGAGGTACGCCTTGAACTCCAAACCGGGGTAACCGTCCATGAGATGCCCCGTCTGGGTGACGCGATCGCGGATAATCTGCATGTCATAGTCGGCAGGCAGAGAGATCTGGTACTGCATGGCGTACATCAGCGTTTCTCCTTTCGCAAAGGGTAGATCACATGGGAGGCCAAAACAGTTAGCGCTGCGGGCGCTTCACCGGTGCGCAGCAGCCCACCTTGCAGGGCTCACCGTTGACGGTGCAACCCCGCACCGTGACGCCAGACAAGGTTTTAGGCTTGACTTGCGCACCGACGGCCTCGGCGATGTCGACGATCATACCGGCGAACGCGGGTTCTAAGCCGACCGTCGGGGTGCGCTCGAGCGTCACGCCCATCTCGTCGCACGCCTGCTTGAGCTCGGTGTCGAGGTCCCAGACCACCTCCATGTGGTCGGTGATAAATCCGATGGGCACGCAGATGAGGTGCTCCATGCCGTCGGCCTTGAGCTCCTGAGCGCGGTCCACCACGTCCGGCTCCAGCCACGGCGTCGCTGGGTTTCCGGAGCGCGACTGCCACACCACTTCAAAGCTGTCTACGCCTGCGTGCTTTGCGACGAGCTCCGCCGCCTCCGCGACCTGCCTAGAGTACAGGTTCTGGTCTGCCGGGCCGCCGGAGTTCTCGTCCGCTGCGGTGGGCACGCTGTGCGCGGTGAAGAGCACGCGGGTGTCGCCGGTCGCCCTCTCCACAGCCGCGCGTAGTCCGGCGGCGACAAGCTCGACGAACGTCGGGTGCCCATAGAACTGCCACAGCTTGGTGTAGGTGATCTCCGGGGTGACCTCGCGGATGCGCTGGATGTCCTCGTCGTACTGGCGGCAGGCGGAGTACCCGCCCCAGGCACTGGTGGCGAAGACGAGGACGTTCCTGTGGCCGTCATCAAGCAACTGCTTCGCAGTGTCCTCGGCGAACGGGTGCCAGTTACGGTTGCCAAAGTAGACGGGGAGTTCGATGCCGCGGCGCGTCAGTTCCGCCTCGATGTTGGCGATGAGCTCGCGGTTTTGTCCGTTGATGGGGCTCACACCGCCGAAGTGGAAGTAGTGCTCACCGACCGCCGCAAGGCGCTCGCGGGGGATGCCGCGGCCGCGCGTGACGTTCTCGAGAAAAGGAATAACCTCGCCCTCCCCTTCGGGGCCGCCGAAGGAAAGGACGAGGAGTGCGTCGTAGTCGTTGAGAGCCATGCCCTCGAGCTTATCCCCCTAGAGCAGGCGCACCGCGTTCGGAGCCATGCCGGACCAACGCACCGGAGCAATGGTGACGTTCTGGCCGGACTGTGGAGCCTCGATCATGGTGCCGTCGCCGAGGTAGATGGCCACGTGCTGGTTGCCGCCCGGGCCCCAGAACAGCAGGTCGCCGCGCTGGGCCTCGCTGGCCGGGATCTGGGTGCCGCGCTGGTACTGATACCCGGTGTAGTGCGGCAGCGCCACGCCAGCGGCCGCGAAGGCGTACAGCACCAGCCCCGAGCAGTCGAAGCCGGAGACGGAACCGCCGTTTACTCCCGTGGTCGGGCCGTTGGCGTCGCCGCCGCCCCACACGTACGGGGTGCCAATCTGGGACTGCGCACGCGCGATCACAGCCTCCACCTGGGAAGAGTTCGACACCGCGGCGACAGACTTCTGTGCCTTGGTGGAAACGTCAGCAGCGGTCTCCACCTCGGGCAGCACAGTGGACAGGGAATCCGCAGAGTCCGCAGTTTCCGTGGTGTCGGAAGTCTGCTCGACCGTGCCCAGCGCACCGTTCAGCCCATCCGCGAAGGCGGTGACCAGCTCGACGGCATCCGTGTTGGAGCTGTCGAAGGAGCCGTGGTTGGCCGCCACGCCGCCGACCATCGCGATGCCGGCCGCGACGGCGCCGACCTTGGCGATCGTGTCGCTGTCCAGCGCCGGCAGGCCGGCCTGGGAAGACAGCGCGGCGATGTCGCTTGCAGAGGAGGTCTGCGCAACAGTGCGCACCGCGTCCACCACGACCTCGCGGCTGGGCTCCGGGGCCTCCGGGGCGTCGTTGGACACGCGCTTGCGCACCAGGTCCACGACCTCTTCGGGCACCTCGTAGGTGGTGTCGCCCTTGGACACGGTCAAGGTGGCCGCGTACGGGTCGGCAGCGATGGCGTTGTCGGGGGCAGCTTCAGCAGCCTCGGCCGACGCAGCATTATCTGCAGACGGGGTTTCTGCGGTTTCAGCCTGCGCCGGGCGCTGCTGCTCCAGGTCCTTCTGCGCGCTATCGAGCTGGGACTGGGCGGCGTCGCGCTCAGCGACGGAGGCTTCGAGCGCGGCGCGGTTTGCGTCGAGAAGCTCGCGCGCGTTTGCCTCGGCCTGCTTCGCCTCGGCCTCGGAAGCGTCGGCGAGCTCGCTCGCCTCGCGCAGCGTGGCCTCCTCATTCGCCGCCTCGGCACGCGCCTGCTCCGCCTCGGCGAGCTTGGCGCGCTTCTCCTCCGAGCGCTGGCGCAGGAAGAACGAGCGGTCGAGCACGTCGCGCTGCGTGTCCTTGCCGCTGACGGCGACGAGCGCGTCACCCGGGCTCGCGCCGCGGTACTGCGAACGGCTCAGCTCGTCGAGCTCGGCGCGTAGGACGTCGACACGCTCCTGGGCTTCGTCGAGACGTCGCTTCGCCTCGTCCTTGCCGCGGCGGGCCTGCTCGGCCTTGACCTGCGCATCGTGCAGGTCCACCAGGGACTGGTTGACGGACTCCTGCAGGCCGCCGAGGTCGAGGTTGAGCGAGTCCACGTTAGCTTGCGCACGGGACACAGCGGTCACGAGTTCGCCCATTGCAGAGGTGGAACTCTGACCGGTGGCGGCCGGGCTGACTAGGCCCGCCGCCAAAGAAACAGTTGCGGCACACGCGGCGGCACCGAGCACATTTCGCGCACGACCAAACCGGGTGCTCCTTTGTGGATTAGCCACGAAGGTGCTCCTCACACCGCCCGTCGCGCACACTTCAGCGGCACTCGGGCGATCAAGAAAACCCGAGGCTTCAAAGCGCAGGCGAAAACCGTGACTAGCGGTCCCACGAGCGGTCTAGATGTTGACTACTGACGCGGCAGCGCGAATCGCAGCTGGCACAGCTCTGCCCTGGAACCTGGTACTCGGCGTGCTTCCCCACATGCCCGAACCTTCGCGGGCGCTTGACTAGAGCGCCCTAACGGTGCCATTGCGTTGCGTGTGACAACCATCGACCCGCGAGCCGATACGGGAACCATACGTCAAGGCAACAAACTTGTATCCCTTTTGTTACAAACAATCTCGCGGGTCAAGGCTATTCACATGATTCACACCCGTCTCACCAGCACAAACCTGGGCGCGAGAGCGTTACGTGACGTTCGTCACATTGCCGGGCTCACGCTCGCCAAAGTTGACCAAACTGATGAAAACGTGGAATCTGACCTGCGGGTTTCCGGGGGGCACGTCAACTTCTGCGAGCGGGCGCGTCAAGGCAGCAAGCTTGTCGACGTCTAATTGCCGCGGTGGGCAGAAAACGCCGTCACTGCAGCGACGGCGGCAAGCACCACCACAATGACCGCCACCGCCAACGGCCAGTTCACCGAGAACGACTCGGCCGCATCAGCGAAGGCGTGGACGCCGGCGACGTAGTCCGGCTCGGAGACCATCGCCCGCTCCCCGCGCTCCACCTGCGCTCGGGTGAGAGAGTCGCTTATCCCGACGGCGACGTGCGGAGTGCGCACCAGCACGGTGTCGAGTCCGGTGTCGGCGGCCGCGTCCTGCGCCAGGTCGCGCAGGTCCGCGATCACCGGCGGGGTGTGCTCGAGCACAATCATTCCCGTCGGGTCGAAGGAGTCGGTGTTGGCATCGGCGAGGGCGGCCTCGAGGGCCGGCCCCAGCTCCGCATTGACGGGGTTGTCGGTACCGAACGCTACTGAGGATGAGGCGAGCTGAGAGACAAGTTCCTCCAGTGTGGCTTCTGCCAGTGTGGCTTCTGACTGCATCGGCCTTGCTCCTCGGGTTCCCGGGCGATCTATACGGTAGGTTTTGCAGTGTAACGGTGGGGGCCGGAGGTGCGTCGGTAAGCGCAATGCGAAAACATAACGGGCGTACTGTTAATATGGGCGCGGAACTATGGAAGGTCGCATAAACTGGTGGCTTGACCATAGGGTCGCTAACCCCTGATTTGATACGACGAGAATTGGAGCTCACCGTGGCAGAAAGCAAGAACTCGTTCGGTGCCAAGAAGACGCTCGAGGTCGGCGGAAAGTCTTATGACTACTTCGCGCTCGACGCCGTCGAAGGCATGGAGAAACTCCCCTACTCCCTCAAGGTGCTGGGGGAGAACCTCCTGCGCACCGAGGACGGCAAGAACGTCACCGAGGACCACATCAAGGCCATCGCGAACTGGGACCCGTCGGCAGAGCCGAGCGTGGAGATTCAGTTCACCCCGGCCCGCGTCCTCATGCAGGACTTCACCGGCGTGCCGTGCGTGGTCGACCTTGCAACCATGCGTGAGGCCGTGAGCACCCTCGGAGGCAACCCGGACCAGGTCAACCCGCTGAACCCTGCCGAGATGGTCATCGACCACTCCGTGATCATCGAGGCGTTCGGCTCCACCGACGCCATCGACAAGAACGTCGAGATTGAGTACCAGCGCAACGAGGAGCGCTACCAGTTCCTGCGCTGGGGTGCAGAGAACTTCTCCAACTTCCGCGTCGTCCCGCCGGGAACCGGCATTGTCCACCAGGTCAACATCGAGTACCTCTCCCGCGTCGTCTTCGACAACGAGGGCCTGGCCTACCCGGACACCTGCATTGGCACCGACTCCCACACCACCATGGAAAACGGCCTGGGCATCCTGGGCTGGGGCGTCGGCGGCATCGAGGCTGAGGCCGCAATGCTGGGCCAGCCGGTCTCCATGCTCATCCCGCGCGTCGTGGGCTTCAAGCTCACCGGCGAGATCCCGACCGGCGTGACCGCAACCGACGTCGTGCTCACCATCACCGAGATGCTGCGCGAGCACGGCGTGGTGCAGAAGTTCGTCGAGTTCTACGGCAACGGCGTCAAGGAAATCCCGCTGGCAAACCGCGCCACCATCGGCAACATGTCCCCGGAGTTCGGCTCCACCTGTGCGATCTTCCCGATCGACGAGGAGACCATCAACTACCTGCACCTGACCGGCCGCTCCCAGGAGGACATCGACCGCGTCGAGGCGTACGCCAAGGCACAGGGCATGTGGCTGGAGCAGGACGCAGAGGAGGCCGAGTACTCCGAGTACCTCGAGCTGGACCTGTCCACCGTCGTCCCGTCCATCGCCGGCCCGAAGCGCCCGCAGGACCGCATCCTGCTGTCCGAGTCCAAGGACACCTTCCGCAAGCAGCTGCCGGACTACAACACCGCGGGCGAGGGCACCTCCGAGCCGGTTCGCGCCGAGAAGGTCGACGCCGTCTCCTACAACGAGTCCTGGGCCGCCAACGGCGAGTCCGCCGCTGAGGGTGCAGAGGGCCGCGCGTCCAAGCCGGTCATCGTCGAGTCCCCGAAGGGCGGCGAGTACACCCTGGACCACGGCTTCGTGGCCATCGCCGCTGTGACCTCCTGCACCAACACCTCCAACCCGTCCGTCATGGTCGGCGCTGCCCTGCTGGCACGCAAGGCCGCTGAGAAGGGCCTGAAGGCCAAGCCGTGGGTCAAGACCATCATGGCTCCGGGCTCCCAGGTCGTGGACGGCTACTACGAGCGCGCTGACCTGTGGAAGGACCTGGAGGCCGTCGGCTTCTACCTCTCCGGCTTCGGCTGCGCATCCTGCATCGGCAACTCCGGCCCGCTGCCGGCCGAGGTTTCCGACGCCGTCAACGAGTTCGACCTCACCGCAACCGCCGTGCTGTCCGGCAACCGCAACTTCGAGGGCCGCATCTCCCCGGACGTGAAGATGAACTACCTCGCGTCCCCGCTGCTGGTCATCGCATACGCCATCGCCGGCACCATGGACTTCGACTTCGAGACCCAGCCGCTGGGCCAGGACACCGACGGCAACGACGTTTTCCTCAAGGACGTCTGGCCGTCCACCGAAGAGATCGAAGAGACCATCGCAGGCACCATCTCCCGCGAGATGTACGAGGCCGACTACGCCGACGTGTTCAAGGGCGACGAGCAGTGGCAGGGTCTGGACATCCCGACCGGCAAGACCTTCGACTGGAACGAGGACTCCACCTACATCCGCAAGGCGCCGTACTTCGACGGCATGCCGGAGGAGCCGGAGGCAGTCCAGGACATCGAGGGCGCACGCGTGCTGGCCAAGCTGGGCGACTCGGTGACCACCGACCACATCTCGCCGGCTTCCTCCATCAAGCCGGGCACCCCGGCCGCGAACTACCTGGACGCCAACGGTGTCGAGCGCAAGGACTACAACTCCTTCGGCTCCCGCCGCGGCAACCACGAGGTCATGGTCCGCGGCACCTTCGCCAACATCCGCCTGCGCAACCAGCTGGTGGACGAGCAGGGCGGCTACACCCGCGACTTCACCCAGGAGGGTGCACCGCAGGCCTACATCTACGACGCCGCGATGAACTACGCCGAGAAGAACATCCCGCTGGTGGTCATCGCCGGCAAGGAGTACGGCACCGGTTCCTCCCGCGACTGGGCTGCGAAGGGCACCAACCTGCTGGGCGTGAAGGCCGTCATCGCCGAGTCCTTCGAGCGCATCCACCGCTCGAACCTCATCGGCATGGGCGTGCTGCCGCTGCAGTTCCCGGAGGGCCAGTCCCACGAGTCCCTCGGCCTGGACGGCACCGAGACCTTCACCCTGACCGGCATCACCGAGTTCAACAACGGTGAGATCCCGGCGACGGTCCACGTCAAGGCTGAGAAGGACGGCGCCGACGCCGTCGAGTTCGACGCAGTGGTCCGCGTGGATACGCCGGGTGAGGCGGAGTACTTCCGCCACGGCGGCATCCTGCAGTACGTGCTGCGTCAGATGGTCAAGAACTAACACGCTCACGGCCATCGCTTAAGGGGCCCCGCACACCGCGGGGCCCCTTCCCCATTCTTCTCACGCTATCTGGAGCCCGGAGGAGCCCCCTTATGCCGATTGTCAGCGACGAAGAGCTGCAGCGCCGCCGCGGCGAGATCATCGACGCCGCACGCGTCTGCTTCGCACACTACGGCTACGAGGGGGCCACCGTGGCCCGCCTGGAAGAGGCCACCGGCAAGACCCGGGGCGCGATCTTCCACCACTTCGGCGACAAGGAGACACTGTTTCTCGCCATCGCCGAGGCGGACGCAGAAAGGCAGGCCCAAGTGGTCAGTGAGCGCGGTTTGGTGGAGGTCATGCGCGGCATGCTCGTGGACCGCAGTTCCAACGACTGGTTCACCACCCGCGCCGAGATCCTCCGCAAGCTGCGCACCGACCCCGAGTTCGAGGCGCGCTGGCGCGAGCACCAGGAGGTGCTGGACCTTGCGGTCCGCGCGCGCTTGGAGTCCAACAAGCACATGCGTGACGACGTACCCGTCGCCGTCGTGCAGACCTACCTGGAGACAGTGCTCGAGGGATTCATCACCAAACTCGCTTCAGGCGAGCCCGTGGAGCGGCTCGAGGCGATGCTCGACGTGGTAGAGCAGTCAGTACGCGGGTAATTCCGAAAAATAGACTAAGCGGTATAGAATTGCCGCTATGTCAAAGCTGCTCTTCCTCTCCCTTCGCAACGGCGAGATCGGGCCGGACGTCGCCCACGCCGAGTACCACGACGCCCTGCGCGCCACGGGCTTGAGCGAAGTGGACATGGAACTGCGCGTCATCGACTCCCCCGACTCCGAGCTCGGCCCCCTCGACCCAGTCAGCGGCATCATCGTCGGCGGCTGCTCGCTGAACGTGACCAACCCGGAGCGCGACGCGTGGCACAAGCGTATCGACGACATCCTGTCCGCCACCGTTGAATCGGGCAAGCCCGTTTTCTTCGTTTGCTTCGGCATCTCCTGGCTGGTGGACCACCTCGGCGGCGAGGTCGGACGCACCCACCCCGAGCCGTCCGGCCCGACCACGGTGAACGTGGTGGCCGAGGACGCGCTCGCCGGCCCCAGCGGCACGTTCACCGCGCTGACGGGGCACACCGAGAACCCGGTGCGCGTGCCCGATTCCGTCAGCGTCGTGGCCACCGGGCCCGACGGGATGGTGCAGATGGTCCGCTACACCGACCGGGTATGGGCCACCCAGTTCCACGCCGAAATGGACGCCGACGCCATGCGCACCCGCATGGACTTCTTCCACGATTACGGCTACTTCCCCGCCGAGGAGTACGCGCGCATCGTCGCCGACCTGCCCAACCACGACGTAAGCCGGGCGAACGGGCTGCTGCGCACCTTCGCCCGGCTCTGCGCCGAGGGTCAATTCGACTAGATCTCGGCGACCTTCGCCTCTCCGCCCTCGAAGTCGAGCGGGTTGCGGTCGAACGGCTCGCCGCGGCCGACCGATTCCACGATCACATCCGCCACGAGCTCGCGCGGGGTTTCTGACGAGGGGTCCCTTTGGTCGTCGAGAAGCGCGATGCCCTCCGACGGATCATCGGTGAGGCGGGTGGGGCCGAGGATCTGGTACGGCAGGTCAGAGGCGAGCAGACGCTTGTCGACGGCCTTCTTCGCCTCGACGTAGGCGTACCACGGGCCACCGTCGTCCTCCGTGGTGGCCTCAGCGGCGCCGGCGTAGGAAACCATGACGGTAAACGGGGCGAACTCGCCGAGCTCTTCGAGGGCGTCGATCATCGCCATCGCTGCGTCGCGGTCCACGGCAAAGGTGCGCTCGGCGGAGCCGCCGCCGGCGCCCGCGGACCACACGACCACGTCGAACGGGGTGAGCAGGCGAGCCCAGTCCTCCTCGTCGAGGGTGGTCAGGTCGCGGACGATGGCGGTCGCGCCGTCGTCGACAAGCTGCTGCACATGGTCCGGGTTGCGCACGAGCGCGCTGACGCTGTGACCAGCTGCGACGAGCTTGGGGACGGAGTGGCGCGAGACGTTGCCACCCGCGCCGAGAACGAGAACGTGTTGAGTTTGCTTAGGTGTTTCCATAACCCCCACCGTAACGCTATTTCTGCGCCTATACTTTGCGCATGCACGCAATTATTACGACCACTGGTAAAGACCGCCCCGGCGTCATCGCCGCAGTTGCCAAAACCGCCGCTGACGAGGGACTGAACATCCTCGACGTCTCCCAGACCATCATGGACGACTTTTTCACCATGATCATGCGCGTCGCACTTCCCGAGGGCGAGGTGGACATGGGGGCGCTGCAGGAGGCGTTCGACGCCGCCGGCAAGCCGCTCGGCATGGTCGTGCGCATCCAGTCCGAGGCCCTGTTCAGCGCCATCAACGACATCTAAGGGGCGGCTGTGAATTTCGAGTTTTCAGACGCGCGGTTCCTCGACGTCATCCGCATGATCGAGGACTACCGCCTGGACATCCGCACCGTGACGATGGGCATTTCGCTCATCGGCTGCACCCGTCCCACGATGGAAGCCACCGCGCAGGCGGTGTACGACCGCGTGATGGAACGCGCGCGTGACCTGGTGCCGGTGTGCGAGGGCATCGAGCGCGAGCTGGGCATCCCGATCGTGAACAAGCGCATCTCCGTCACCCCCGTCGCGTTGGTGGCGGCGGGCGCGGACGGCAACCCGGTGGAGATTGCCCGCGCCCTGGACCGCGCGGCCGGCGAGCTCGGCGTCAACTTCGTCGGCGGCTACTCCGCGCTGGTGGAAAAAGGCGGCACGACCGCGGACAAGAAGCTGATTTACTCCATTCCGGAGGCGCTGAGCGTCACCGATAACGTGTGCGGGTCGGTCAACGTGGCGTCGTCACGCGCCGGCATCAACATGAACGCCGTGGCCAAGATGGGTGAGATTGTGAAGGAGGCCGCGGAGGCGACCGCGGACCGCTCCTCCATCGCCTGCGCAAAGCTGGTCGTCTTCGCCAACGCCGTGGGCGACAACCCGTTCATGGCCGG
>ERZ1031292.444-NODE-444-length-10856-cov-12.231923_pt1 | contig 10856 bp, 12 predicted proteins | sample MGYA00518215_ERZ1031292 | MGnify/ENA primary metagenome ERZ1031292 (study PRJEB33718, sample SAMN03159822) | human skin metagenome | collected 2014-02-25 | study: EMG produced TPA metagenomics assembly of the PRJNA266117 data set (Human skin bacterial metagenome... | reverse complement strand
CTTTGAAGGTGAGGACGTCGGCAACTGCTTCTTGGAAGGAGGCGCAGACATCCTCAACGCTAATGACGCGGTCCTCGCGTTCTGCGGCCTCCACGTAACGGGCGACGGCCGTCTTCAGGCCGGAGAAGGAAAAATCGTGGCGTGGGTCCTTTGGCTTCATCAGGCCTCGGGGGAAAACGATGGCCTGGGGGTTGCCACGATGGGCGAGCTTGTCGATGACGGGTCCTCCCGGGTAGCCCAACCGCAAGAGCCGTGCAACCTTGTCGTAGGCCTCGCCGGCGGCGTCGTCAAGCGTAGAGCCCAGCTCACGCATGGGGAGGCCGACGCGCTCCACCTCGAGGAGCTGGGTGTGCCCGCCGGAGACGAGGAGGGCAACGGCGTGGCCGAGGGGCGCGCCCTCGAGGTTGGCGACGGCCACGTGCCCGCCGAGGTGGTTGACACCGTAGAACGGGACACCCCAGGCTGCGGCGTAGGCCTTCGCAGCGGAGGCACCGATGAGAAGTGGTCCGGCAAGACCGGGGCCGACCGTCGCGGCGACGGCATCGGGGCGGTCGATCCCGGCTTCCTCGAGTGCCTGGTGCATGACCGGGCTTATGGATTCGAGGTGTGCGCGGGAGGCGATCTCCGGAACGACACCTCCGAAGCGGGCGTGCTCGTTCATGGAGCTCGCCACCGCATCGGCGCGGATGGTGAGGTCACCGTCGTCGGAGAGCTCGACAATGCCTACGCCCGTCTCGTCGCAGGAACTTTCAACACCGAGAACTAACACGTTTTACCTTTCTTTCACCGCATCGCGACGCATGGTCAACGCATCCGCGCCAGAGGGCTGATAGTAATTTTTTCGCACACCGAGCTGCACAAACCCGTGCTTTTTGTAAAGACCGATCGCAGGTCCGTTTCCCACGCGGACCTCGAGGAACACCGTGGAGTGGCGGCGGTCGGCCTCGGCCAGAATCGCCGTCAACAACAATTCGCCCACGCCCTCGCCTTGGAACTGCGGATCGACACCGATGGTGTGCACCTCGGCCTCACCGAAGCCGTAGCCGAGGCCCGCATAACCGATGAGCACGCCGTTTTGTTCGGCACCGACGTAGTACGTCCACTGGCTGCCCAGCTCATCGGCGAACGCGGCCGCTGACCACGGGGAATCGCCGGGGAAGAGCAGTACCTCCAGCTCCTCCAGGCGCGTGATGTCCGCCACGGTGAGCTCCCGCAGAGTGACCTCGCTAGAGCTCGACATCGGGGATGGCCTTACTCTTTGGCTTCTGCTTCGGCTCCGCAGCATCGGGCCGGCGCAGGTAGTGCGGGCGCAGCGGATGCGGTTCGGCATCCCAATCGGCCACGGCAGCAAGGCTAGCGGGGGTGATCTCCACGTGCATGCGCTGGCCGGTCGTGGCGACGCGGCTGGCAAGCTCCGCCGGTGCGCAGACGATGTCGGCTGTAGCGTAGCCGCCGGTGAGATCTTGTGGCTTGACGACGTCCGGCCCCGCCACGCGGGCACCGTTGTCGTAGGCTGCGACGTAAACCTCGTGGCGCCGAGCGTCGGTGGCCACGACCAACCGTCCGGTGCCCGCCTCCGGGTGCGTTGCGCACACCTTGGCGGCGAGCGCATCGAGGCTCATGATGCCGTAGACGGGGATGGACAGGGCATCGGCAAATGCCTGGGCGGAGGCCATCCCCACCCGCAGGCCGGTAAACGGGCCGGGTCCCTCGCCGACGACAACTGCGTCGAGATGGGCGAAGTCTGTGCCTGCCTCCGCCAGCGCCTTCTGCGCCAGCGGGGTGAGAAGTTCATTGTGGTGGCGGGAATCGGACACCGACACATCGGCGCGAACGGTGATTCCAGACGCGTCGCGCTCGCACACCCCAACCACCAATTTCGTGGTGGATGTGTCAATTGCCAAAACCAACATGTGAAACTCTCCTTATCCCGCCGTCAGTAAAACGACCGGAACAATAGTAGCGCTCCTAGGCGGAGGTGCGTTTTTCCACCGTGATGTAGCGCGCCTCAGACTCGGGATCCTCCCGCACCGCGCGCTCGCGGTCAATGTCAACGTAGTAGTAGGTAGGGGCCAGCTGTTCCATCATGCCGTCGCCCCACTCGGCCACGACCACCGCATCCGTCAGCTGCCAGTCGAGGTCCAGCGATTCCAGCACGTCCATCGGGTCCTCCCCCGACTCGCGCAGCCGGTAGGCATCCACGTGAATCAGCGCTGCTCCCGAGACAGCCGGCTTGTGCACGCGCGCGATGGTGAACGTGGGCGAGGTAACCCGCCCCTTGACGTTCATGCCACGGGCGAGGCCACCGGTCAGCGTGGTTTTTCCGGCCCCCAGGGGGCCGTGCAAAAGAACGACGTCACCGGCGGACAGCATGCCTCCAAGAAGCTCGCCTACCGCTTGCGTTTCGGCGACCGACTCGCACCGCACGGTGGCACCGACAAGCTCCGTACCGCGTGCAATATCGTCCACGGTTACCACAGTCATGGCCTGATCCTCTCCGCTATTCTCCACGCCCACTATACGTACGCACGACGCGACCCCGCGGGCTGCACAGCACCTCATAGTTAATGGTGTCCAGGCGCTCCGCCCACTCGTCCACCGTCAGTTCACCGTGGTCACCGGGGCCGAAGAGGAACGCCTCATCACCGGGTTCAACTTCGGGCTTTTCCTCGCCCAGGTCAACGACGATCTGATCCATGCACACGCGCCCCACCTGCGGGTAGCGCTTCCCGCCAATAGCGACCTCGAGTTTGCCCTGCATGCGACGGGGCAGGCCGTCGGCGTAGCCCACGGGGACGATCGCCGTGTAGCGGTCCGTCGGCGCATGCCAGGTCATGCCGTACGAGGTGCCCTCGCCGGCGTGGATCTTCTTCACGATGGAGACACGTGCACTCCACGTCATTGCAGGACGGAGGGTGTAGCCACCTGTTTCACCGGACGGAAGCGGGCTGTACCCGTAGAAAACAAGGCCGGGACGAACCGTCGACAAGCCAAAATCACCCTTTGTGAGAACGCCCGGGGAATTCGCGGCGTGGTTACGCGTGGGGTGAAGACCGCACACACGGGCGACGGCGAGGGCGCGGGTGAGGGTCTCCACCTGCTCGCTAGTCATCGGATTGTCCACCTCGTCGGCGCAGGCCAGGTGGGTAAACAGCCCCGTCACCGTGAGGTGCGGAACACCAGCGATAAACCGGCAGAGCTCCTCCCAGTCCTCCTCGTCCACACCGGAGCGGTTGAGCCCCGTGTCGATGACGAGGGTGACGTTGCGGGGCGTCGGATTGTTCGCCAAGGCCTGCGCCTGCGCGAGCGAGGCAACACCCAGGTCAATGTGCTCACTTTCCTGCGGGAGCTCCTGGTCAGGGTGCCAAATCCAGGCGAGGACGGGCAGCTCCGTAACCTCGCGCACCTGCCGTGCCTCGGGGATCGTCGCCACGCCGAAACCAGCAATCCCAGCAGCTTCCAGGACCGGCACCACGCGACGAACCCCATGGTTGTATGCGTTCGCCTTCACCACGGCCAGCACCTCGGCATCCCCGGCGGCCTTCCGCACCTCGCGCGCATTCGCGGCAATTGCGTCCAGATCAATGGTGAGCGTTGTAAGTTCCATAGTTTCAGAATTTTGCCACGATTTACCCCGCAGGGTTAATTACCCCTCCCCCGCTTGTCGACGCCCTGTTGTCCTCCCCACGCACCCTGCGCGAGCGTTCCTAACGAGAAAACGCTCCGGGCACATCGGACAGTCGCACGACAATCACCGTCTTATCCCCACGATGGACGATCCCCACGCCCGCGTAGCGGTGCGGCTCGTGCAGGAGTGCTGCGCGGTGACCGGGACTATTCATCCACTCGGAAAAGGCGCGGTCCGCATCCACCCACGAACCCTGGCCGCCGAAGAGGAGCTCGCCGGCGTGGTTGTAATAGTACGAGTCAACCTCGTGCACAAGCGCCGGCGACTGGCCTTCGGGCGACTGCTGGACGAGGTGATCCGCCCAGTTCAACGCGCCAGAGGCGACATCATCATCCCACTGCACCGCGGGTAGCCCACGGTGCTCGCGCTCCGCATTGATCTTGTTAAACAGCACCCGCTCGTTGCGGATGACGATATCCGCCCGCGAGTCCAGTCCCCGCTGACGATCGATAATCGTGAACATCCCCTCAACGGCCTGCCACCCGGTGGCAACGGCCACAAGATCAACAATGACGCGGCGGATGGCATCCTGCACCTGCTGGGGTGCGCCGACGCGGGCGGCAAAATCAACAAGCAGCGTGGTGAGCTGCGTCGCGGTATTTTCCATCCAGTAGACGAGCGGGTCCTGTGAGGAGCCAGCCGCCGGTGCCGAGGCGTTCTGTTCCTGCGCCGATGCGGTGCTCATCCCAGGCACGACCACCAGCGTGGTGCTCAGCAGTGCTGCGGCGGTGGCAGCAGAAACCACGCGTGTCCCCCGTGTGTGTCCGTGCCTTTTCACCACGTCGTCTTCTGCCTTTCTTGCCACGTATTACCCACCATGTGCTCCCTGAAACGGCGCAAGGCCACCGGCCAACCGGACGCGTGCCCGCGGGGAGCAGCACAGGCAACACAGATAGTCGCCAATGTACCGGACGCCGCTCGATTTAACAACGTTAAAGAATTCATCATCAGGGCTTACCTCGGCCACATGTGTGCTCAGGCATGGGTGCCGGGACGGGGTCCTCACTGTGTGCGTTTATCCACTATCCTGGTTACGTGGCTGAAAATCTAAAGAAGCAATTGTCCGTATTGTCCAAGCGTGGCCCGCACCGCGTTCTCGTTGGCGACCTCGATTTCACCGGCCTGCCCGGCAAGGTTTACACACCCGCTGAGGGGGCGGGAGTTCCCGGCGTTGCGTTCGGGCATGACTGGATGCTGGGGCTCAAGCAGTATCACGCAACCCTGCGCCACCTGGCTAGCTGGGGCATCGCCGTTGCTGCTCCGGATACGGAGTCGGGGTTTACCCCCAACCACCGTGGCTTCGCAGCCGATCTCCAAACCGCACTCCAGGTACTCGCCGGTGTCAAGCTCGGCAGCGGTAATGTGACGGTTTCTTCTACGAAGCTGGGTCTTGTCGGCCACGGTATGGGCGGTGGCGCGGCGATCCTCGCAGCACTTGATAACCCGCAGGCCAAGGCTGTGGCCGGGATCTTCCCCGCCGTGACGAGCCCGTCCAATTACGAGGCCGCCAAGCACATGACCGTGCCCGGCCTCATCATCGATTCGGAGACCAACGGCCTCATGGATGCGGGTAACCCTGCAAAGGTGGCCTTCAACTGGGGCAGCGACGTTGCCTACCGCCAGATTTCCAACGGCAACCAGCTCGGCTTTGCTGAGGGCTTTTTCCTCCAGCTGCTTGTTGGCCTGGGGCTGCCCCAGACCTCCGCACAGGAGAATATCCGCGGCCTCGTCACCGGCTTCCTTCTGCACCAGCTCGATGGTCAGAAGAAGTACTCCGGGTTCTCGGAGTTTGCTGCTGAGGCTAAGAACGTCTCCTACCTCACCCATGAAGAGCTGGCAGACCGCGCCGATATTGAGAAGGTGGACACCTCCGCTATTCTCAAGCGCTCCTAAATTTGTCCCTGTACGTGCTTTAGACCTTCCTGAGCCTCCCGTGGCCGGCGGTATTTCCGCCGGCCACGGTTTTTTATGACAGCACGGAGCGAACCGGGCCTCGGCCACTGCGACGCCGTGTGACAGGAGGCGGCGTGCTGGCACCGCTGGCGCGTTTCCGCCTACCCGCCTGGGCAGCCGTCAGTTCCTGCGTTGCTTTGCTCACTGCCTGTTCGAAGGTGCGCAGGTTGCCGATCACTTTCTGGTGGTAACTCTCCTTGATTTCTTCGTACGCACTCATCACCAGGCACCTGCCTTTCGTGCCCCGCCGGCGTGCCGCATGGGCGGTGGCGTGGAGGAGGCAACACCTGGTGAGGTCGGTGCCCCCGTAGCCACCGAGGGGCCGGCCGGCGCGGGATCAGCGCTGGGCGCCGGTGGCGGTGTGGGGCATACAGGTGCTGCGGGCGCGGGTGCAGGCGCCGGTGCCGGTGTTGGTGCCGGAGCAGGCGCCGGATCTGGCTGTGGTGCTGGTGCAGGCTCGGGCATGGGCTTCTGCTCGGCGACCGGTTCCACCGGTGGTGCCTCCGTGGTTTCCGTGATCAACCCGTTGAGCAGGTCTCCGAGGTTATTGTGCAGGAATTCGGCGATGATGATTCCCACACCCACACCAAGCAGCCCTGCGAGAATCCCCGACGGCGCCGGTGTGATGTCGTCCTCAGGCTTCGGGGTCTCGGCAGGTTCGTCTGGGCGGTCCTCGTGCTCGCACGGCGGTTCGGTGACCTCCTGCACGTGCTGGAGACGCTCTTCGCGCTGGTGCGTGTCACCTGCGTCGGCGGGTACGACACGGCGAGTGTCGTTCTTCTCCACTGTCTCGTTCCCATCGCAGTCACAGTTGACGGCGACGTTCACCGTCGTCGCACCAGCTGTGGCAGGTGTCATCTTCTTTTCTTGGGCCGGTGTTCGCACTGGCTGCGGGGGCTCAGGTGGTGCCGATGTCGTCGGGGCAGACGGAGCCGGAGCCGGAGCGGGCGCCGGAGCCGGAGCGGGCGCCGGTGGGTCGACGGAAACAGGCTTCACCGGTGGCGCGGATGACGCAGGTGGCGCCGCTGGCGCAGAAGGTGCAGGTGGTGCGGGCTGCTCCGGCGGGCAGGCTGCCGGTGCCGTCTCCGTGTGGCAGACCACCGCAGGTGTCGGGCAGTCCCCTGCTGCGGCCATAGCGTCGCTGACACCTGCGCGCTGCTTGTTTGATTCAATGAACGTGTCGTAGCAGGCTTCGAGGGACTCGTCGCGCGACTGGCAGAGGTTTAAGACGCACTCGCCGGTTGCGTCGACAAGCTGGCCACCAGCCCGCACGCACGCATCGTAGGCCTCGGGATCGTCGTCACGGTTGGCGTTGCCAAGGGCCGCCGCAAGCTTTTTGACAATCTCGTTGGTCTCGCGGGTGACCCGAAGAATCTCCTCGGCCGCGTCCTTATCAATTTCTTCCGCAGTATCCCCGACTTCCTCGGCCTCCCTGCCGGCATCGTCCGAGTCCTGCTCGCTTTCCTTGGATCGATTGAACAGTTTTTCCAAGCCACGACTGACCAAACCGCCAACGCTGCCGAGGAGCGAGAAGAAGATCATGGTGAAAATCATCTCGAAAACGTACGAAAGGATGCCTTCCTTGCTGCGCCGGTTGCGCGGGCGGAGCATCGCCGCTCCCCGACGGAAAACCCCGTATTTTGCACCGCGGGTGCGCGAGGTCTTTTCCTCTACTTCTTCTGCCGTGTGCTTCGGCACCCACAACCCGCCGGACACGCGGGTCATCGTGTCCGCTGCTTCCTTGTATGCTCCTGCACCGGCCATTAGCGTCCTCCCTTCACGTCAATAGCTCCCAGCACACCTGCGTTCACGCCCTCCTGGCTCCGCAGTTCCACAATCTGAACCTGTGCTTTCTTGGCCGCATTGATGAGTGTGATGGAACGGCCCAGGTTTTCGTACTGAATGGCCCGCAGCTGAAGGGCAATGGTGCGGGCCTTGTCGGTGAAGGCTTCTCCCAGCACATCCGACGTAATCGTCGGTTCGCTGTATTTCACGTCGTCGATGAACGCCTCCAGCTCATCGCTAAAGCGCCGAAGAGCGCGCAGGCTTTCTTCTGTATCAATTTCCATGTTTCCCCCTGGTGGTTCGTTTCGGTTTCGGCACCCGGCGCGACTGGGCAGGCGACGGGCGGAGGCACGATAACGAATACAGGCCGCTGTCATGCCGTCTATTTCTTAGACGGTGTGACAGCGGCCTGTGGTTCCCCCGAACGGAAAATTTTTAGTTAGACATCGGCGACAACAGCGGCGAGGCGACCGGCAATCTTGCGGGCGGTTGCTTCATCGGGTGCTTCCACCATGACGCGGAACAGCTCTTCGGTGCCGGACGGGCGCAGGAGAACGCGCCCTGCCTTGCCGAGTTCTTCCTCGGCAACGGCGACGGCTTCCTTGACCTGTGCGGAATCTGCGATCGCTGCCTTATCGGAAACGGGGACGTTAACGAGCACCTGCGGCAGCACCGTCATGATGGAGGCAAGCTCGTGAAGTGGCTTGCCGGTTTCCGCCATGCGTGCCATGAGGGACAGGCCGGTGAGAAGGCCATCGCCAGTTGTTCCCCAGTCGGGGAAGACGATGTGGCCGGACTGCTCGCCGCCGAGGCTCAGGTCGCTGGCGCGGAGCTCCTCGAGCACGTAGCGGTCGCCCACCTTTGTGGTCTTGAGGTCGATGCCGTGCTCGTTCATGGCGAGCTTCAGGCCAAGGTTGCTCATCACGGTGGCGACGAGGGTGTTTTCCTTCAGGTCGCCGCTGTCCTTCATGGCAGTGGCGATGATGGCCATGATCTGGTCGCCGTCCACGACGGTGCCGTTCTTGTCGACGGCGAGGCAGCGGTCAGCGTCACCATCGTGGGCGATGCCCAGGTCTGCGCCGTGCTCGACGACCGCGGCCTGGAGCTTGTCGATGTGAGTGGAACCGCAGTGTTCGTTGATGTTGTAGGAATCCGGCGTGTTGTACATCGGGATGACGGTGGCCCCGGCGTTCTTGTATGCCTCGGGGGCTACCTTGCTGGCTGCACCGTTGGCGCAGTCCACAACGACGGTAATGCCGGACAGGTCGGCCTCGATGCACTCAGCGAGGTGGTCGAGGTAGCGCTCCTGGGCGTCAGGGGCCTCTTCGATGACCTTGCCGATGGAGTGGCCGGTCGGCCCGTCATCGGGGAGGGTCTGCATGACCTGCTCGATTTCGTCCTCGACAGCGTCGGGAAGCTTATGCCCGCCGCGGGAGAAGAACTTGATGCCATTGTCGGGCATCGGGTTGTGGGAGGCAGAGATCACGACACCCATGTCGGCGTCGTAGTCATCGGTAAGGAAGGCGACGGCCGGGGTGGGAATGATGCCCACGCGGAGGACGTCGACGCCCTGGCTAGCCATGCCTGCCGACAGCGCTGCGGCGAGCATCTCACCGGAGACGCGGGGATCGCGACCAACGACGGCGACGGGGCGCCGCTTTGTTGTATCCGCATCGCGGGTGAGGACGTGCGCTGCTGCCGCGCCCAAGCGCAGCGCCAGCGGTGCCGTTAAGGTTTTGTTCGCCAGTCCGCGAACTCCGTCTGTTCCAAAAAGTCGAGCCATAAGCACATATGTTACAACGTGCTGCTGCTCGTAGCCCCACAAGTAACGCTCCTACGAGAGGCACAAATAAGTGTTATTTGTCCGCGGTACGGTTCCGCAACCAATGCCACCAGCATATTTCTGGTCACGTGGCTGGTGCAGGGTCGAAGGAAGGCTTCGCATCGAACGCGGCGCACCGGGCGGCGCGTCGCAAGGCAGCGAGCAAAGGAGTACCAGTAACGGCGAGGAGGATGCCGGTAAACAAGGCGCCCCTGGTCCCAACCAAGCGAGGTGGTAAGACAAAAGATGAGGAAGCAGTGCAGGTTCTCCAGCACGGGAGCACCAGGAGATCGCACCCATGCGGACAGCGGCAACGTGGTGGAGAGGCTTATTCGGCTCTTCAAGTTCTGCTGTGCCTTCGCAAGGGCATCGGTTTCGCCCGCAACGGCAAGTGTCATTGCAGCATACCCCGTGGAGTTTGCGTTGCCGATGGATCCGTCAGCCTTTTACTGCGACTTCAGGTAGTCGATTGCCTTCTTGAAGCTGGGGTCGTCTTTCCCTTGGTCACCGACAGAGCCTGTGCGACAAGTCCCGTGCTATCGACGTTAGATGTGCAGCCTACCTTTTCATCGATCTTCGTGGAGCGGGAGAAACCACCATCCTCGCACTGGGTTGTCAGCCAGAAGGCGAGCATATGTTCGTCGATTGGCTGGCCTGCAGCCTTCAGCCCCAGCAGCATCCAGGCCTAGTTGATGGAGACATCGTAGGTGCCGTCAACGTGGCCATCCTCCTTGGTGTTGTCCTTGATGATCTTCACCAGGTCGGTATCCCCGAAAGTGGTGTCCGTAACGCCGTAGGCATTGAGACCCACGAGGAGCTTGCCCGCTGCGCCAGGGACTGCACCGTCGGAGGAGTCGGCGTAGCTAGCTCTTGACGGTGGCAGGGGTTCAACAGGTAGGCCAGCCCGGCCTTAGCCTCGGTGCTGTTTTCCTCGCCAGTTGCCTTAAAGGCAAGCAACGCGTCAATGAGCTGACCATATCCCCTGTACGAGCTGGTGTTACCTTCCCATGAGCTCCACGAATCGTAGGAGCCGTCCTCATTCACCTGGGATTTGAGAAAGGAGGTGGCAGCGGATGCGGTGTCCGTGGTAGCGGCGACGAGGTCTTTTGCGAGCGATGCCATGAGTGTTCCATTCCTTCTTGGAGAACCGACGGGAACACGATGTGCACATTCCCGGATCCCTCGCGAAGACAAAAACGAGAAGGAACTGCTGGGAGTCCACATCCGTAGTCCTCGACGGTGTATCCGGACTCCTTGACACAGGCGGGCAGGCATTCCGACTCATTGGTGACGACCTGGCGTGGTCGCCCTCTAATCTACGGTTGCGGGTCAGCGTCGGGATTCGACCGAACTTCCCCTACTCGTCTATGCGCTAAAAGTATTGGCTTGTTATGAAAAAGGGATGCTGTTGCTGGTTTCCGGACAGCGAAACTTAGCCCACCAAACAGAAATCATTGCCACCATGCTTTTCCCAAAAATAGTTCTCACCCTGAATAATCTGAGTGGTGGCAGCAAAAAACCGCCTGCAGATTGCTGCAGACGGCTTCTTGTATAGGCGTGTTTTTAACGCTTGGAGTACTGCGGGGCACGACGTGCCTTGTGCAGACC
>ERZ1031292.439-NODE-439-length-10985-cov-36.573833_pt1 | contig 10985 bp, 10 predicted proteins | sample MGYA00518215_ERZ1031292 | MGnify/ENA primary metagenome ERZ1031292 (study PRJEB33718, sample SAMN03159822) | human skin metagenome | collected 2014-02-25 | study: EMG produced TPA metagenomics assembly of the PRJNA266117 data set (Human skin bacterial metagenome... | reverse complement strand
CTCCGACGCTAGTACCCTGGGGCGCATGCATGACTCGATGAATCCTGTGTCCCGGAAGCTGGCCACCTCCCGGGTGTTGTCTGCGGCGGTGTGGTGCGGTGTGTTCGCCGTCGCCGGTGCTGTGGCGGGCTACCTGTGGTGGCGGTGGTTTTATGTCATCCCGGCCGTGTTCGTCTTGTTGTTTGCCTATCTGTGCTGGTTGCTGCCGGCACAGGTGCGCTACCTGGGGTGGCGGGAGGCACCCGATGAGCTGGAGATCACCCGCGGAAAGTTCTTCCACACGTTCACGGTGGTGCCGTACGGCCGGATTCAGTATGTCGATGTCACGCAGGGGCCGTTCCAGCGCCTGTTTGGCTTGAAAGTAGTGGATGTGAAGACGGCGAGTGCGTCGACGGATGCGTCCATCCCGGGTCTTCCGGCGGCGGAGGCGGATGCGTTGCGGGACCGTCTGGCGGAGCGCGCCCGGGAGAGGATGAGTGGCCTGTGACGGACGGTTCGTGGCAGCGGGTGCACCGGCTCACCCCGTTTTTGCATTTCTGGACGGCGATTTTCGCGTTTCTCGCGGTTGTCGTCATCAACCTGGATAAAGACACGTTTGATGCCGCGCGTGAGATGCTTGGTGAATCGGGCGGTTACATCCGCTTCGTCCTCATCGGTGTCGGCGCAACGGTTCTCGTGTGCCTTGCGCTATGGGGCCTCTCCATGATCTGGTGGCGCGCCCTCGGCTTCCGTTTCACCTCGGAGGAGGTACAGACGAAGCACGGCATCTTCCACACGCAGTTGCGCAGCGCCCGCTACGACCGTATTCAGGCCGTGGACATCAAGGAGTCTGTCATCGCCCGCATTTTTGGCTTGGCGACGGTCGTGGTTGAGGTCGCCGGTGGCCTCAACTCTTCTCTGAAAATCGAGTTCCTCCCCAAGAAGAAAGCAGAGGAGGTCCGCCGGGAGGTGCTGCGCCTCAAGGGCACGTCGGCTCCTAAGCTTGTCGACGAGGACGACGACGATGACGGTGATGTCGTTATCCCCACCATCCCGCTGTCCACGACGTTCGGTGGTGCTGCACTGCGCTTCGGCAACGTTGTCGCCATCGGTTTCCTTGGCTTGTCGCTGTGGGCGACGGGCCTCGCCGGTGCCCTGCCCGTCCTGCTTGGTATTGTCGTCGCCCTGTGGGGTGTCATCGATCGTGCCTTCCGCTACACTGCGCGTTTCGACGGCACCAACCTGTCGATTTCCTACGGCCTGGCGGATCTGCGCAGGCAGACCATCCCGGTGCACCGTGTCCACGGCGTGCGGGTCATCCAGCCCTGGGCCTGGCGGCTTACCGACTGGTGGCGCGTCGAATGTTCCGTGGCAGGCTACGGCCAGGGCGACAAGGAAAAGCCGACGCAGATTCTTCCCGTCGGCTCCTATGACCAGGCCTGCCACATCGCGAGGATCCTCACCGGCTACAACCTGGAAGGTGCCGACCCGAGGGGCGCAACCTCCCCGACGTTCGTGAGTCCCAAGCGGGCCTTTTGGGCGAGCCCCCTCGACCGCGACCAGCAGGCCGTCACCCTTATCGACGGTCGTGCGATCACCCACGAGGGACGCTTCCACCGCGAGGTAAAAATCGTCGATCTGTCCCACATTCAGGAGCTCACCGTCAAGCGCGGCCCCTTGAACCAGGCCTTCGACCTAGCCACCGTCCGCTTCGACCTCGTCCCTGGCCCCGTCGACATGGCGGGCAAAAACCTCTCCACCGAGGACGCGTACAAGCTCACCGATCTGCTTCGCGCCCGCGAGCTCCCCGCGCTGCACTAATTCCTATCTGTTGCGGGGCTGGGGACGCGGTTTTATGATTGTGTCACCGCGTCGGATTGGGGGCCAGTTTCCAGCGGACGCGAAACACCACACACCAACCACCAATAGGGGGACACATGGCTAAAAAAGCCACCGTGAAACGCAAAAAGTATGTCGCCGAGTTGTTTGAGAAGGCAAATATGTCTAGGGGGGCTAGCGACGATGGGCTAGTCGGGAGTGTTTCTTCGCCCCACCGCCTTGACCAGGTATCTCTTTGGCTCATTCCACTCATTGCTGATACCGAGGAAGAGATGGAAGAACTCCTCGCTGCGCACAATAAAGCCTTCGGAGACGAAGCCGACTTCGGCACTCTCATGGCAGAGCTATACGAGTTCACGGACTTCCTAGAAGAAGATGCCGATCTACTCGTCGATATTGAATATCTCGAAGAAAATGAAGAGGCTTGGCTTCGAGGACTGATCTGGGATTCCGAACCAGTGCGAACTCTCCGCCATCAGGGGTATCTTGCCAGCGGACCATTGTATACCCAGCGCGCGGTGCCAGAGATGCTTTCCACCGACTTCGTGGCTAATCTAGTTCCGACCAAGGGTGGCCCACAGGCATTACCGTTTTCTGAATCACATAAGCTCGTGCTTCACCCAGAGGATTACGGTTGGCCACGAGATGTGCCAGGAAGATTCACCCCGATGATCTTTCGACTAGCAGGCTTGTGCAACTTCACTACAGAACACATCACCGTTGAACGTGAAGATGCAAAAGTAATTGGAGAGCACATAGCCGGGAGGATTGATCCGCTCCTTCGTCTGATCGAGATGAAACACTCTCATGTGAAGATGGATGAGAAGACGGTTAACCTTTTCCCGCAGGAGCTCCGCAAGTGGGCAAAGAAAAATATTCGTTGGGTAAGCGAGTTTGATGAACTGGATATTCTCTGTGTTCTCGTCGATCTTCTGATTAAGTCGAAGCTCATAACAACCGATCCGAGATGCGGAGCTTTACTTCTGACGTTCAACGCAAGTGAAGCGCTTGTCAGACCTGAAAAGTACGCCGAACTCTTTAAACACGTTATTCCTACGGCACAGAGTATTCCCGACCAGCCAATTGCACTGCTAGATTCGTTAATCTCCTATCTCGGTGGCCCTGTTGTTGCTGAGGCTCTCCATCTAAAGCCACAGGAGCTCGGACAAGCAATGAAAGGCTTTTCACTAGACATAGGGGATAGGAACTTCACAACAATGAAGCACAACTACATTGCTCGCTGCATTTTCGGAATCCAGCACGCGAAGTTCAAGGATTACGCAATTGAAGGTCAGCTTTCAGATACTGGCAAGCTATTCATGCGCTACGCCCTGGCGCAAACCTTGGAGAACCAAGTCAATTTGTGGTTGCGGATGCGAGGTCAACGCCACGCCAGCTAAACACCCTCCGGACACCCCAGCTGTCGCCATGCCTCGTACGTGGCGACGGCGGCGGCGTTGGAAAGATTCATGGAGCGGCGGCCTTCGAGCATGGGGATGCGCACTTTTTGGGTGATGCGGTCGTGGTTCATGGCCTCGTCGGTTAGTCCCGTGGGTTCCGTACCGAACAAAAGGACGTCTCCAGGAGCAAACCTGACGTCGAAAAGCATGTTTGAACAGTGCCCAGTGAACGCAAAGACGCGGGCACCGGGGAGGGTCGCGAGACACGCGTCGAGGGAGTCATGGACGGTGACGCGCGCGAGATCGTGGTAGTCCAGCCCAGCGCGACGCAGGTGCCGATCCTCCAAGTCGAACCCGAGGGGGCGGATGAGGTGGAGGTGCGCGCCCGTTCCCGCACACATTCGGATGGCATTTCCCGTATTCGGGGGGATAACGGGGTGCTCGAAAACAACATGGGCGAAAGGAGACGGGATTTTTGGCATACTTAGATTATGACTGCTCTCAAGCTAGATGGAAAAATGTACCGCGACGAAATCTTCGTCGACCTGGAAAAGCGCGTCAAGGCGCTGAAGGACAAGGGCATCACCCCCGGGCTTGCCACCGTGCTCGTCGGCGAGAACCCCGCCAGCCAGTCCTACGTCAAGATGAAGCACAAGGACTGCGAGAAAATTGGCATCAACTCGATCCGCAAAGACCTGCCGGAGGACATCACGCAGGAGGAGCTGTTCGGCGTCATCGACGAGCTGAACGAGGATCCCGCCTGCACCGGCTACATCGTGCAGTTGCCGATCCCCAAGCACCTCGACGAAAACGCCGTGCTTGAGCGCATCGACCCGGCCAAGGATGTCGACGGCCTGCACCCGGTGAACCTGGGCAAGCTCGTCCTCAACGAGCCGGCACCGCTGCCGTGTACCCCGAATGGCTGCATCCACCTCCTGCGTCGCTTCGATATTCCGCTGGAAGGCGCGAAGGTCACCGTCATCGGCCGTGGCGTGACTGTCGGTCGCCCGATCGGCCTCATGCTCACCCGTCGCAGCGAAAACTGCACAGTGACGCTCTGCCACACCGGCACGAAGGACCTCGTCGCCGAGACCCGACAGGCGGACATCATCATCGCTGCCTCCGGCCAGCCACACATGCTCACCCCCGACATGATTAAGGAAGGTGCTGCGCTTCTCGACGTCGGTGTCTCCCGCAAGGATGGCAAGCTCCTCGGCGATGTCCACCCGGACTGCTGGGAGAAGGCCGGTGCTATCTCGCCGAACCCGGGCGGTGTTGGCCCGCTGACTCGCGCGTTCCTCGTGCGCAATGTGGTGGAGACCGCTGAGCGCCAGGCGGGGATCACCCCGGGTGAGTAATACTCCAGCTGTTGGCCTCGACAACCCGCATGACGTCGACCTGCCGCCCTCCCGCCTGCCTCAGACGTGGCAGAAGGCGGGGGTAGCGCTGTTCTGCGTCGTCTTGGCGCTGGTGTTGGTGTTCCTGTTCACTGACCACTGGCGTCGTGCGACGTTTGTCCTCGGCGCGAACTTCATGTTCCTCGCCGTTTTGCGCCTGACCTGCGATTCGTACATACTCGGTGTGCTTGCCGTACGGTCTCAGCGTTTCGACGCCCTGTTCACGGCATCTGTCGGAACGGTGATGATGATCCTCGCGTCCTCGGTCGACGCGCTTGGCAGCTAGACACGAAAAATGAGACGGGTTTTCGGACCCGTCTCATTTTTTTGTTGCGCTCTAGCGCGCCTTTTTTACTTCGTATGCTGCCTCGGCGACACCGACGCCGGGGTGTTCCTCGCGGTACTTCTTTACCTCGGCTGGGTCGGCGCTCGGACCATTCAGCTTGCGGTATTTCTGAGCGAACGCGAGGTCTTTGTTTGTGGGGAATCCTGTGATAATGAAGTACACGGGAATGGCCAGCAAAAATATGGCCCACGTGGGGTTGTTTACGAGGCAATATACCCACGCAACGCCGAAGACTATAAGACCTGCATATCGGATCGTGGAATTCATTTCAATGTACCTCCTGGTCCAATGTGTGCCCCAGCCTACGAAAAGGAGTGTGGGCTGCGCAACGAAATGCCGGCATTCCCATCAAACTGTTAGTTGTTTACACGTGGAAGAAGTTGCGGAAAATGCGGTCGAGCTGGCGGGTCTCGGCAAGGAACGCGTCGTGGCCGATGGGGGAGACGATCTTATGCATGCCGATCACGTTTCCTAGGTTGCGGGCGAGGTGCTCCTGCTGGTGGTAGGGGTAGAGGATGTCGGTGTCCACACCGGCGACCATCGTCGGCACGTCGGTGGAGGCCAGCGCCTTGATGAGGCCACCGCGACCGCGTCCCACGTCGTGCCGGTTGAGGGCTTCGGTAAGGGCCACGTAGGAGCCCGGGTCAAACCGCAGGACGAGTTTTTCCGCCTGGTGGTCAAGGTAGCTTTGCACCTGGAAGCGCTGCTTGGGGTCGCGGTAGGGGCCGAGTGGATTCTCCTGATCCTGAGCGTCCACGCCGAAGCGTTCGTCGATTTCCTGCTCACCGCGGTAGGTGAGGTGCGCGACGCGCCGGGCGGCAGCCATGCCGTTCGACGGCGACACCCCGTGGGAGTAGAAGTCGCCGCCGTACCAGTGGGGATCCTGTTCGATGAACTGGATCTGCGCGGTCTGGATACCGATCTGCCAGGCGCTGGCACGGGCGGACACGGCGAGGACGAACGCGCGGTCAAGAAGCTCGGGGTGGGAGACCTCCCACTCGAGCGCGCGAGCCCCGCCCATGGAGCCACCCATGACGGCAAACAGGTGCTCCACGCCGATTGCTTTAAGGAACTGGTACTCCACCTCTACCTGGTCGCGGACGGAAATGGCGGGGAAGCGAGAACCGTACGCCTCGCCATCGTCGGGGTGGGGGCTCGATGGCCCGGTTGTGCCCTTGCAACCGCCGAGGACGTTCGTGCAAATGACGAAGTATTGGCGGGTGTCGATGGCCAAGCCTGGTCCGATGAGTCCCGGCCACCACTCGTCGGCGTGCTGGTCGCCGGTGAGGGCATGCTCGACCAGGACGGCGTTATCGCCACGGAAGGTGCCCCATGTGCGGTAGGACACCTCCACATTGGGAATACGCGCGCCGGCCTCTGTCACGAATTCCCCGATGGAAACGTGATAGTTGGTCATGAGCATGTCCTTTCGGCTACTGGTTAGGCAAAGGCGAGCACCTTGCGGTGCGCGGCCCGGGCTGGTGTGACGGAGATGAGGTTACTCACCGCATCATTGATCCGGCGTGCGATGAACGGGTTGTTCATGGTGTACAGGTGGATGCCGTCAACGCCCTGTGTGATGAGGTCGATGATCTGGTCCACGGCGTAGGCGATGCCTGCATCGCGCATGGCGCGTGGGTTGTCGCCGAAGCGATCCATCATGCGACGGAATTTCGGCGGGATATCCGCCCCGCACAGGGACGTGATGCGCTCGATCTGCGCCTTGTTCACCACGGGCATGATACCGGCCTCGATGGGCACGTTGATGCCAGCGAGGTCGCAGCGCTCAAGGAAGTCGTAGAAGTGCGCATTGTTGAAGAACAGCTGCGAGATGAGGTGGTTGGCCCCTGCATCTACCTTTCGCTTGAGATTCCGGATATCGTCCACGCGGTTGGGGCACTCGGGGTGTTTTTCCGGGTAGCATGCGGCAATGATGTTGAGGTCCGTGTGCTCCTTCACAAAGGCGATGAGGTCGCTGGCGTGGGGGAAGTGTCCGGAGGGGGCTTCGCCGCCGACAGGGAGGTCGCCGCGCAGGGCAAGCACGTTTTCAATGCCGTAGGATTCCATTTCGTGCAGACGCTGTAATACCTGGTCCCGCGTCAGGCTGATGGCGGGGAGGTGGGCGACGCCTTCGATCTGGTAATACTTCTTGATCGTGGAGGCGATAGGGAACGTGTGCGTGTTGTCGCCGGCGCCGACAGCGCCAAAGGTAACGGAGATGAAGTCGGGGTGGGTGCCTTCCAGGCCGTCCAGGGTGTCGTAGATGGTTTTGATGGACGATGTCTTCTTCGGGGGAAAGATCTCGAGAGAGAAGACCGTCTTCTTTTCAAAAAGTTCTGTTGTTTTCATGATGTGGGGCTTCTCTTTTTTATGGTGCACGTGTGCCAGTGGGAGACGTGGCCTCCCACTGGCGGTGGTTTTTCTACGCGAGTTCCTCGCGTGCCTGTCGCGCGGCGGCGACGAGGTTGATCAGGCTGGCGCGGGTTTCCTCCTCGCCGCGGGTCTTCAGGCCGCAGTCGGGGTTGACCCACAGTTTGGATACGTCGATTTTGTCGGCGATGCGCTTGATCTGGGCGACGATCTCTTCGGTGGAGGGGACGCGCGGGGAGTGGATGTCGTATACGCCGGGGCCGATGTTGGTGCGGAAGTCGCATTCAACGAGGGCGTCGAGGATTTCCAGGTCGGACCGGGATGCTTCGAAGGTGATGACATCTGCGTCCAGGGCGTCGATGGCCGGGAGGATATCGGTGAACTGGCTGTAGCACATGTGCGTGTGGATTTGCGTCTCGGCTGCGACGCCGCTGTGCACGAGGCGGAAGGCGGGGATGGCAAAGTCGAGGTATTCGCTGAACCAGTCGGAGCGGCGCAGGGGCAGCTTCTCGCGGAGCGCGGCCTCGTCCACCTGGATGATCCGGATGCCGGCCTTCTCCAGGTCGAGGACCTCGTCGCGGATGGCGAGGGCAATCTGCAGGATGGATTCCTTGATCGTGATGTCCTCGCGGGGGAAGGACCAGTTGAGGATAGTCACAGGCCCGGTGAGCATGCCCTTGACAGGCTTGTCGGTGAGGGATTGCGCGTAGGCTGACCAGTCCACTGTGATGGCGTCGGGCCGCGAGACATCGCCCCACACGAGTGGCGGTTTGACGCAGCGGGTGCCGTAGGACTGGACCCAGCCGTTGCGGGTGAAGAGGAAGCCGTCGAGGTGCTGGCCGAAGTATTCGACCATGTCGTTGCGCTCGTACTCGCCGTGGACAATGACGTCGAGTCCGGTGTCGTCTTGCCAGGCGACGCATTCGGCGATCTTCTTCTTGTTGAAGTCGGTGTATTCCTCGACGGTGATGTCACCCTGTTTGTACGCCTTGCGCGTCGCCTTGACGTCTTTGGTCTGAGGGAAGGAGCCGATGGTGGTGGTGGGGAGCGGCGGGAGGTTGAACTCGCGGCGTTGGATCGCGTCGCGTTCCTCGCGGGCTGGGCTGCGCGTGTAGTCGTTGTCGGCGATGGCGGCGACGCGTTCTTGTACCTTGCGGTTGGTCACGTCCTCGCGTGGGCCGAGGCCGTTGTCGGTCGCTCCCTCATTGAGGGCCACGAGTTCTCCGAGCTTTTCGACGGCGAATGCGAGGTGAGCGACATAGGCCGGGTCGAGATCGGTTTCGGCTGCAACGGTGTACGGCACGTGGAGTAGGGAGCAAGAGGTGGTGAGGACAACATTTTCTGTTACGCCACGAATAGAGGAGAGAAGCTCCTGGGTGCGGGCGAAGTCGTTACGCCAGATATTCTTGCCGTTAACAACGCCAGCGTAGAGGACCTTGTCTTCCGGGAACCCATACTCGTGGAGAAGCTCGAGAGAGCGGCGACCTTCCACAAAGTCCAACCCAATGCCGTCGATAGGCAACGAGGTGAGAGCGGTGTAACTGTCGCGCACGTTTCCGAAGTAGGTCTGGACGAGGACTTTGAGCCCACCCTTGTGGGCGAGGAGAGCCTCATAGAGGCGGGTGAAGCGGGCGAGGTCATCGTCGGTGAGATCGACGACCAGGGACGGCTCATCGAGCTGCACCCAGCTGGCGCCCACCTCGGTGGCGCGTTCGAGGAACTCCCCGTACGCAGCGGCGAGCTGGTCGAGGACTGCCTCCTCGTCGACACCGTCTTCCTTCTTCGCCAGCTGGAAGAGAGTGAACGGGCCAACGATGACCGGCCGGGTGTCGATGCCGAGTTCCTTGGCCTCGCGGTACTGGTCGAGAGGTCCGGTTCCAGTCAGCGCGATGGTTTCGGAAGGTTCGATCTCCGGCTCGATGTAGTGGTAGTTCGTGTTGAACCACTTCTTCATCGGCAGGGCCTTCACATCGCCCTTGTTGCCCTGGTAGCCGCGGGCCTGCGCGAAGTAGGTCTCGAGAGAATCGAGGCCAAGGTCACGGTAGCGCTTCGGGGCGAGCCCGAAGAGGGCAGCAGCATCGAGGGTCTGATCGTAGAAGGAGAAGTCACCGGAGGGGATCTGGTCAATTCCCGCATCCTTGATGAGCTTCCACTGGTCGGCGCGCAGCTCGGCGCCGGTGGCGCGCAGCTCGTCGGCGGTGATCTCTCCACGGAAGAATTTCTCGGTGGCGAACTTCAGTTCGCGGTGGGCACCCACGCGGGGGAAGCCGATGATTGTAGTCGTCATGGCAGTAAAGGAATCTTTCTAGCGGTTCTTCAGTGCTTCGAAACCGAGTTCAAGGTCGGCGATGATATCGCGGACGTCCTCGATTCCGACGGACAGGCGGATGGTGGACTCGCTGATGCCGGCGCGCTCGAGGCCGTGGGCATCGGACTGGGAGTGGGTCGTCGTCGCCGGGTGGACGACGAGCGAGCGCACGTCGCCGATGTTGGCCACGTTGGAGTGCAGCTTGAGGGCATCGATGAAGGCCCAGGCCTCATCCTTGCCGCCCTTGATGTCGAAGGAGAGGACGGAGCCGGTGTACTTCAGGCCGAGCTTCTCCTTGACGGAGTACCACGGGGAGGACTCGAGGCCGGCGAAGTTGACCTTGGTTACCAGGTCGTGGCCTGCGAGGTACTCGGCGACCTGCTTTGCGTTCTCGTTGTGGCGTTCGACGCGGAGGGTGAGGGTGTCCAGGCCCTGTGCGAGGACCCAGGCGTTGAACGGAGACGGAGCTGCACCGGTGTCGCGGAGGAAGCTGGCGCGAGCGCGCAGGCCGAAGGCCGGTGCACCGAGGTCGGCGTACTTCAGGCCGTGGTAGGCCGGGTCCGGGGTGACAAAGTCGGGGAAGACAGGCTTGCCGTCGCGCTCGACGGTCCAGTCGAACTTTCCGCCGTCGACAAGCACACCACCGAGGGCGGAACCGTTACCGGTGTAGAACTTGGTGGTGGAGGCGACGACCACGTCGGCGCCGAGCTCCAGCGGGCGGACAAGCGCCGCAGTGGCGATGGTGTTGTCCACGATGAGCGGCACCTTGTTGTCGTGGGCGATCTGCGCCACGGTGGGGATATCGAGAACGTCTGCCTGCGGGTTGCCGAAGGTCTCGGCGTAGAAGGCGACGGTATTGTCCTGCACTGCTGCCTGCCAGGAGGCCGGGTCGTCCGGGTTCTCTACGAAGGTGGTCTCGATGCCGAGACGGGCGAGCTGCACCCGGAAGAGGGTTTCCGTGCCACCGTAGAGGCGCGGGGAGGTGACAATGTGGGAGCCTTCGCGGGCAACCGTGAGGATGGCTGCGGTCTCGGCGGCGAGGCCGGAACCGAAGAGCACGGCGTAGACGCCGCCTTCGAGGCTTGCGAGGCGATCCTCGACTGCTGCCACGGTGGGGTTGGTGAGGCGGGAGTAGATGGGGCCCTCGTCCTCGAGTGCGAAGCGCTGCTTGGCATGCTCCGCGTTGTTGAAGACGTAGGAAGTGGTCAGGTAGATGGGGAGGTTTCGTGCACCCGTCTGCGAATCGACCGGCTGGCCGGCGTGGATTGCGCGGGTGTTGAAGTCCCAGTTGTTTGCGTTGCTGTTGTCGTATTTCGTCGTCATGTTGAGCTACCGTACAGACCGCT
>ERZ1031292.437-NODE-437-length-11000-cov-6.891000_pt1 | contig 11000 bp, 8 predicted proteins | sample MGYA00518215_ERZ1031292 | MGnify/ENA primary metagenome ERZ1031292 (study PRJEB33718, sample SAMN03159822) | human skin metagenome | collected 2014-02-25 | study: EMG produced TPA metagenomics assembly of the PRJNA266117 data set (Human skin bacterial metagenome... | reverse complement strand
AGATGCTCAGGAGTCTCGTGGGCTCGGAGATGTGTATAAGAGACAGATGGAGGGCATCACGGCCACCCACCTCAGCGAGGAGGAGTTCGAGGGCCTCTGGTCCGAGGCGCAAGCAAAGTTGCAATAGCCTATCGACGTACCTCCGGCCCGCCCCGCCACCGGCGCGGGCCTTTTTCGTTGGTGGATCCCTATAGTTGGCGGGGCCGGGGTTGTCCGCAATGCGGAGTTGCGGACGATGCCTGAGGGGCGGGCATGGGCGGAGCTGACGTCGATAGGCATTAGCCAATAGTTGGTGAGCCCCCACTTGTCCGCAATGCGGAGTTGCGGACAAGTTATAGCAATCGCTATAAACCGCATTTCCGCAGGTCAGAGAAATGTCGGGGGCGAGTTTTATAATGTCCGCACTCGAACTCGCATTCGCCTCAAGGGGGCCCGACATGACCGCCGCAGTTGCCACAGAATCTAACCCAATCGCCATCGCATTAAGCCAGCAAATCGAGGACATGCACCGCGCAATGACGCAGAGCAAAGCGGAGTTGTTGTCCGCAATTCAAACGTTTGATGAACTCGCACTCGCTATCGAATGTGGCTCCACGACCACCGCGCACTTCCTCATGCGCCGCCTGGGCGTGTCATCCTCAACCGCGCACGAGTACGTCAGCGTCGCGCACCGCCTCCGGCCCTTCCGTTACCTGCACAAACACTTCAGCGAGGGTGCGCTGAGCTACTCGGTGGTGCGGCTGCTTCTGAAGTACATGACGCCCGAAAATGAGCGTGAGCTGGTCGATCTCGCCCTCGGGATGGGTTACCACGAGCTCGAATGCGCGCTGGCAGGGAAGAAGCCGCAGGACGGGGAGGGCGAGGACAGCCCGCAGTACTACCTGAGCCTGCACAAGCGCGACAACGGCGATATCGCGTTCCACGGCAATATGAATGCAGCGGACGGCGCCGGGTTCATCGCAGCGCTGAAGATCGGCGAGATCGCGTACTGCAACCTCGACGAGGTGCTCGAGGACCTGGACCCTGAGGTCAACGGCGAAATCAACATCGCCCTCGAGCGCGCCGAGGAGGTGGAGGAGAACCGCCCCGCGCGGAAGACGGTTTCCGGCTACGGGCTACCCATCGGGCGCATGCTGCTGCGGGCGCTCATGGGCATCGTCCACATGGCGCGCACGACGCCGCGCAACACCCTGACCACGCCGGGTGCGCACGTGAACATTCTGGCAACACCGGACGGGCGCGGGTATATGCCCAACAACGTGGGCGCGCCGTCGAAAGCCATTGCAAGCTTGCTGGCAAATGCGGACATACGCCTATCGACGGTCAACTCCAACGGCCTCGTCATCAACACCGGACGCAAACAGCGCCTGGCCACAAACGGTCAGGTCAACGCGCTACTGGCGATGTGGGGTGGGCAGTGCGCGGCACCGGGGTGCACGCACACGCGCTTCATCGAGATCCACCACATCGAGGACTGGGCCACCGGGGGCTTGACCGACCTGGAGAACCTCCTGCCGCTGTGCTCCGCCTGCCACTCCCTGGTTACGGAGGGGTATCTGCAGACGCTGAAGGAACACTCAGACATCCACTTCGTCTACCGCGACGGGACGCGCTTCGTGTCCACGAACTACTCCCTGCCGAAGCGCAACGACACCATGCGGACCATGGAGGAGTGCAACTGGTCCTTCAACGACTAGTGAGGCTTAGAAGAACTGCTCAACGGCCGGCACACCCGGGACACCCGGGATCTTGCCCGCTGCGGCCGCGGCGGCGCCGACCAGTGCGAGGACGCCTGCGGCGATGCCGGTGCCCACGAGGATGTCGTAGGTGGTGCCGAGCTTGTAGCCACGTGCGACGTCGTTCTTCAGGGAGGAGATGGCGCTCTTCGGCACCAGGTTCTTCTCGGAGGAGCTCTTGTACGGGCCGGAGTAGCCAGTACCAGGGTTCAGACGCTCACGGGCCTCGGCCTTCACCTTGGCGCCAGCGAGGTGCTTATCGGTGACGTCGGAGGGGCGATTCGGGCTCACGATTTCGGAAAGGTCCTTCTGGTTACCTTCCTCAGCCTGTGCCGGGACGGCCGCCAGGGACAATGCGATGGTTGCGGCGAGGGCAGCTGCGGTGATGCGCTTCATTGGAAACTCCTTTGTGCGAATCTGACGTTAAATCACCCGGGATCGGGGTGGCGCAAGTAAAACACACGTTTCCGCAGGTATTCAAGCTCGTCTGGCGGTGTAACGCAGAGGCGTCCAGTGACGATATACAAGGCCCCGAGACGCAAAAACTCCCCTCCCTAGCAGGGGCTAGAAAACGACGTTGACCAACAGCATGTACAGCGCGGTGCCGGCGAAGATCGACAGGTCGGCGCGGCGCTTCCACCAGTGCAGAAGCAGGGTAGCCGCGAGGGCGATGAGCGCGGAGGCGAGGTTGGTGGGGGAGCCGGCGTAGCCGACGAGGGTGTAGGCGACCAGCACTGTCATCACGCCGATGGGCATGAGCACGGCGAGGAAGTCGATGAACGGGCTGCCCTTGAGCACACGCAGCATGGAGAAGGGGAGTGCGCGCAGCAGCACGGTGACGATGCCGACGGGGATGAGCACCGCGGCCACCATGCCGAGGGTGACGCCGTCGGGCAGTCCGTAGTTACTCATGGCAGCTGCCAGGTAAGCCGGTCGTCGACGCGCGGGGCCCAGAAGCGCAGCACGAGGACGAGGAAGTAGGACACGAGCGCCACGAGGATCACCTGGCCGGGCGGCACGACGGCCGCCGCCAAAGCGAGGCCGCCGGCGATCAGGGGCGCGGACAGTCGCGGCTGGCCTGGAACGCCTCGAACGCCAGCACGGCGAACAGCGCGGTCAAGGCGAAGTCGAAGCCTTCCACGCCCGCGGGGATCACCGCGCCGGCCAAAGCACCGACGATGCCGGAGGCCACCCACGCGATTTGGCAGACCACGGTGATCGTCAACAGGCGAGTGCCCGAGGGGCGTTCGCGCAGGGTGGAAGTGATGGCGTAGACCTCGTCGGTGAGCGCGTAGGTGGCGTACGCCGAGGGCACACCCCGGCGGATCTCCGAGCGCGGGTACGTCAGCCCGTAGAACAGGTGGCGGAAGTTCACCATGAAGCCGGTGATCGCGCTGGTCACGGGGCCGACCCCGGTGAGGACCATGTCGATGGCCAAAAACTCCATGGACCCGGCGTAAATCAGGGTGGAGAAGATCGGGGTCCACCACCACGCGAAGCTGGATTGGGTCATCAGCAGGCCGAACGCCAGCCCGAGCGGCACCAACCCGAGGGCGACCAGCCAGGTGTCGCGAAGCCCCAGCCGAATCTCCGCCGATGTTTCACGTGAAACGGCCACTAGTTGTCCTCGAGGTTCGCGGGGAAGGTGGCGAACAGGGGCAAGGGCATTGCTTGCCGACGCATCACGTCACCCCAAAGATCCGCACCCGCGGGAGCGACGACGTCGCTGGGCAGGGCGGGGGTGACAAACCAGTCGCCGCGAAGGATCTCGTCGTCGAGCTGCCCCGGCGCCCACTCGGCGTAGCCGGCGAAGATGCGGATGCCGTCGAGAAGCTCGCTCACCTCCAGGGGAGAGGCGTTCAGGTCCACGAGCACGAGGCGGTTGGCCAGGCGGTTGAGGTACGGGTTCTCGGGCGCGCCGGCCGCGGTCACGCCCAGGCCCACCGCGGACTCGGGGCTGACCGGACCGCCGATGTGCACGGCCTGCGGCTTGGCGGCCAGCTCGGCCCAGCCCGCGTCCATCACGTTGGCGACGGCGACCTCGCTGCGGCGGTTGAGCACCACGCCGAGGGTGTGGTCCGCGTCGTGCTCGAGCACCAGCACCACGGTGCGGGCGAACTCGGGGGAGAACATGCCGGGCGCGGAGACGAGCAGCATGCCCGGTTCGGGCTCCACGCGCTCGAGCGCGTTGAACAGGCGGTCTGCGTAGAAATACTCAGGCATTTTCCCTCTCCCACCAGGCTTTCAGCTCGGCGACGGCCTCGTCGTGTTCAAGTTCGCCGCGCTCCAGGCGCAGCTCCTTGAGATACTTCCACGCCTTGCCCACCTCCGGGCCGGGTTTGAGCCCGAGGATCTGCATGATCTCGTTGCCGTCCAGGTCCGGGCGCACGCGTGCGAGGTCCTCCTTGGCGGCGATGTCGGCGATGCGCTCCTCCAGGTGGTCGTAGGTGCGCTGCAGGCGCGCGGCCTTCTTCGCGTTGCGGGTGGTGGAGTCGGCGCGCACGAGTTTGTGCAGCTTGGGAAGCAGTTCGCCGGCGTCGGTGACGTAGCGGCGCACGGCGGAGTCGGTCCACTGGCCCTCGCCGAAGCCGTGGAAGCGCATGTGCAGGAACACGAGCTGGCCCACGTCGGAAATGACGTGCTTCGGGTACTTCAGGGCCTTCAGGCGTTTGCGGACCATCTTCGCGCCGACAACCTCGTGGTGGTGGAAGGTCACGCCGCCGCCTTCCTTGGGCGCGCGGGTGGCGGGTTTGCCGATGTCGTGCATCAGCGCCGCCCAGCGCAGCTTCAGGTCCGGGCCCTCGTCCTCGAGTTCGGTGGCCTGGCGCAGCACGGTCAGGGAGTGGCGGTAGACGTCCTTGTGCTGCATGTGCTCGTCGGTCTCCAGCTGCAGCGCGGGAATCTCGGGCAAAATATACGAAGCCACGCCGGTGGAAACCAGCAGGTCGATGCCCTCCCAGGGACGGGCGCCGAGCATGAGTTTGTCCAGCTCAGCCTGCACGCGCTCGGCGGTGATCCGCCCGATCTCCGAGGCCATGTCGCACATCGCGTCGAACACCCGGTCCGCCACGGTGAAGCCCAGCTGGGAGACGAAGCGGGCGGCGCGCAGCATGCGCAGCGGATCGTCGCGGAACGACACCTCGGGCTCCTGCGGGGTGTCCAAGACCTGGTGAACAAGGTCGCCCAACCCGTCGACGGGGTCGTGGAAGGTGGGGGAGAGGCGGAGCTCGTCGTCAAGCGAAAGCTCAATGGCCATTGCATTGCAGGCGAAGTCGCGGCGGACGAGGTCGCCCTCGAGCGTGTCGCCGAAAGTGACCTCGGGGTTGCGCGTCACGCCGTCGTAGAGGTCCGAGCGGAACGTGGTGATTTCCACGGTTTCGCCGTGGCGGATGGCGGAGACGGTGCCGAACTCGATGCCGGTGTCCCACACTTTCTCGCCCCACTCGTCCAGGATCTCCAGGATCACCTCGGGGCGCGCGGAGGTGGTGAAGTCGAGGTCGTGCACCCCGCGGCCGAGCATCGCGTCGCGCACGGAGCCGCCGACCATATACAAGGTCTCGCCGCGGCCGGAAAACAGTTGCGCGAGGGGCTCAAGCAGAGCAGCATGCTTGGCGACGACATCCTGCGCCCTGGCCATCAGAGCAGGGGCGGCCAAAGGGTCCGTCGGGTCTGGCATATCGAAGAGCTTCTGCGTCACCCGGGACACGATACCCGCCACCCCCGCGCGGGAAGTACCACAACCGGCCGAAAGACCGATAGCATGACACGAATGAGTGACAACCAGCGCCCGGTTCCGGGGCCCTCCAACGGCAAGGGGGGCTCCGGCGGCGGTAAGCGCCGGCCGCGGCGCCGGCGCGGGGGCAAACCCGCCGAGCAGCAACAGCAGCAGGGAGACAAGCCGAAGCGGAAGCGGAACAACCGCCGCGGGAAGAACTCCCGCGGCGGGCGCAAACAGCACAATCGTCGCAGGTCGCAGTACCAGCAGCACGATTCGTCGATAGAGACGCGCGACGAGACCTCGGCCGGCGGCCTGGTGGTCTCCGGCATGGCCGAGGCCGTGGGCAAGGACGGCAAGGTGGACATGAGCCGCATCTACGTCGCGCTCATCGGGCGCCTGGACCGCCGCGGGCGGCTGCTGTGGTCCATGCCGAAGGGCCACGTGGAAAACGGCGAGCACCAGTGGGTCACCGCCGAGCGCGAGGTGTGGGAGGAAACCGGGATCACCGGCGAGGCCTTCGACACCCTGGGCACGATCGACTACTGGTTCGTCTCCGACGGGGTACGCATCCACAAGACGGTGCACCACAACCTGCTGCGCTACGTCGACGGCGTGTTCAACGACGAGGACCCGGAGGTCACCGAGGTGGCGTGGGTGCCCATGAGCGACCTGATGGAGCACCTCGCGTACGCCGATGAGCGCAAGCTCGCCCGCATCGCGTACGACCGGATGCCGGATCTGGCCAGGAAGGAAAAGAAGGCCGGAAGGGCAACTCCGCGATGAACCGGTACGCCGCGCTGGCTGCCGTCGTGCTCGCCGCCCCCGCAGTGCCGCTGGCGCCGGACAACCCGGAAGTGACGGAGCAGTGGGCGAACCTGACCGTGCGCCCGTCCGAGGGCGAGCAGGCGAGCGTCGAGGTCGTCGAGGCGCCGCGCTCCGTTTCCGCGCACGACCCGTTTCACGTGAAACTTCGCGTGACCAACCACTCCGGCGACACGCTCGAGGGCCTCAGCGTGGTCCCGCGCCGTGCTCCCGCGGTGGCCACTGTGATGGAGCAGCGCTACGCCGCCATCGCTGGCCCGCAGGAGTATCAGGTGGTGGGGGACGCGCGTGACGTCGATAGGCAATTGGCCCCCGGGGACTCGCTGGAGATCGAGATGGACTTGGGCCTCGACCTGCCGGATGTGGGCACGTACCCCATCATGCTGCAGCTTCTCGACGCCTCCGGTGCCCCGCTCGACACCGACCGCTTCCATATGGGTGTGAGAGGCGTGCGCGACAACGTCCGTGCCGCGGAGCTGACCGCGCTGTACCCGGTGACCGCCGACGTGGACATCCTGCCCGGCGAGACCGGCGAGGCGCCCGAGACGCAGCCGCTGGTCCTGGCGAACGACTCGCTGGCCGGCCAGCTCGCGCCCGAGGGGCGGCTGAGCAAGCTGGTGGACCAGTACATCGAAGCCGCGCAAACACCCGAGGTCGGCTACGCCACCTGCGTGGCGCTGGACCCCGCGCTGGTGGACACCGTGGACCGCATGCAACACGGCTACACCGTCGACGACGAACGCCCCGCCGTGGTGGAAGAACCGAAGCGCCTGCGCGACTCCTGGGGAGGGGAGCCCGACCCCGACGGCGAGCCCGGCGCCGGCGCGGACGACGCGAAGGTGTGGCTGGACAAGGTGCGCCACATCGCCGCCACCGGCTGCGTGGTCTCACTGCCGTGGGCGAACGCGGACTTGAACGCCGTGGCGCGCACCGGCGACAAGTGGCTCATGCGCGAGGCCGTGGAGCGCGGGCCGTTCGTGTTACAGCGCGTGCTGGGCACCGCCGGCACGCTCAACACCGTGGTCACCGGCACGGGCTACGTCGAGGACGGCACCGCACCCGCGTTGGGTTGGGCGGACCACTCGCGCTCCACCGTCATGGACGAAGGCATGCAGGCCGCGTGGGAGCGCGCCGAGGCGGCGGGCGTGCAGGAAGCGCACGATGGGTCCGAAAGCGCCCTCGAGCGCGCCGACATGGCGGACCTCGCCGGGGCCGCCGCACCCGCCCCGCAGCAGCCCGTGCGCGTGCTCAGCGCCGCCCCGGGCAGAGACACCGGCTGGATCGCGCCGGGCGTGATGACGGTGGGCTACCAGTCCTCCCTGGCCACCGTGCTGGCCGCCACCGGCGTGGACCCCGAAACCACCGGCTTTTCAGAAGAGAACCTGCGCTACAACTACGCCGTGGATTCCAAGGCCGCCCGCGACACCAACGCCGCCGCCGCGGTGCGCCTGGCCGCCCAGTCCGCCTGGGTGGCGGGGGATGCCGAGGAGCACCCGGATCCGATCCTGGTTAACCCGCCCGCGAACTGGGACGCCGACACCGCCGCCGCCGTGCTGGGCACCGTGGCGGAGCTGGTCACCGGCGCCGGCGCGCACCCCATGGCGTTCGGCGCCTACCTGGACGCGCCGGGTTCCGTCGCGCCGGCGGGCCAGCCGGGGGAGCACACGGACCCCACCGCGTTCACCGACGCGGAGGTGCTGCAGGTGACCCAGCAGGCCGGATTCATCAACGACCTAACGGGCCTGATGGTGCCGGATTCCAGCATCGCGCTCACGCGCTACGGGTTTACCCTGCCGCTGCGCCGGGACCTGCTGCAGGCGCTGTCCATCGGCCAGCGCCGCTCAATGTCGCGCTATAGCGACGCGGTCGAGGCCACCAGCGAGCGCCTCGGCGCCTCGCGCGCCGCGCTGGGCGACCTGCGCTCGGCGGTGGATCTGATCCCGCCCGGCAACGTCTACACACGCACCTCCAACTCCAGCCCGCTTTTGATCGTGGCCCGCAACGGGCTGCCACTGCCGGTGGAAACCTCGATCAACTTCTCCGGGCCGGCGGACGCCCGCCTGCACGTGCCCGACGTACTGCGCATCCCGGCTCGCGGGTCGGTCACCGTGCAGATGACCGCGGATTTGCCCGAAACCTCTCGCAGCACCGACCTGAACCTGTACCTGGCCAGCACAAACGGGCAGCCGATCTCCCAGCCGGTGGACATCGCCGTGCGCACCACCCGGTTCACGGTGGGCCGCTGGCTCGCCGTGGCGGCGCTGATGCTGGCCGCGATGCTGGTGGTGATCGCGGTGCGCGGCGCGCGGGGCAGCCCGCCTTCCGGACGCGAACGGGAACGAGCCAAACAACGTAAGAATCGGAGAACCAAGTGACGGAACAGGGACTGCGCCGGCGCATTGTCACGCCAGCGCCGCCAGCGCCGGTGCCGGCGCCGCGCGAAACCAAACCGGCGCGCGAGGAGCTCGAGGACGGCGCGCCGGATAAGTCGCTGCTGACCACCAGCCCCAAGGGCGAGACCATCGCGCCGCCGGAGACCGCCGACACGGTAGCGGCTGGCGCGGCGGGCACGGCGGCAGTCGCTGTCGCCGAGCCCCAGGCAGCCGAGGAAGAGCCCGCCGCCGAGGGCGGGGAGAAGGTCGTGCGCGCCACCGGCTCCATGGCCGTGGCCACCCTGATCTCGCGCATCACCGGGTTCATCCGCACCGTGCTCATCGGCGCGGCCCTCGGCGAGGTCGTGGCGGCGTCCTTCAACACCGCCAACACCCTGCCTAACCTGATCACGGAGATCGTGCTGGGCTCCGTGCTCACCGCACTGGTGGTGCCAGTGCTGGTGCGCGCGGAGAAGGAAGACGCCGACAACGGCGCGGCGTTCATCCGCCGCCTGTTCACGCTCACCCTGACGCTGATGACGGTGGTCACGGTCGTCGCCGTGGCGGCCGCGCCGCTTTTGACCAGGATGATGATGGACGAGGACTCGCAGGGCAACCTCGTCCAAACCACCTCGTTCGCGTATCTGGTGCTGCCGCAGATCTTCTTCTACGGCATGTTCTCCCTGTTCATGGCCATCCTGAACACGAAGGAACACTTCCGGCCCGGCGCCTGGGCCCCGGTGGCGAACAACATCGTCTCCATCGCCGTGCTCGTGGCGTATATGGCGCTGCCGGGGCAGCTGAACCCGGCCGCGCCGACGTCGATAAGCAATCCGCACGTGCTCCTGCTGGGCCTCGGCACCACGGCGGGTGTGGTGGTGCAGTGCCTGATCATGCTGCCCGCGCTGCGCAAGCTGGGCATTGACCTGCGGCCGCTGTGGGGCATCGACGAGCGCCTGAAGCAGTTCGGCGGCATGGCGCTGGCGATTATCACCTACGTGGCGATCAGCCAGTTCGGCTACGTCATTACCTCCCGTATCGCGTTCAACGCGGACGCGGCGGCGCAGTTTATCTACCAGCAGCACTGGATGCTGCTGCAGATGCCGTACGGCATCATCGGCGTCACGCTGCTCACCGCGATCATGCCGCGCATGTCCCGCAACGCCGCCGACGGCGACGACGCCGCCGTGGTGGCGGACCTGACCATGGGCACGAAACTGACGTTCATCGCGCTGATCCCCATCATCATCTTCATGACGGCGATGGGACCCGACATCGCCCACGCGCTGTTCGCCTACGGCTCGTTCAGCCCACGGGCCGCGCACCTGCTCGGCATGACCATCTCCGCGTCCTCGTTCACCCTGATCCCGTACGCGCTGGTGATGCTGCACCTGCGCGTGTTCTACGCCCGTGAGGAAGCGTGGACGCCCACGTTTATCATCGCCGGCATCACCGGCACGAAGATCCTGCTGTCCGCCCTCGCGCCGTACATCGCGCAAGACCCCAGCCACGTGGTGGTGCTGCTCGGCGCGGCCAACGGCTTCGGCTTCGTCGCCGGCGCGCTCATCGGCGCGCTGCTTCTGCGCCGCAAGCTGGGCACCCTGCGCGCCGGCGACGTGCTGCGCACCTCCATCTGGGCGGTGGCAGCGGCACTCGTGGGTGTTGCGGTGATCTTCGGTGTGCGCTGGCTGCTTCGCGACGTCGCCGGCCTGCACCTGCCCGAGGCCCTCGGACGCCTAATCGGTGCCCCCAGCCTGGGCAACCTCATCGAGGTAGTCATGCTCGGCGTGCTGTTTTTGGTGGTCACCGGCCTGGTGCTGTCGCGCTCCAAGCTGCCCGAGGTGCAGAACCTCGGCCGCGCGCTGCAGCGCATCCCGGGCTTGAGCCGCTTCATCCGCCCGGACGAGGACCGCGCGCTCGAGGTGGGCGAGGCGGACCCGCGGGACGTGTCCAACCAGTTCCTCGCCGCCGACACCTTCAACGCCTCCCCGGTGCCGCCGCCGATGTCCGCCGGTGTGGTCCGCGGTCCGCGCCTGGTGCCGGGCGCGGGGGTGTCCGACGGGCGCTTCCGCCTGATCCGCGACCACGGCGCTAGCACCGGCGCGCGCTTCTGGCAGGCGCGCGAAGTGGCCAGCGGCAGAGATGTGGCGCTGACGTTCGTGGACACCACCGGCTCCGCGCCGATGGCCCCGGCCACCCCGCGCGAGGCTGCGCTGAAGGCCGCCGGCGTGGCGCGGCGCACCCGCAAGATGGCCAAGCTGCACCTGCCCGCGGTGGCCGAGAACATTGAGATCCTGTCCTACCGCTCCGGCGCCCTGGTGGTGGCGGACTGGGTGGAGGGCTCCTCGGTCA
>ERZ1031292.431-NODE-431-length-11280-cov-6.941648_pt1 | contig 11280 bp, 9 predicted proteins | sample MGYA00518215_ERZ1031292 | MGnify/ENA primary metagenome ERZ1031292 (study PRJEB33718, sample SAMN03159822) | human skin metagenome | collected 2014-02-25 | study: EMG produced TPA metagenomics assembly of the PRJNA266117 data set (Human skin bacterial metagenome... | reverse complement strand
ACTCGGGCACCACCGAGAACTTCACTGACACCCTGAGCAAGGTCGCCAAGGACGTTTGGACTGACAAGGCTTCGGGCGACTGGCCGAAGGAACTGGCTGGCGAAGCTGCCCAGGGCACCTCGGGCGTCGTGGCTGCCGTCAAGAACGGCCAGGGCACCATCGGCTACGCCGACGAGTCGGGCGTTGAGCCGGACATGACCCACGCCAAGTTCAGCGCTACCGGCCAGGGCGAGTTCTACGGCCCGACCGCTGAGGCCGCTGCCAAGATCGTCAACGCTTCCAAGCGCGTCGAAGGCCGCGCCGACAACGACTACGCCCTGAAGCTGGACCGCACTGCGGCTGGTTACCCGTTCGTTCTTATCTCCTACATGATCGTTTGCCAGAACTACAAGGACGCGAGCGTCGGCAAGCTGGTCCAGGCCTACACCGACTTCGTCGTTTCTGACGCTGCTCAGAACGCTTCGGTCAAGCAGGCTGGCAACGCTCCGCTGAGCGGCGAGCTGGCTACTGGTGTCCGCAAGGCCGCTAAGACCATCAAGTGAGCCTGATCGGCTAACCGCCGAAAACAATTAAGAACGGAAGATGCCCGTCGTCAGGTCAGTTCGATCGGCGACGGGCTTCCGTTCGATTCGGGGGAGTTTTCGGCTGGCATCTTTTTGCGCAGTCCTCCGCTAGTCAGGCGGAATTATCACAGAAACGGGGTCTCATGTCCGTTCAATCGAGTGCGGTCGATACGCTCGACCGTGCCCCTGACGACGAATCTTTGACCAGCTCCAAGGGCCACGCCGGCGACGCGATCTTCAAAGGCATCTCCGTCGGCTCGGGCATCCTGATCATGGTCATCTTGGCGCTGGTCGCGCTGTTCTTGATCATCCAATCCTTGCCGGCTTACGGCGACGGAGCTTCACTGCCCTACGGCAACACTTTCCAGTATGTGCTGCCCTTCTTATTTGGAACTGTCTGGGCATCCTTCTTGGCGCTGCTGTTCTCCGTGCCCGTCGCGGTCGGCATCGCCTTGTACATTTCGCTTTACGCCCCCAAGCGACTGGCCACTCCAGTCGCCTTCGTCATCGACCTGCTGGCCGCGATTCCGTCGGTCGTGTTTGGTCTGTGGGGCATCAACACCCTCGCGCCGCTGATGGTGCCGGTCTACAACTGGCTGAATCAGCACTTGGGGTTCATTCCGTTGTTCGCTGGCACGGTTTCTGGCACCGGTCGTACGATGCTGACCGCGGCGCTGGTCTTGGCCGTCATGATCCTGCCGATCATCACTTCACTGTCGCGCGAGGTCTTCTTGCGCACTCCGGGTCTGCAGAAGGAGGCCTCGTTGGCACTCGGCGCGACCCGTTGGGAAATGATCCAGCAGGTCGTCTTCCCGTTCGGCCGTTCTGGCGTGGTTTCCGCTGCGATGCTCGGCTTGGGCCGTGCGCTCGGTGAAACTATGGCCGTGGCTATGGTGCTGTCGGGAGGCCGCGAGATCACCTTCCGACTGCTGACCAGCCAAAACCCGAACACGATCGCCGCAAACATTGCGCTGTCCTTCCCGGAAGCTGGCCCGACGCAGGTCTCGCAGCTGATCGCGACCGGTCTGGTGCTGTTCGTCATCACCTTCCTGGTCAACATGCTTGGCCGTGCTATCACCGGTAGCCGCTCTCCCAAGAGCGCCGCTCCGCGCGCCGGCAAGGAGGAAAAGAAGTGAGCCACAACTACAATCAACCTCCGGTGCAAGACGCACCCCGCCGCGCCGAAAGCGCCAATGACGCAGACAGCGCCAATCAAGTGGCGACATTTGACGCGAAGCGGTTCTTCCCCGATCAGTCCCTGACTGGCGGTCAGCTACCCAAGTACATCGACATCGCGACTCTGGTGGTCAGCATCGCCGTCGCTGCAGGTCTGCTGGCGATGTTCGGCTCGTTCAGCATCGCTGGCACCGTCGTGCTCGGCGTCGTGTTGTTCTTGGTCGCGATGTACGCGCTGGCGTTCAGCCGTGAAGGCCGTCGTCGCGCGCTGAACCGCTTGATGACCTATATCGTCGTCGGCTCTTTCCTGCTGGCCTTGTTGCCGCTGGTTTCGCTATTGGTCGAGGTCATCGTCAAGGGCGCAAACCGATTCGACTTGCAGTTCTTCACCGAGACCAAGCAGGGCATCTACGGTGAGGCGCTGGGCGGTGCAGCGCACGCGATCGTCGGCACTTTGATCGTCACCGGTTTGGCGACCTTGATCTCGGTCCCGATCGGCCTGTTCGCTGCCATCTACCTGGTCGAGTACGGCAAGGGCTGGTTGAAGAAGATCCTGACCTTCCTGGTCGACGTCATGACTGGTATTCCGTCGATCGTCGCCGGTCTGTTCGCCTACGCGTTGTTCTCGATGATCTTCGGCCCCGGCTCGAAGTCGGGCATGGCAGGCGCGGTCGCGCTGTCGGTGTTGATGATCCCCTACGTCGTGCGTAACGCAGAAGAGATCTTGCGCCTGGTGCCAAACAGCCTGCGTGAGGCTTCGTATGCGCTGGGCGTCACCAAGTGGCGGACGATCGTCAAGATCGTCTTGCCGACGTCCATCTCGGGCATCGTCTCGGGTGTCATCTTGGCCATCGCCCGCGTCATCGGTGAAACTGCTCCGCTGCTGGTCACGATGGGCTTCACCGACAATATGGTGGGCAACCCGATGCCTGGCCCCAACCAGCCCAACCCGATGACGGCGCTGCCGGTCTTGGTCTACTACGAGTACACCAAGCCTGGCCGTCCATTCGAGGTGTACTATGACCGAGCCTGGGCCGGCGCTTTGGTGCTGATCCTGATCGTCATGCTTCTAAACATCATTGGCCGTGTCGTCGCTAAGCGCTTTGCGCCGAAGCTGAACCGCTGACCGGCGCCTAGGAAGGAATAAAACATGGCTAAGCGCATGGAAATGAAGAATCTGCACGTTTACTACGGCGACCACCTGGCCGTCGAGGACGTCAACATGGTCATCGAGCCGAACGCCGTCACCGCGTTCATCGGCCCCTCGGGCTGCGGCAAGTCGACCGTGCTGCGGTGCTTGGACCGCATGCTCGAGCTGACCCCTGGTGCGCGCACCGAGGGCCAGGTCCTGCTCGACGATCAGGATATCTACGCACCGAATGTCGATCCGGTTCGCGTTCGTCAACAAATCGGCATGGTCTTCCAGCAGCCGAACCCGTTCCCGACGATGTCGATCCGCGACAATGTGCTTGCTGGCGTCAAGCTGAACGCTAAGAAGATGAGCAAGGCCGACCAGGATCTGCTGGTCGAGAAGTCGCTGCGTGGCTCGAACTTGTGGGAGGAAGTCAAGGATCGTCTGGACGCGCCCGGCAATGGCCTGTCCGGCGGTCAGCAGCAGCGTCTGTGCATCGCTCGCGCGATCGCTATTGCTCCTGCGGTCTTGCTGATGGACGAGCCCTGCTCGGCGCTCGACCCGATCTCGACCCTGGCTGTCGAGGATCTGATCCACGAGCTCAAGCAGAACTACACCGTGGTCATCGTGACCCACAACATGCAGCAGGCATCCCGCGTGTCGGACAAGACCGGCTTCTTCAACATCGCCGGCACCGGCAAGCCGGGCCACCTGATCGAGTTCGACGAGACCGAGAAGATCTTCCAGAACCCGTCGCATCCCGAAACTGAGCGTTACATCACCGGTCAGTTCGGCTAAATCGCTGCGATTCAACACTAAAGTTCGAAGGGCGTCCCGGATGGGGGCGCCCTTTGTCATTTCCGTGGCTGCTTTGCACCTAGCCAGGTCGTCGACGCCAGTCACTGACGCGCAGCTTAGGGACTCCAGCCATCTTGGCGCGATGATGTGTCCGGTCTTCCCGACGCTGGCGGCGAGTTGACGCCCTATCGCCTGATGGCAAAGAACATCGTCGTCGCGCTGTGCGAGAGAGCTTGCGTCAGGAGCAAGAAACCAGGCCGACTGAGCTCTTGAGCTTGAGGACACGTCCGGCCTTGTCGGTGACCGATGCCGCGAACTGCGGGTCGGCGTCAACTTTGACGCGGGTCGCGTTGACCATCTGGGTCGTCAGTGTCGGCTCGGCGCTGATCAGCAGGTCTCCCCCGGCGACGAAGAAGCGCAGTGCACGCTGCTCGGCCGAATATCCTGCGACGGCGACCGCTGCGCCCAGATCGTCCGAAATGACGGCGCCGGTGTAGCCCATCCGGGCGCGCAGAATGTCTTCTATGATGACTGACGAGAAGACCGCCGGTACCCCGGGATCGACCAGATCGTAGATCGCTGAAGAAATCATCACCGAACTTACGCCGGCGTCAATTGCGTTCTGGAAGGAGCTCAGCTCATCGGCTGTCAGCTGGGATACGCGGTCATGCCCGACGGCGAAGTCAGTATTTTCAGCGACCTTACCCAGGCCAGGAAAATGCTTCACTGAACTTGCTACTCGACCATCCGATAGGCCTTGGACGACAGCAGTCACCTTGCTACCGACCACCTGCTGATCGCTGCCATAACCGCGCTGCAGCTGGCCGATGGCTGCATTATTGGCGACCTGATCTGCAGGCACCACGTCAGCGACCGGCGCCAGGTCGTAAGTCACGCCGGCGTTGCGCAACTCGCGGGCGTAGCGCTGCCAATTGGAGCGCAACTGCGTCTCATTGAGCGCGGACTGTTCAGCGGCGGACGGAATCGTCTCGAAACCCGGGCCAGCCAGTCGCTGCACTAGACCGCCTTCTTGGTCTGCGGCGATCAGCAGTTGCGGGAAAAGCTGCTGATATTGACTCGTCTCGGCTTGCACATTGGTCAATCCACTGCGCTGCCCGAGCAAGATGATCGAGCCGATGTGTTGATTTTGCAGTTGTGCCGTCATGGCTTGCGGCGTAGTGCCAGCTTGGACGCCGATCATGAATAACTGCCCCACCTGTTCAGCGGGGCTCAGCTCGGCAGCCAACTGGCGGCAACTCACCATCTGTTGCGCTTTAGTCTCCTGGGAGTTCGGCGCCGGCTGTGGCTTGGTCGGCTCTGCGGATTGAACCGGCCCAGCGGTCGATGCCGCACTCGGCGCAGGCTGGCTAGCGGCTGGAACGTCCGGCGCCCCAGCGCAGCCAGCCAACACGACCGACGACAGCAGCAGCCCGGCGGCGCGCGTCAGGGTACGTCGTCTCACTTGCTTTCCTCGACCGATGCGATCTTTTCCGCCAGACCTAATAGCGCATTCTCGATCACCTCGGTCAATGCCGGATGGATCCAGAACTGTTGACGCGTGGCAGCCCGCACATCCAAATCGAAACGTTGATACATGACCAATGGCTGCAGCAAGGTAGTCGCTTGCGGACCAACGATGTGTGCGCCGAGCAGGCGGCCGTCCAGGCTGGCGATGAGTTTGACGAAGTGCTTGTCGTCATTCAGCGCCCAGCCGTAGGCGGTGCTGTCATATTTTTGAATGTGGCAGACATGGTCGACGCCGGATTGGATGACCTGCTGTTCGGTCAAGCCGAAGGATGCGATCTCCGGCGAGGTGAAAATGCCGACCGGCAAGACCTGGCCAGGATCGTCGATGCTCGGCTCAGTGCCGTTCAATTCCGCGAGCAGTTGCGCCAAGACCGTGCGTGATTGCGCATTGGCTAGATGTTTGATCATCTGATGATTGCAGATGTCGCCGATCGCGAAGATATGCGGCTGGCTAGTGCGCTGGCACTGGTCATGTTTGATGAAACCTGTTGCATCGGTCGCTACACCAGCGGCTGCCACATTCAACAGATCGCTGTTGGGCACCCGTCCGATGACTGAAAGCACCAAATCGGCCTCATAGGAATATTCGATACCGTCAGCGTCCTCGGTGGTGACGACGACACCGCCGTGGGTGCCCGGCTCGATCGCCGTCAACTGTTGATTGACGCGCACCGACATCCGCTCGCCAAGCTCAGCGGTAATCAATTTGGCGACGTCATCGTCCATCTTGCGCAGCAAAGTTGAGGAGCGGTTGACGATGGTCACCTGCGAACCGAGCGCGTCGAAAATATGCGCGAACTCCACTGCCTCGGTGCCGCCGCCCAGGATCACTAGCCGATGCGGCGGCTGTGGGATGCGCATGATCGATTCAGAGGTATGTAGGTAGGCCTGCAGCCAGGCTTCGTCCAAGCCCGCAACATCCAACGGTCGGGGACGGGAACCTGCGGCTATCACGAATCGGTCGGCGGTGATCAGCTCGTGGCCGACCCGCAAGGTGTGCTCGTCGACGAAGCTCGCCGTGCTGCGGAAGACTTCGACATTGTCCCTAGTCAACTGCCATTCCAGACCTGACGTCGAGATCGCGTCCGTGCGTCCGAAAGTGCGTCCTTGGAGCGCGGCGAAGTCGATGCTGCCCGAACCCAGTTTGACGTCGACCTCACCCGACCAGGAAGGCGTGCGGCTGATCGTCGCTGGCACCGAGAACATCTTGGTCGGGATGCAGCCCGCGTTCAAACAGGTGCCACCAAATAGTTCGCCTGGCCCGATCCCCGCGTCAATCAATGCGACGCGCCAGTGCGCGGTGACTTCTGGCGGCATGACGCCCAACCCAGATCCAGAGCCGATGACGCACAAGTCGAAGTGCTTGTGGCTGTCAGTGGTGGGATCGACGGCACGCTTAGCAGCGCCGTCAGGCGAATTGGGCGTGGACTCAGTGACGAGATCTGACTGGTTCAGGTGCACAGCTCAAGTTTGACACAGATGTGGTTAGGCGCCTGGAGGAGACGAGCACGCTCGAAGCGCTATTCGACGTGATCCAGGATTCTCAAAGCGAAGTCAACGCTTGCGGCCGCCAGAGGAGAATGGCCTGGCGGAGTCTTCGTCATAGAGATCGACCGCAGGCTCTACATAGCCGACCCCAATGCATCGATCATCGCGGATGGTGAATGAGGTGACACTCGCGAGCCGGCATTGGCGTGCCAATGGACTGTGCACCAGCCGCTTGCCTTCTAGTTTCAGTCTGGCAAGCCAAATGGGTGATTGGTGGCTGACCAGCACCGCCTGGCCGCCAGGACCGACCCGTCGAGCAGCGTCAAAGATGGTCTCGCTCATCCGTTCAGCGACCTGTGCGTAGGGTTCACCCCAACTGGGTCGCCAAGGATTGCGGTATAGCTTAAAGTTGGCTGGCTTGATGAAGCTCAGTGGCTTGGTCTTGAGTGGCTGACCGGCCAATCGATTGCTCGCCTCGATGAGCCGCTGGTCAATCTCAAAGTCCAGCTCATGCTTGGCTGCGATCGGCGTCATCGTCTCCTGGGCACGCTGCAGCGGACTGGAAATCAGCAGATCTAGGGCTGCCGTAGCGAACCAATCACCAAGCACTTCAGCCATCTGCCGGCCGCGAGCCGACAGACCAAAGCCGGGCAGCCTCTCGTAGAGCACGCCCTCAGGATTGTGCACCTCACCATGTCTGACCAGGTGGATCAGCGCCGCGTCGCTCATCGCGTCTTCTCTCAGCTTCTCAGCACGTCGCTGATCACTTGGCGACATTTCGACGGCGCCGGGGCCGCTGCGAGGGCCGATAGAAGTGGCCGCCTTCCGCGATCAGATTGGCGGCTCGCTGCTCAGCGAATAGCGCCAAGGCATCGACCAATTCGACTTCGCCAGGTGACGGCGCGACCACATCGACCCGCAGATCATGCTCAGCGCATGCTTGCGCAGTGCGCGGGCCGATCGCGGCGACGATGGTGTCTGGGTGTGGCTTGCCGGCGATGCCGACGAGATTGCGGACCGCCGTAGCGCTGGTGAATACGACCGCGTCATAGCCACCCGTTTTGATGGTCTGCCGGATCTCAGCCGGCGGCGGTGACGAACGCACCGCACGGGCGAACATGACTTCCTCGACCCGCCAACCCAGATCCGTCAAGGATTGGGCGAGCTGCTCGGTAGCCACCGACGCTCGCGGCAACAGGACGCCGTCCAACGGATCGAGCAGGTCATCATAGACTGCAAATTCGCTAGCTAGGCCATTCGAGGTGCCGTCCGAGGCGATCAGATCGGGACGAATCCCGAACGATTGCAGCAACTCGACTGCGCGCGGATCGCTGGCCGCGACGCGTAGGCCGGCGAAGCTGCGGGCATCTAGACCCCAGCCTTCGAGCTCGTCCAACATGGCTTGTACCGAGTGCGGGTCAGTGAATACGACCCATTGGTACTCGCCATCGACCATTTCTCTAACCGCACGTTCCATCGCTTGGATGTTGCGCGGCGGCTCGATAGCCATCGTAGGCACGACTTGATATTTCGCGCCATGCAAGTGCAGTCGATATTCGAGCATGCCGGGGGCGCCTTGAGTGCGCGGCAGCAAGATCTGCCAGCCAATCAGCGGCTTATTTTCCCACCAACTGAACTCAGGACGCAGCTTGCCGGCGGGTCCGACGGCGACCAGTAGCGGACCGTCATTGTCTAATTCCAAGCTGGCTAGATTTCCCAACTCGGCGCACACCGAGTGCTGCTCGAAGCCGCCGCCACCAACGACGACGCGGACGTCAGCGTCAGCGGGAATGCCAGCGCCGAGCAAGACTTTGGCAGTGTCGGCCAGCTCTGGGCGAGTCGAGCTGAAGATCAAGCTCACCTTTTCAATATTGGTGCTATCGACCAGATGCCTGATGTCACCGACGACGCGGCCAGGCAGTTCGGCGCCCGGCACGTCCAAATTCATGCCAGCCAGAGTCGCGATTTCAGACTTCCAGTCGACCGCCGAATAGAAATCGACGCGACAGCCGGCGTCGGTCAAGCGCTTAGCTAACGGGGCGACATGACCGTCGACGAATGGCTCACCGGGCAACATCCAGCACACGGATTTGCCGGCTTTGGCCAACTCAACGGTTCGTTCCACGACGCTGTCCATCGCCTTCGCCGGATCGGGATCCACCTCAGCGAGGGTGATGAATTCAGCTTCCGGGCGGATGCTGAAGACGTCGACGTCCGCTAGCACCGACTTGTAGTTAGGCGGGGCGACGATGACATCAGAATGCAGCAGCTCACGCACCGAGTGGATCGTCAGCATGCCCGGGTCGAAGCCAGCGCAGCCTACGAAAACTACCCGGCCGAGCAGCGTTTCGCTGCGGCCGGGTTCGAGTTCTTCGTCTTCGAGCGGTTCGTCGTCCTGCGCCCGAATTGACTTTAGATCGAGCACGATGGCGGCGAGACTACTTACCGGCGCGACGACGCTGGATGCGAGTCTTCTTCAGCAGCTTGCGATGCTTCTTCTTAGCCATGCGCTTGCGGCGCTTTTTGATGACTGAACCCACGTTCAACCTTCCTTAAACCAGAACATTTCTGGGATCTATCTGGGGGTTGGTATTCCCACGCAAGACCTCAATGCTGGATAGCACCGAATCTCGGTCGCTAGCGGAATTCTGCTCACGCCGATCGCGCTGCCGAAAACGTGCTCGCTCCAGCGGACAACAGCAAGATTCTAGCCCGGAGTTGGCCGGGGAAGAAATCCCCAGCAGCGAAAGGCTTAGGGCAGACTGAACGCGTACGGCCGACTATCGTCCCCAGATCTTCAGTCCGACCTGCTCGTCCAGCTCAATTGGATCGAGCTGCGGTTAGCGATGGAGAACGGGCTCCGGTCGCGCAGCTAGTGGCCGGTTTTCAGGACGGAGCACCATGACTGAATTGCATGATCTTTCCGCGGTGCAATTGCGCCGCGTCTTGGCCGACGGTGAACTGAGCGCCACCGCGTGTGCCGAGCATTTCGCTGACCGGATCAGTAGATTCAACGGCCAGCTGCGGGCATTTTCAGTCGTCGCTATCGAAGCTGGATTGCGGCGAGCCGAGCAGCTGGATCGCGCTCGAGCCCAAGGTGATCCGTCCGCCAGTGATATCGAGCGTGCCCCGCTTTGGGGAGTGCCATTTGGCGACAAGGATCTATCCGATCGAGCTGGTGTGGTCAGCACCTGGGGATCTGCCTTAGGCCCACAGGTCGCTGACGTCAGCTCGCCCATCGTGGCAGACATGGACGCGCTCGGCGGGATCAGTCTGGGCAAGACCAATTGTCCAGAGTTTGGGCTCAGCGCGTTCGGCGACAATCAGATCGGCCCGGCCCGAAATCCGTGGGATCTCGCCCGCACGCCGGGAGGTTCGTCCAGCGGTGCAGCTGTCGCCGTAGCTGCGCGCTTGCTGCCTTGGGCACCTGGTTCGGACGGCGGCGGCTCGATCCGTATCCCAGCTGCCTGCTGCGGCGTGTTGGGTCTCAAAACCAGCCGCGGACGCATACCCGCCAATAGTGGCCTGGAATCGCTAGCTGGCCTGGAATTGTCTGGGCCCCTCGCGCGCTCGACTGAGGACCTAGCGCTGCTCTTGGACGGCATGCTTGGTCCGCGTCGCCGCGACGCGAAATCGCAGCCCTTGGCCACAGCAGCTCCTCCACCGCCAGCTTCATATTGGCGGGCCCTGCAGGCGGCCCCATCTCCTGGTCGATTGCGCATCGGAATTTCGACGTGGACGCCGTGGCCGGCGTCGATGGGCATCGAGATCTCGCCGGACGCCCTGAACGTTTTGGAACGGGCCGCTGAGCTCTTGCGCGTCGCCGGACATGACGTGGCCGTCGCTCCCGACGTCCCTGACGCCGCTGGTTATGCCGAGGCTTTCGGAGTCGTCTGGCAAGCCGGCTGCACGACTATCCCCCTGTCCGACGAGCAACTCGAGCAGGCAGAACCGCTGACCCGCGGGCTGGTGCAAGCTGGCCGTCAATTGTCTGCTGAGCGGCTAGTGGCGGCCTTGGGTTGGCTCAATGCCTTCGAAGCGCGCGTCATAGACACGTATCGGCCATTCGATTTCATCTTGACGCCGGCTCTAGCGAGCGCTGCGCCGCTGGTCGAACAGATCCCGCACGAGTCTTGGGAAGATAACTTCATCCGGCAGTCGCGATTCACCCCGTTCACGTCTTACTTGAATGCTGCTGGGCTGCCTGCGCTAGCCATGCCAGTAGGTGACGGGCCGCTGCCAGTCGGCGTGCAAGCGATCGGCCGCGTCGGTGACGAACTCGGTCTCCTCGTGCTAGCCCGTGAGCTAGAACGCGAACTGTATTGGGAGCAGCGTCGACCCCCAATCAGCTAGACCGCTCGCCTGCGCTGCTTGGGTGCTTGGCCGGTGTCCGTTAGACGGCTCGCCGTGCCGCTGTTTTGCTGTGTGCTTGAACGGTGTCCGTTAGACGGCTTGCCGTGCTTCTGTCGTGGCTTGGGTGTTTGGCCGGTGTCCGTTAGACGGCTAGCCGTCTAACTGGTTTGCCTCGTGTCCGCTGGTCACTTCTTGTTGTCTGCATTCGCTTTTGGTGGTTGGGTTTGGTTGCCGTCGTGGTTG
>ERZ1031292.430-NODE-430-length-11310-cov-17.505642_pt1 | contig 11310 bp, 6 predicted proteins | sample MGYA00518215_ERZ1031292 | MGnify/ENA primary metagenome ERZ1031292 (study PRJEB33718, sample SAMN03159822) | human skin metagenome | collected 2014-02-25 | study: EMG produced TPA metagenomics assembly of the PRJNA266117 data set (Human skin bacterial metagenome... | reverse complement strand
TCCGGACGCCATGCTCCTGCAGGTACTTCACATTCGTCTCGCCCCGGATAAACCATAGCAGCTCGTAGATGATGCTCTTCAGGTGGAGCTTCTTCGTCGTCAGCAGCGGGAAGCCCTCGCTGAGCGGGAAGCGCAGCTGCGCACCGAAGAGACTGATCGTCCCGGTGCCGGTGCGGTCCTCCTTCCGGTGTCCCTCATCCAGCACCCTTTGCAATAGATCCAGATACTGTCTCATGACTCCGTCGTCGTGGTGCTCTGTGAGCGAAGGGGGGTCTCGCTCCCGCCACTGCTGACGAGGCGACAGCCCATACTCGCATCGGTGACGAAGCCGACCATCGTCACGCCCTCCAGCCCCTCGATCAGCTCCTTGTCGGTAAGGGGAAGGGTAAAGAGGAGCTCATAGTCCTCGCCACCATTGCAGGCAATCGCGGTGGGATCCAGCCCCAGCGTCTCCGCTTGCTGTCGCGTCTCCGCAAGGATCGGCAGCCGCTCCTCGTAGACCCGACAGCCGACACCGGAGAGGTCACATAGGCGAAGGAGATCGCCTGCCAGCCCCTCTGTCACCTCCGTCATCGCCGAGGGACGTATCTCGTTCCCGATGGGTGACGGGCTGAGGTCGTACCGCGCCACGGGGCGCATCTGGCGGGAGAGGAAGTAGGCTCCGCCGCCAAAGTCCGGCGCATAGTCCTCCTGCCCCATCCGGTCGAATACCTGCTTCTCCCGCTCCAGCATCGTCAGACCGAGGAAGGCGGCACCGAGGTCGCCCGTGACGCAGATCAGGTCATTCTCCTGCGCCGTGTCGCTCCTGAGGAACCGTCCCCGCTCGACACTCCCCACCACATGGGTCGAGAGCATCAGCCCGGTACGCGACGAGGTGAAGTGGCAGCCCATCAGCTCACAGCCGTAGACCTCGCACGCCTCGCGGACGCCGCTCATCAGTGCCTCAACATCCTCCACCTGAAACCTCGCCGACAGCCCCACCGACACCTCTACTCCCTCAGCCCTGCCGCCCATGGCGACGATGCGGGAGACCCCCTTAGTGACAGCCTTGAAGCCGAGGTACCTGAGGGGGAAGTAGACCAGGTCGAAGTGGACCCCCTCCAGCATCATAGCCGAGGCGGCGATCAACTGACGTCCCTCGCCCGGCTCCAGCACTGCGGCATCGTCAGCCGGGTCGCTCTGCAGGAGAGAGGAAGAGGGTGACTGGGAGCGGAAAGACTTCAGGATCCGCTCCTTCAGTCCCGCCGGTCCTATCTTAGCTATTTCCATACGCAACGCAATTCTATTTCCACAAAGTTACCTTTTTCCCCACCATTCCCTCTCCACAATACCAACAATACCAGGGGTGACGCATTTGAGCTTTACAACTAAGAAGTGATAATCAGTCGCTGTGCCATCTCGTCGACTGATCTCAGCCCTACTGCTACCGCCTGCCGATCCCGCAGGGGCGAAGCCCCGGAGGGATCTTCGCTGTTTAGACCGGGTGTCGAGGCACGAAGTGCCGAAGACCCCGGGAAAGAGGACCCCGGTAAAGATGTACGACCCCGCTAGGGTGTCGCACATACCAGTCAGGCAATCAGTGCGACACCCTAGCGGGGTCGCGGGATCGCTAGCAACGCCTGACCCCCGGGTCGTCGGGGCTACGCCCCTCGACCCGGGGCTAAAAAGCGGGCACCCCTACCGGGGTGCTTCGTTCACCACTCTTTACAATGAGTTGAATGGTTTCTGTACCACTCAAATGCGTCACCCCTGGATGATACGACAGGATTCCACAGCCACCCTAATCCCGAGACTCATCAGCCTGAAATTTTGATCGCCACGGCAAAATTTTCAAGTGCACTTGGAAATACCTACATCAAGCTCCCGGATGACCTCTTGCGTATCTGAACAAGCTCCCCCTCCAAACAATCAAATCACCGAAGGCGTGCTGCAAATATACCACACCCTCCAGGCTGCACTGCAACCCGTCCGACATGATTGCGCGCCCGGCGGCGTGGCACCCCGCCTGGGGTGCAAGCTTTTTCTAGCCCTTAGCAAGGGATGCAGCCCCATGACCAGGGGATCTGGTACCGTAAGCGATCATTACACACACCTCATGAGTGAGGCTATAGCTCGTAGTAATCAGATGGGTTAAAGTCGTCAGCAGCCCTTGGGATGCGTAGTCCCACAACGGTGCCGTGCAGTCCCAAGTGTTCCGGGAGCGGGAAAACCTTCTCTTCCCTTGGCGTACTTACATAGAGTGCACTGCCGGAAAGGATGACAAACTCCCCCTGTAGCCCACTCACCAGCATTTGCCGAGAGCTTGAGATACCAAATCCTCTATTGACAGACCCGGCTGAATTCTTTGTCGACAGCTGGCGATTAATAGTAATCTGAAGAGCCTGAGCATCAGTACTACTGTCGTCCAATAGCTTTGCCCTCCTATAACTGCCCGGGATAGTGACTCCATTGTCGAAAATACAGATATCCATATATCCCTTGCGGGCGTAGTCTTGACAGACTATGCCGCCCCCCTTGGAGAAAGAGTGCTCTATCACGTTATCCAATATCTCGGAGAGCAAATAATTAACACCGGTGAAGATCTTACCACTCAAGTTAAGGCGAGATTTCAATAGATTAGCCACGGCAGATCCAACAGACGTCACATGTGTCCTTGATCTTTCGCCAAGAAGGGGAAATCGCATAATGGGAATATATGACTTATCCCTGTAAGATCCGAGATACTCCTCGACGTCATCCAGGTCGTCTGTAGAGACGCCGCCATCATCAAAACTGATTGTACACAGATAATTGGTACGCACGTCTAACTCAATACGACTGGAAGCCAGAGGATCAAACTTCCTCGCAAGGAGAGCAGATAGAAAAAGAGGGGTTGCGAAAGTCCCCTCCTCAAATATTAATACATTGTCTCGATCCGAACTTCTCTCAATCTTCTCAAAGATCAGGAGTGCCTCCCTGAGCCCACTCAGAAAGCCACTCCCCACACGGACTGTAGCGTCTATATTCATAGACAAGAGAGCTCATTCAGGTACAAGGACAGCTCATCCATATTATCTACCTCCTGTATCTGGACACGAGAGGATGTCCCTCGACTGATGGGGACCTGAGTTGACTTGACCGCATCAAGGAGTCTCGCAATCTCGCCCGTCATGTTAGTCACCTGTGCATGCCTCTCTACAATCAGCTTATTATAGAACTCATCCATAAAGCTCCGACTTGAAAAAAGAACTCCCGAGAAGTCAAAAATAACCTCATCATCGGCGGTCAAATCATCGCAGCAGGCAATAAGCACATCCACGCTACTCCGAAGTCTGAGGTAAGGCTGCAAAACGTCGCTCACTACAATTTTCCTCTTCATAATACGCTGATTGATGAAACCAAAATAAACATCGTACTTGTCTTACTTCCACAAATGTAATGAAAAGGAGCACACACAACAAGAGAAAAGATCACGAACCCGTTAGGGTGCTCGCACTTTCAGATCGCTGATCAATATGACCTGCGGGGGTCTGCACCCCGACAGGGGTGCCCGCTCCATAGGCATCGGTCATCCGCGCAGCGGTGACCGATGTACAACGCACCACCCTGCCCCCTCGACCCCGCCAGGGCGTCGCCGACCATACATCTCCTTTACCGCCGACCCTCGAGGGGCAAGCAACAGAAATTTCAAGCACACTTGAAATTTTGATCACGGCAGAAAAAATTTCAGGTGTACTTGAAAATACCTACATTTGTACAAGAATTTCAAGCACACTTGACATGATTGCGTCCATACGAAAATACAACTTCTGGGACGAGCGTCCTATCGACGTGGGATACCCACGCGCATTCTACACAGAGAAGATAGGTCAGTACATTGACAACCAACTAATCAAAGTATTAGTAGGTCAGCGTCGTGCCGGGAAGAGCTATATCCTAAGGCAGTTAGCGGCACAGCTGATTGCCAACGGCACCCCTCCCAATAATATCCTTTACATCAATAAGGAATACCTTGAGTTTTCAGACATTCTTGACTATCAAGACCTCGAGAACCTATTTCAGCAATACAAGAAGGACCTCAACCCACAGGGAAAAGTATTCCTCTTCATCGATGAAATACAGGGCATTGAGGAGTGGGAGCGCTTTGTCAACTCACACGCTCAAGACTATGCTGAGCCTTGCGAGGTGTTTATCAGCGGCTCCAACTCTAGTCTGCTATCTGGTGAGCTTGCGACGTTACTGTCGGGGAGATATGTAGCGTTTGAGATACTCCCTTTTAGTTTTTCAGAGTTCTGTGGCATCACCCGGAGAGAGCCTAATAAAGAGAGTTACTTAGACTTCCTTCAGACCGGAGCCCTGCCGGAGCTTTTCAGCCTCCCCAGTGATGAGATGAAGCAAAACTACGTCTCCTCGATAAAGGATACTGTTATGCTTCATGACATTGTCGCAAGGTATAAAGTAAAGGACGTGAAGCTCCTGGATGACCTCTTTGTCTATCTGGTCAACAACGCCTCCAGCATCATCTCCATCACCAATATCGTCAACTTCTTTAAGTCACGAAATAGGAAGACAAACTACGAGACACTCTCCAACTACATCTCCTATCTCGAGAGCACGTTCCTCGTGCATAGGGTAGAGAGATATAATATCAAGGGGAAGGAGACTATTTCAGCCAATAGCAAATACTATCTGAATGATCTGTGCTACCACAATTACCTCTACTCCGGATTTGGCTATGGGATGGGGTACTTACTCGAGAATGCTGTCTATTTAAGCCTCAGACGGGCCGGATATCAAGTCTATGTAGGAACAAATAAAGAGGCGGAGGTAGACTTTGTTGCTATCAAGGGAAGCAGGAGACTCTATTTCCAGGTCACGCTACAATTAACGGAGAGAAAGACCATAGAGCGAGAGTACAGCTCTCTTTTGTCGATAGAGGATAACTTCGAGAAGTATGTCGTCAGTTTGGATGACTTCAAGCTTCCAACGAATGAAGGTATTGACCATATTTCTGCTTGGGAGCTTGACAGCATCCTATAACGCATAAAGCATGGTCTAATTACCGCCCATTAGCCAAAGCGACAAGGAGCTCACTATATTCAAGCTCCTCCTCAAAATCACCGGAGGCTGCTGCAAATATACCACCCCAGGCAGGCTGCAAGCGACCCGTCCGGCAAATTAGCGCACCCGGCGGTCGAGGCACCCCGGCAGGGGTGTTCGGTGTTTAGCCCGGTGGTCGAGGAGGGGCGCAAGCCCCGACGAAGACCCCGGGATAGATCGGCGGGGAGAAATCCCCTCGACCCCGCCAGGGTGTCGCACTATCAAGCCTACTTAGGGAGTGCGACACCCTGCCGGGGTCGTATTTATTATGATGATCTACCGTTTCCCGGGGTCTTCGGCACTTCGTGCCTCGACACCCGGGCTAAAGGACGACGATCCCTCCGGGGCTACGCCCCTACGGGATCGGTCGGTAGCATGGCACCCCTTGCGGGTGCTCACTCCATAGGCATCGGTCATCCGCATAGCGGTGACCGATGTATAGCGCCCCACCCGTCCGATCCATCCGACCTATCCGACCTATCCGACCTATCCCACATGTCCGACTTTTCCGATCTATCCGACCTATCCGATCCATCCCACCCGTCCGACCCATCCCACCAGTCCGACAAGAAAGCGCCCTCGTTCGATGAGAGGCTTTACTAAACCCGATATTAGTGATCACTAAACCCGGTATTAGTGTTGACTAATACCGGTAATAGAAAAACCATAGGGGCAGGGCCGCTTCCACCCTGCTCCCCAGCCCACTCCGCCACCCCACACCTTGCGGGCAGACCAGACAGCCAAGTATCCCGATCTGCCGGCGTAGAGAAGAGCTGTCTGAGACAAAATCGCTGCCATAAGCCGGGTCAAGAACCGACATGCTACACAAAACAGAAAGAGGGTGCGCCGCAACTCGTGCGACGCACCCTCTTTAGATAGGTAGTTGATCTCTAAGAGATAACTACGTAGTCTCAGTAGGAGAGACCACCCTTACGGGCGCTCATCCTGCTTGAGGAGATTATTGTTGTTCACCTCGCGCTGAGGCAGGTAGTGGATGTACTTCAGATTATTAAGATCCACAGGATTCTTGGTGATATGGTAGTGGTTGGACTCCTCCTCAGTACCATCTGCCAGGATGGCGGGCTTAGAGCGATCCACTAAGAGCTTCCATCTACGGAAGTCAAACCAGCTGGTACCCTCACCCCAGAGCTCGATGCGGCGATTGATACGAATCTGCTCGCGTAGTGCACTCTGGGCCGTAGGTGCTACATACTCTGGGTCACGATTCTTCATGAACGCAGTCAGCTTAGCGGCAGCCTCTGCCGTCTTGCCCTGCTCATTCATAGCCTCGATCTCGAGGAGGATAGGATCCTGTACACGTAGGAAGATATAGTCTGAGAGGGTACCCTCTGGAGCAACAAACTTCAGAGCATAGTAGTCATAGATATAGTAAATGTACTCCGGCTTGCCATCCTTGCCGATGACAACCTTTCCATCCTTATCCTTCTTCTCTTCCTTAGTGTTGGTATACTTTTTTCCATGACCGGGATATGCCGCAGCAATGTCGGGATACTGGGTATTATTGACATAAAGCATACGACGTACATCCTTCTGCCCCATCTTCTGATACAGCCAGTTGTAGATACCCTTCTCCTGTCCCTTACCTGCGTAATTGACAATCGTCGGATCCATATGGGAGTAGAACGAAGCCCAGTAGGTAGTGGTGTTGGAGGTGACGTCATAGCCCCAGAGGACATCCTTATTGGAGATGCTCCAGCCCATAGGCAGAGAGGGAGTCACATCCTCAGCATTACCCTCCTGAGCAATGGCGGCATACTTCTCTGCATTAGGCCAGTCCTCCATAGTGGCATAGACCTTGGCAAGGTATGCAGCAGCCACGGCACGGTCAGCATCGGTGCGCTCATCGGTGTAGGCACCATTATCAGCAGCATACTTGAGATCCTCGACGATCTGCTTGTAGACCTCCTCCACAGTGGCTCTGGGGAGATTGGGATCATCAGTAGAGAGAGAGAGAGGGACGCCCATGGCCTGCTCATGTCCCTTGTAGGTAGCCTGATAGAAATTGACCAGGTAGAAGTAGGCGATACCACGCATAGCCAATGGCTCTGCCTTAAGCGCCATCACCTGAGGATCTGTGATCTCTCCGGGGAAATAATCACGAAGCATGATATTGGAGATGGTGATAATGTCGTAGAACATGTCCCACGTAGATGCCGTACGACGCCATCCTGCATTGAAATTATCATACTCGTAATCGTACGAGAACCAGTCCGCCTTAAGGCCCACATAGGGCATATCCTCTGCAAGCATGTCAGACTGAATCTGGAAGGCCTTCAGACCAAAGTCATCATGCGAGCGCCAGAAGGTCTGCAGGTCATTATAGGCGGCAGCAATAGAGGCCTTAGTGAGGCTCGTTACCACCTTCGGGTCCTTACGTAGCTCAGCAAGGTGAGATGCCGTTACATAGTCGGTCACCTCGGGGTCTAGGTAGTCCTTGGAGCAGGAGGTGAATACCCCTACAGCAAGAATAGCGCCCAGAGAAAGTATATACTTATTCATAATCACGGGTTTACTCATTTGTTACTAATTTAGAGAGTGATGGTAACTCCGCCCGAGATGGTCCGAATAGCCGAAGCAAGATTACCGGCGGACGAGCCGCTGAGTGATGTCCGGGGGTCAAGACCCTTACGATGCGACCATACAAAAGCGTTATCACAAGTCACATAGAGTCTTGCGCTCTGGAATCCTACACTGAGAGCCCAGTCACGAGGGATAGAGTAGCCGAGGGTAATGTTTCTGAGAGCAAGGTAGGAACCATCGATCATAAACATATCGGAAGTGCTGATCAGCTTCTGCTTATTCGACTGAAGCCTCGGGATATTGGTATTCTTATTGGTGGGTGTCCATCGGCCGAGGATGTCCTTGTGCCAGTTGGTAGCAAGCTTACTACCGGAGTGCATCAGACTCGCATAGCCGTTATCAAACATCTTACCACCGATGCGGTAAGAGAATTGTGCGCTGAAGTCAAACCCATAGGCATTAAGTGCGGTATTGAATCCGCCCTCCATCTTAGGCAAGGCTGAGCCTACGAACTGACGGTCTCTGATCTCGCTGCGATAGTCATCGGAGAGTACGGTGAGGAACTCCTTAGACTCCGGATCATTAGCGTCATACTCATCGTTGTGCTTCTCATACTGGGTATTACCGGTCTCCGGATCCACACCTACGTAGTGCACCAGGTAGTAGTCGTAGATGCTTCCACCCTCTCTGAGGATACGATTTCCGACGCTAAGACCCTCCTCCTTGAAGCGCTCCGGCAGCTGGAGAATGGTGTTATTGTAACCGCTGCCATTGACACCTACAGACCAGGTCACATCATCAGTACGTACGATCGTACCATCGAGCTTGATCTCGAAGCCTCTATTGATCATACTTCCGATGTTCATCGGCTTATAGGTAAAGCCCGTGGTCTTGCTGACCGGCTCATTGAAGAGCATATCCGTGGTCTTCCTGGAGAAGTACTCGATCTCACCTGTCAGGCGATGATCCAGTACGGCAAACTCGAGACCGAGAGAGTAATTGAGGTTCTTCTCCCAGGTGATCTCAGGATTACCGAGGAGAGCAGGAGCAAAGCTATTGTTGGTACCGTCATTGCTGATCAGATACTGAGTCTCATACGGGGTCCAGACCCTGTATCCATCGGGATCGAGGAGGCCGTCATTACCCTGCTGACCTACAGAGGCGCGGAGCTTGAGAGAGTTGAGCCAGTCGGCCTTCATAAACTCCTCCTGATCAAGACGCCAGGATGCGCCGAGAGACCAGAAGGTTCCCCATCTATTAGACGGTGAGAAGATAGAAGAGCCGTCCCTACGAAGCGATGCAGAGATGTAGTACTTCTCGAGGTAATTAGCTGTCAGCTGACCGAAGTATCCCTCTACGCGATACTCATGCCTATTAGAGGAAAGGCTTGTCGTAGCGGCATAGGTATTGAGCTGTGTGCTGAGGGGGTCCAGCGTATTCTGCTTCTCTCCTCTCAGACGGTTGAAGTTAGTACCATAACTCTCATGACCAAGCATTGCCTGACCACCGAAGTCACCCAGCTTGAAGTCATAGGTGAGTACCTGGTTCCAGTTGATGGTCTGGTAGATGTCAGTAGTCTTAGCGAGCATACCATTGTAGCTGATACCATCACCCATTACCGGATTCTTATAGTAGGACATAAGATCAAGCATGAGGGAGTAGGCAAAGGTCGTATTGAACTTAAACCCATGGCTCAGATCCACATCAGCACGAAGGTTGTCCGTCAGGTACCATGACTTATAGTCATCACGGTCGAGAAGAATCTCGCCAATAACATTCTTACCGCCACCATAGCTGCGGCTGCCATTGATACCCTCACGTGCATCGCCGACATCATACACGGCCTTTCCATCCTCCATGATGACGTTACCATCCTTATCGTGGAGATAAACCGGGTAGATAGGCGCGATGTGGCGGGTGTAATTAAAGACATTAGAGAATGCACCGCCTCCGGTGTTACCATAATTTCCGGAAGTGTATGAGAGCTGACTGCTGGCGCTCAGCTTGAGCCACTTATAGAGATCGACATCGTAAGAGAGACGAGAGCTGATACGAGAGAAGTCGGTCTTGAGAGCGTAGCCGTTATCCTTCAGGTAACCGAGGGAGAAGAAGGTCTTAGCCTTTTCCGTACCTCTGGTCATTGAGAGGTTGTACTCACTTCTCATCTGCGGGTGGAGAAGCTCCTTTGCCCAGTCATTGAAGGTGCCTGCATCCTTATACTTGATCTTAGCATTAGGATTGAGCTTGCCGTCAGGGGTAACGATGGTATTATTGGGCACATCGTAGATGTTGTAACCCAGTCGTCCATACATATCCTCGGAAGCCTTCTGACCAGCAGCCTCTAGAGTAAGAGGATTTTTCTCCGCAAAATAGTTCTCATTTCGCATCATCTCCCAGTAGAGCTCGTAGAACATACCGGGGTCAGTGATCACGTCATACTCGGGGACACCTCTCTGGTTCTGTCCGATACGTGCATCAAAGGAGACCTGAGTGAGTCCCTCCTTACCACGCTTAGTGGTGATGATGATCACACCATTAGCACCGCGGGCACCATAGAGAGCCGAAGACGAGGCATCCTTGAGGACGTTGATGGATGCGATATCACGAGGGTTGATTGAGTTCAGATTTCCATCGTAAGGAGCTCCATCCATAATGATAAGCGGAGACTTAGATGCATTGATGGAGCCGATACCTCTCACTCTCATGGTCGAGGACTCTCCCGGAGCACCAGAGGTATTGGCGATCTGAAGTCCGGGGACTACGCCCTCAAGTGCCTTTACGGCATCATTGGCCTGAGTTTTCTCAAGGGTCTTGGAGTCGACAACGACTGCCGATCCGGTAAAGGACTCCTTCTTGGCGGTACCGAAAGCGACCACCATCACCTCATCGAGAAGCTCGCTATCGGGGACCATCTTGATGGTGAGCTGTGCGGCTGCCTTGACCTCCTGGGTCTTGTAGCCGACGTAGGAGACGATAATGGTGGCGCCCTGATTGACAGTCAGCGTGAAGTGACCATCCATGTCTGTGGACGCACCATTGGTCGCCACACCCTTCTCGCGGACCGTGGCACCGATGATCGACTGACCGGTCTCGTCGAGGACGGTACCCTTGACGGTCAGCTTCTGAGCAAAGGCGCAACTGATCGATAGCAGAAGGAATGCTAGCAATAGTTCGATTTTCCTTTTCATACTTGCTATTGAAGATTAGTTTTTATACCCGGCATGGGCGCCTCGCACCCGCCGGTTGGTTTGAAAGTAATTAAAAGTGTCCTAAGTCATACCGCCCTCGCCCGGAATAGTCTCAGTCTGCTCCTCGGGAGGACTCGCTCTCCCGCTCTCATGGAGCCGATACCACTGACCATCCAGTCACAATGTTAAAGTTTTCCAACGAATATTCCCAATCAGTTTGGCTCGAAATGGTGAAGAAACCTGATTTTAACATCTCCGGGGACGGGTCTCCCGCATTTTGACAAGCGTAGGTTACAATTTGATGACATCCCATTAGAATAGTCCTTAAGTAAAGCGCCCCAAACAACGAAAATACTTTAAGGAAGAGGGTGGAGGATTAAGGGACCGTCCGCCGTCCGACAAGATAGCGTACAGGGGGGCATGCAGCGAGGACAGCGTATCTAATAGCAGGGGTGACGCATTTGAGCCTTAAAGCAAAGAAGTGATAATCCCTGTCGCTGTG
>ERZ1031292.429-NODE-429-length-11327-cov-33.581175_pt1 | contig 11327 bp, 10 predicted proteins | sample MGYA00518215_ERZ1031292 | MGnify/ENA primary metagenome ERZ1031292 (study PRJEB33718, sample SAMN03159822) | human skin metagenome | collected 2014-02-25 | study: EMG produced TPA metagenomics assembly of the PRJNA266117 data set (Human skin bacterial metagenome... | reverse complement strand
ACATCCGCGACGGCCTCGAGATCACCGACGACGTCCTGTGGTCCTGCACCAACTGTGGCGCCTGCGTGGAGCAGTGCCCCGTCGACATCGAACACATCGACCACGTGGCCAACCTGCGCCGCTACCGCGTCCTCGAGGAATCGCAGTTCCCCAGCGAGCTCACCGGCATGTTCAAAAACCTCGAGGTCAAGGGCAACCCCTGGGGACGCAACCGGAAGGACCGCATGGCGTGGGTGAAAAAGGCCCAGCGCGACGGCATCGACGTCCCGGTGCTGAAACCGGGCGACTCGGCTGCGGGCTATGCCTACCTGCTGTGGGTCGGCTGCGCCGGATCCCTTGACGATAACGGCGTGAAAACCTCCCGCGCGCTTGTCGAACTCTTGAACGTCGCCGGCGTTTCCTTCGCCGTCCTCGAATCCGAAAGCTGCACCGGCGACCCCGCGCGCCGCGCCGGCAACGAATTCCTCTTCCAGCAGCTCGCCGCCGAAAACATCGAGAATCTGCACGCCGCCGGCGTGCAGACGATTGTCACCAGCTGCGCCCACTGCTTCAACACCTTCAGCAACGAGTACCCCGACTTTGGTGGCCACTACCAGGTCCTCCACCACACGCAGCTGCTCAACCGCCTCGTTCGCGACGGCAAGCTCACGCCCACGCCCCGCGGGCCCGAGCACCGCGAGCGCATCACCTACCACGACCCCTGCTTCCTCGGCCGCCACAACAAGGTCTTCGATCCGCCCCGCGAACTCCTCGCCGCCACCGGCGCCGACCTTGCCGAGATGCCCCACAACCGCAACGAGGCGTTTTGCTGTGGCGCCGGCGGCGCCCGCATGTTCATGGAGGAAAACATCGGTCGTCGCATCTCCGACTTCCGCGCCGAGGAAGCCGCGACGACCGGCGCCACCGACATCGCCGTCGCCTGCCCGTTCTGCTCCACCATGCTGGAAACCGGCGTGAAATCCGGCGGCTACACCACCACCGTCACCGACGTCGCCGTCCGCCTCCGCGACTCCGTCCTCGTCGACGGCCAGCTGCCGATCCGACCTGTGAAGAAAACCAAGGATGCTGCGCCAGCACCGGCGCTGTCAGCTCCGCCTGTGGCACCGAGCGCGCTTGCTGCACCCTCCGTGCCGACACCTTCCGCGCCCACCGCAGCAACGCCTACACCAGCCGCACCGAGCGCACCCACGCCGTCGATTCCGACGCCGGCAGCACCGGCAACCCCCAGCGCACCAACGCCATCGATTCCGAAACCCACGGCACCGGCTGCGCCAACGCCAGCTGCTGCAACGCCGAAGGCACCAACCCCCGCTGTACCAACACCCAAGCCTGCGGCCCCAACTCCAGCAACACCGACGCCTGCCGTGCCAGGTGCACCGACACCTACCCCTGCGGCACCAGCGGTACCCAAGCCGACCGCAAGACAGACACCCACACCTGCCACACCTACCCCCTCGTCCCCAGCCGTTCCGGTACCAGCCGCCCCGCAGGTCCCGGCAGGAAACCACGTCCCCACGCCGACGCCCGCAGCGCCGACGCCGAACGCACCGCGACCAACAGCTGTAGATTCGAAAGAGGAGGACGCTGACAAGTAAGAAAAATGCGGTAGGCTGAGGGTATGAACTACAGGTTGTCGGACGAGGAACGGACGCGCGCGATGAATACGCTCGGGACGCACTTTGCGGACGGCCGGCTGACGCTCGCGGAATACGAAGAGCGGGTGCAAAAGGTCGCCGAGGCCGTGACCGACGACCAGGTGGCGGGGCTGTTTCGGGACCTACCGGAGGAGTCGTATACCGTCAGCGAGATTGAGGAATACCGGAAGGAATCTGGGCACCCCAAGGCGGGGATTTTGGGGCTGTCGATCGTGGGGGGATTTGTCGGAGCAGTGTTCGCCACCGGAGCACTCGATGCCGTATTCGTTATACTGCCCGTCGTCGTTTTTATCCTCCTGTATGTGATGAAGATCGGGCCCGACTCGTGGTACATGCCGTCGGCGGCGCAACTGCGCAGAACACGGCTGCGCGAGCTATCGTACCAGCAGAAACTCATGGCGCTCGAGCAGAAGAAGAGCGACCAGGAACGCGTGCGCGCCCTGAAGAACAGGGCGCTTGGCGCCGCGGAGAAGTTCCTGGATAAGTAAGGGCTACTTGACGAGCCCCTCGAGGACCTCGGGGACCTGGCCGATGCCGTCGGAATCGCGGAAGTGCTTGGCGCCGGGGACGACGGTCGGGGGAACGCCGAGGCCGATGGCGAGCTTATCGGTGAGCTCTGCGGGGACCTCGGGGTCGTCGTCGGAACGAATGACGGTGATGCCGCCGACGTGGTCCTTGATGTTGCCCAGGTCGACGCCGTCGCCGACGAAGTTGTTTAGTACGGAATCGTCGCCAAATGGCTCGTTGAAACCGGAGACCAGGACCATACGGCCGAGCTTCCACTGATCGTCGGAAAGCGAATCGAGGTACTGAAGAGCAGCCTGACAGCCGAGAGAATGACCGACGATCCCAATCTGCTTGGTGACAACGCCGACCTCCAGGGCGATCGTCTCGCGCCACTTCTCCGGATCCGGATTGTCGGGATCCGGCAGCTCGATCGCCTTGAACTTGATGTTCTTCATAATCCCCTGCAGGTTCAGCCACTGGAACCACTTCTTATGCGGAGACGAATGGTAGCCGTGGATCATGAAAACCTGCGTCACAGGCGGGTGGAGGAGGAACGTTTCAATCGACATGGTTTTAAGGGTACCTCAGTGCTGATACTGGCCAGTCAAAATAAGCTCGGCCAACGCGAGGCGCGCCGCACCGTCCGACATCCGTGGCGTCAACGTTTCACAATCGAAAAAGTCCGCTCTCGACATGGTCAGTGGGCGGTACTCGCCTACCAGCACAGCATCCGATGATAGCCGAGCGACGGTTTCCTTGTGCGAGACGCGCGCGGGAAGCGCGGTTGTGCCGGTGGCTGTGTAACCAATAGTCACGGTACCGTCTTGGGGAGAATTATCCCGAAAAGTGTTCTCCGTGACCGCCCAACCCCGTGGAGGATCGGGCGGGAAGAGGCGTGCCGTAAACGGGTGCGCCGCAGCCTCCCGGCTTTGCGGAGTCCACACCTGCACCTGCCGCCCCCTTTTTGTGGCATCTGCGACGCTGCTATCCACGGCGAATACGCCTGTCATGTTGTCCGACACCGCCACGTGCTCCACGTCCGCGCCACACGGGTTGTAAACGAGCTGCCACTCGCCGTTTTCAGCACGCGCAAGACCGGTACGCCCAGGTATTTCCTCGGTGAGGATCTGTTCCGGCATCAGGCCGTGGTTAAAATACATCGGAATCCCCATCCATACGAACAAGCCGAGCGGATACGCCGAACCGAGCAGCAGAATGAAGAGAAAAGCGATAAGTGGCTTCCGCCTTCGGGGCTTCAAGGGTGCGCTCATAAAACAATGACACGGCTAGCCCGTCATTTTTTCGTGCGCAACAGGGTATTGTGAATGGCTATGACGACGCGAGAGTTTGACCAGTCAGAAAAGCTGAAAAACGTTCTGTACGAGATCCGTGGGCCGGTGGCGGCGGCCGCCGAGAAAATGGAGCTCGACGGGCACCGGATCCTGAAGCTCAACACGGGCAACCCGGCGATTTTCGGCTTCGACGCGCCGGACGTCATCATGCGCGACATGATCGCTGCACTTCCGCACGCACAGGGCTACTCGACGTCGAAAGGTATCCTCCCCGCACGGCGGGCTATCGTCACGCGGTACGAGACGATACCCGGGTTCCCCGACTTCGATGTGGACGACGTGTACATCGGCAACGGAGTCTCCGAGCTCATCACCATGATCACCCAGGCGCTGCTCAACGACGGCGACGAGGTGCTCATCCCCATGCCCGACTACCCGCTGTGGACGGCCGCCACCTCTCTCGCCGGCGGCAAGGCGGTGCATTACCTGTGCGATGAGGACAACGAGTGGATGCCATCCGTGGAGGACATCCGCGCCAAGGTCACCGAAAAGACCAAAGCCATCGTCGTCATCAACCCGAACAACCCGACCGGCGCCGTCTACTCCCGCGACGTGCTGAAAGAGATCGCGCAGATCGCGCGCGAAAACGGGTTGCTTATTCTCTCCGACGAAATCTACGACCGGATTCTTTACGACGGTGCCAAGCACATCTCCATCGCCACGCTCGCGCCCGACCTGCTGTGCATCACCCTCAACGGCCTGTCCAAGGCGTACCGCGTCGCCGGCTACCGCGTCGGCTGGATGGTGCTGACCGGCCCGAAGCACCACGCCCGCGGCTTCATCGAAGGCCTCGACCTCCTGGCCAGCACGCGCCTGTGTGCCAACGTGCCCGGGCAATCCGCCATCCAGGTAGCGCTCGGCGGACGGCAGTCCATCTACGAACTGACCGGCGAGGGGGGACGCCTCCTCGAACAGCGCAACACGGCGTACGAAAAACTCACGTCCATCCCCGGTGTCAGCTGCGTCAAGCCGATGGGTGCACTCTACGCGTTCCCGCGCCTCGACCCCGAGGTGTACGAGATCCACGACGACACCAAGATGATGCTCGACCTGCTCCTTCAGGAGAAGATCCTGCTCGTCCAGGGAACCGGCTTCAACTGGCCCACGCCGGACCACTTCCGTGTGGTCACGCTCCCGCACGCGGCAGAACTCGCCGAGGCGATCGAGCGGCTGGGGAACTTCCTGGCGAGCTACAAGCAGTAAGCGATTTTCGCTGGCAGCGCGGACGTGACCCCACACTTCTACAATCCGTAGACGTGCCCCTCAACGCGAACAACAAGAGCTACCGTCTGGCTGACATGAGCATTCAGCCGGACGGTGAGGTTCCATACCCTGATCCGGATGAATCCAAAGACCCCGACACCACCTGCATTGAAAATGCGGAGTTTTGCACAGCTGTGTACGCGAGAACCTGGGAAACCGCAGGTGGCTCAGTCAAGCATTTCGCCATCATGCTAAATGTCACGGCCGGGCATCCTGACTACAAATTTTGCAAGGAAATTAAAGGCGCAGCCCCGAACTTCGCACAAGTAAGACGTACCGACACCTGGCACAGCACGGTACATAGCCATCAGTTTTTCCTCCATTCTTCAGATGAAGAGATTGAGGTTCACCAGCAACTCGCCGGGGGTTCGCGAGAGGAAAGATCTCAGCACACTGTCAGCGGAACTTTCAAAAAATACTACACTGAGATGCTGTACGACCCGTTCGACTATTTGAAGTATTGGAAAGAAGGCAAGCAGTGAACAACGAGCAGAAAAAACGTTATCGCGACACGATGTTCATCGCTCAACGCTTTCTAACTTCTATTGGGCGCGGGAGCAATCGAGCTCGATTCCTGGAAAGCCTTGAGGCAAGTGAGCTACCGGCGATTCTTCCAGCGCTAAGCGATACGCTCGCAGTTCACATTCGCGAAGCGGCTGAGCGCCACTTTGCAAGCGGGGAACCGAAGGTTATCGTCCCCGTTGGCAGGGCTGATGACCAGAAAATTAGCGTGCTTATCCTCTCCCAGGAGCGTAAGCACGGATTCTGGTCTTTGAGCATGAACGATTTGCATAAACACGCTCGTATGGGAGACATTGTCGAAACGCTCGATCCAGACAAGCTGTGGGATATCGAGGAACTTAACGGCACACTCCTCCCCGACTTGGTCTAATTTTTCGCATGCCTAATGGCCCGACGGTGTCGGGTCATTGGGCGGGCTAGGTTGCTAGCCCGGTGGGCTGGGGTCGATGGGGATGCCGAGTTGCATCCGGGCGAGACGGACGGCACCACCCTGGGCGCACGGGTTCATGTTCAGTTTCAGTGGCCCACCGAAGGCAGGTTTCCAGTATTCCAGGCCATTGATTCTCACCATGTGACCGTGCTTCGGTTTATCCAGATCATCATCGTTAATGCCATTGTGGTAGTCACACAACACCATCAGGTTTTCCGACACCGTCTTCCCACCATGCTTCACCGGTTTAATATGGTGAATCTGCGACTTGGATGCGGGTCTGCCGCAGCCGGGCCAGGCACACACCGGGTTACGGGTTGATTGAATAAACCGCTCCAACGGATCCGCACCACGAGAATCCGGCGTCATCTCCACCCGGTATACACCAAAATCCTTCGGCCCCAAAGGGCTAACAAGAGCAACAAGACGCTCCTCAGCAAGTTTCGCCTTCACAATCTCCGCCCCGGAGATGGTGGCACCGTTAGTCATGGAGAAAACAAACTTGCCCCGTTCTACTTCCTTGACGTGAACATACGGCATCGTAAACGGGATCACCATCAACGGGATAGCAACAGGGGGAAGCTCCCCATCATTAGCCGCAAGGGCTAGTTTTATGAGGCCGTCTGCTGGGTTCTTGTCTGTTGCTTGTGCCCGGTCAAAAATCTGCTTCACACGGGAGGACTCCGCCGTCAAGGTGAGTGTTGCGAACGTGGAATTCGGGATCGCCCGATACGTCAACTTCTTATCCGGATTATCCGCCCGGGTGTACTCCTGCAGGAGACGCGCGCCCTCCACGTTAATCGCGGTGATGTCCCGACCGAAGGGAACAAGAGCCGCACGGATCGTCCACGCGTGTTTTTTGGGGAGCTTCGCCACAAACCGTTCAATAGCCTGAAGGGAGGCGAAGGAGCAGCCGGCGGTGGTGGCTTTCTCACGGGAGCGTTCCTGTTTGCGTGGGGCGCCACAACGGCCGTAGTAGATGCCCGCAAGTTTGTGGATGGTATGGGCGGTTGTCTTATCGTAGCCTGCCCGGACGAGTGCTTTTTTTGGACATGCCGAACGCCTCCCCGGCGATCACCATCGCCTGCGAGAGGAACACAGCACAATCCGTTAAAGCGGTCATGGCTTTTAGGATAAACAGCGTTGGGGAGGCTGCAAACGTTGTGACGTAAACCTGTGGATAACTCAGCGGGAGGCAGAAAAGTTATCCACAATTACATGGCGAAGAAGAACCGGATGATGACGACGGTGACCGCCCCGATGAGAGCGGAGGCGGGGACGGTGATCGCCCAGGCCATGCCGATGGGCTTCATGAGGGCCCAGTTGGCGGAGTGGTTGACCACGCCGATGCCGAGGACGGCGCCGATGAGAATGTGCGTCGAGGAGACGGGGAGGCCGAGCATCGAGGCCGCCATGACGACGGCGGCGGCGGACAGTTCGGCGGCGAAGCCACTGGCGGGGTGCATCTTGGTCAGGCCCGTGCCCACGGTGTGGATGACGTTGCGGCCGATGAACCAGAGGCCGGAGATGAGGGCCACGCCGGCGGTGAGCATGAGGAAGGGCGGGACCTGTGTTTCGGCAACAATGGCGTTGTAGTGGAGGACGTCGAGAACAGCGGCGAAGGGGCCGACGGCGTTGGCGATGTCGTTGGAGCCGTGGGAGAAGGCGAAGGCCGCGGCGGTGAAGACCTGCATCCAGGAGAAGATGATGAAGGTGGCCATGTCCAGGGGCTTGCTGGTCAGCTGTTTGGCAAAGACGTGGACTGCGAACCAGGCGGTCACGCCCACCATGATGAGGACGATGACGGTGGTCATCGGGGTGAGGTCGAGGCCAATGTTCTTTAGGCCTTTGAGGAGCAGCATGGCCGCGATGATGACGGCACCGAGGGCCGCGAGGAACGGGGTGCCGTGGATGAGGGCGCGGTGGGAGTTGATCGACTCTGCGCGCTGGTTGATGCGGTAGAGCTCCTGGTAATAGGAGGATTCGAGGTCCTCGAGGCTGTAGTTTTCGCCGGACATCGTGATGGTGTCGCGGGCCATGGCGGCCGTCTGCTCAGCGCGGTCGGCCTCGCTCATGCGGGAGAGGGCTTCCTTGTTGCGGCGGCGGCAGTCGTTGCGTTCGGCGCGGATCTGGGAGAGTTTTTCTTCCGCCTGGTCGTTGTAGCGGAGGATGGAGCTCTTGATCGTCTTGAAGAGGAAGTAGGCGCACAGGCCGCCGAGCAGCGGGGAGATGAACCAGCTGAGGACGATCTGCCCGATCTCACCCCACTGCACCATCTGCCAGGGGTGGCGGGACGCGCTGGCGACGAAACCCGTGGTGACGGCGGCGCCGACGATGCCGCCGACGATGGAGTGGGTGGTGGATACCGGCCAGCCTTTGAGGGTGGCGAGCAGCAGCCACACGGCGGCCCCCACCAGCGCCGACATCATGATGTAGGCGAAGTCCATGGGGTTCAAGGAGATGCCGTCGAGGTCGACGATGCCGGATTTGACGGTGTCCGTCACCTCCCCGCCGGCGAGCATCGCGCCGCCGATTTCGAAGACAGCGGCGATGAGCAGTGCCTGTTTGAGGGAGAGCGTTCCTGCACCGACGGAGGTACCGAACGAGTTTGCCACGTCATTACCACCGATGTTGAAGGCCATGAAGGAGCCGAACAGGATGGTGAGAATGAGGATGGGAAAGTGGGAGTTGATCCCAACGACTCCGATTGCCCAGAAGGTAAAGGAGATGACTGTTGCGGTAAGCAGAATCGCGAATACGAGATGGAGAACTTTATCTGTTCCCTTCCCTGTTCGCGGCTTTGAGGTGACGGCCATACCTCCTATTGTCACTCACCGCATCCCAAAGCTTTAACTTGCCACCCCTTTTCAGACCAATCAGAGGTACTTAATACGTTGCGGGCATCCAACATGACGCGCCGATTCACCAGGTCACCGGCCTTTTCCGGGTCAAGCTGGCGGAACTCGTCCCACTCTGTAGCAAGTATGGTGAGGTCTGCCCCCGACAACGCATCATTAACGTTTTGTGCGTAGTCGAGCGTGGGGAAAACCCTCGCCGCATTGTCCATGGCCTCTGGGTCGTAGACGGTCACGTTGGCGCCCTTGAGGGAGAGGGAACCGGCGACCGAGAGGGCGGGTGAGTCGCGGACATCGTCCGAGTTGGGCTTGAACGCAGCTCCCAGAACGGTGATGTTTTTGCCCAGCAACGAGCCGTCGCAAAGCAACTTGGAGAGCTCAACCACGTGCTCACGGCGACGCATGTTGATGGAGTCCACCTCACGGAGGAACGAGAGGGCTTCCGACGCGCCGAGCTCACCGGCCCGGGCCATGAAGGCGCGGATGTCTTTGGGCAGGCACCCGCCGCCGAAGCCGAGGCCGGCGCGGAGGAACTTCTTGCCGATGCGGTCGTCGTAGCCGATGGCCTCGGCGAGCTTCACCACATCGGCGCCGGTGACCTCGCAGATCTCGCTGACCGCGTTGATGAAGGAGATTTTGGTGGCGAGGAACGAGTTGGCGGAGACTTTGACCAGCTCCGCGGTGGGCAGGTTGGTGACAATGAGGGGTGTACCTTGCGAGAGGGGTTGCGCGTAGATCTCGCGGGCCACGTCGATCGCGGGCGAATCGGGCGAGGCGGTGCCGAGCACGATGCGATCGGGGCTGATCGTGTCTGTGACGGCGAAGCCCTCGCGGAGGAACTCGGGGTTCCAGACGATCTCCACGTGGGTGCCCTCGGGGGCGAGGCGATCGGCGCGGGCCTGCAGGTCGGCGGCGGTGCCGACGGGGACGGTGGATTTGCCGAAGATGATGTGGGCTCCGCGGAGCAAAGGTACAAGCGTGTCGATGGCGGCGTGGACGTAGGTGAGGTCGGCGGCGTAGGAGCCGTGCATTTGCGGGGTGCCGACGCCGAGGAAGTGGACGTGTGCGAAGTCGGCGGCCTCCTCGTAGGAGGTGGTAAACGAGAGACGGCCGGAGGAGACAGTGCGGGTGAGGATCTCCGGGAGCCCCGGCTCGAAAAACGGCACTTGCCCGGAGGCAAGCGCCGCGATTTTGGATTCGTCAACGTCAACGCCACAGACCTCGTGGCCGAGTTCGGCCATGCAGGCGGCGTGCGTCGCACCGAGGTACCCAGTTCCAATCACTGTCATTTTCATGAACACTGAGTGTAGGTGGGTTCGCCCCGGCCCGCTACTGGAAATTCAAATACGCCCGAGAGGGGGTAGGACCGCGCTGCCCCTGGTACTTGCTGCCCAGCTTGCCGGAACCGTAGGGGATCTCCGCCGGGGAGGTCAGGTTGAAGATGGCGAGCTGGCCGACTTTCATGCCCGGCCACAGGGTGATGGGCAGGTTGGAGACGTTGGACAGCTCGAGGGTGATGCAGCCGTCGAAACCCGGGTCGATGAAACCGGCGGTGGAGTGCGTGAGCAGCCCCAGGCGGCCGAGCGAGGACTTGCCCTCCAGCCGCGCGGCGATCGTGTTGGAGAGGGTGAAGCGCTCAAGGGTAGAGCCGAGCACGAACTCGCCGGGGTGGAGGACGAACGGGTCGCCTTCGGGGACCTCTACCAGCGTGGTCAGCTCGTCCTGGCGCAGCTTCGGGTCGATGTGGGTGTACTTCGAGTTGTTGAAGACGCGGAAGAAGCTGTCCATGCGGCAGTCCACGCTGGAGGGCTGGACGAGCGCCGGGTCGTACGGGTCGATGCCCAGGGTGCCGTCCTCGATGGCACGTTTAATATCGCGGTCTGAAAGTAGCACGCCTTCAGTGTAGTTGGTGGCTAGAGTGGGGGCATGATGATTCCCCGCAAGGCGTATCCGGCCGCTACCATCCGCGAGTGCGAGGCCCCCCTCCTCGTCGCCCAAGAGTTCGACGATCAGCTCATGCTGGAGGCCGCCGCAGCCGTGGCTCACGTGGCAGAGGCGATGCTGCAGGGGACGGACAAACGGGTGTTGCTCGTGGTGGGGACGGGGGGCAACGGCGGCGACGCGCTGTACGCCGGGCAGATGCTCATCGAGAACGGCGCCGATGTCACGGCCGTCATCCCCGGCACGCCACACACGCGGGCGCTCGAGCAGTTCACCGGCGAGGTGTTCCGCTACCCCGACGATCTCGACCCCGAGTTTGATTTGCTTATCGACGGCGTAGCTGGGCTGGGTGCTGGCCGACCGCTCGCGCCCGCAGTGCACGAGTTGTTCCTCCGCTGCGACTGCCCCGTGCTCGCCGTCGACGTCCCCAGTGGCGTGAACGCCGACACGGGTGAGGCGGCCGAGAGGTGCGTGGTTGCAGAAATCACGGTCACTTTCGGGGGCTTGCGTCTCGCGCACGCGCTCGCACCGGAGTGCGGCACCGTGTTCGTAGCGGACATCGGCGAGACGATCGACGACGAAGACACGCTTGGGGAGTATCTTGAGTACTCCGGCGAGGAGGAACTGGAAACCTTCCTCGCCGTCAACACACACCTCGAGATGCAGGGCGTGCCAGCGCTCCCGCCGATGCCGCACACCATGGTGCAGCGGTTTGAGCCGCAGATCCACGACAACAAGTACACCAACGGGGTGCTCGCCATCCTGGCGGGCAGCGCCCAGTACCCCGGCGCGGGAATCCTGT
>ERZ1031292.420-NODE-420-length-11507-cov-6.022703_pt1 | contig 11507 bp, 9 predicted proteins | sample MGYA00518215_ERZ1031292 | MGnify/ENA primary metagenome ERZ1031292 (study PRJEB33718, sample SAMN03159822) | human skin metagenome | collected 2014-02-25 | study: EMG produced TPA metagenomics assembly of the PRJNA266117 data set (Human skin bacterial metagenome... | reverse complement strand
CGTAAGGAGTCGTCGGCAGCGTCAGATGTGTATAAGAGACAGAGTGATGACCACGCGCTCGGCCTGGTCGGTCTCGCCGGACACGACGTCGTCGGCCAGCGTGTTCGCTGCGCCTTGCAGTTCGGTTTCGGTTGCGTCTGCGTCGTGGGTCACGGCTGACTCCTGTGTTTGGGCCTAATGCGTCTCATCCATAGTGGACTGCACCGCCGGGCTGCTTTGGGACGACACACCGGCAGCGGTCACGCTTGGCTGGCGGGACGCACCGTCACGCCATGGGACTAAGAGACGACCGACGACATCAGCCACGCCCGCGTGATTGCCCAAGAACGTGCACAGCGCATCTCGCGGCGTCGCGCGTCCAACTCGAACGGATGGATTGTGTACCGGCCGTCATTGCTGGTCTGGCGATCCTGCGGGATTCGTGAGCTCACTGCTCTGCCAGTTGCAACAGCAGGGCCTCCATCGCTAGCAGCGGCGCCACATTAGATTCCAGAGCTTCCCGGGCGCCCAGCAGCGCGTCAATTCGCCGGACGGTCTGGTCTGGGGTGCTGCGTCGGGCGGCCGCTGCGACCTGATCGCGCATCTCAGAATTGATCAGTCCTGCACCGCTTGCCGCGTCGTGTAGATCGTCGGGATCGACCGCGCCCACTTGGACGGCCAAGATGTCTCGATACCAGGTGGTCAGCTCGGTCAAGAGGCGATCCAAGGCGTCGCGCTGCAGCCGTTTCGCGCGGGCTTTTTGGCTATCCTCCAACTGCTTCAGCGCGGTTTGGGCAGCTCTTGGTTTCGCCCTGGACGCCTTACCGTCTTTGCCGGTGACGGCCAGCGCTTGGGCCAGCTCGGCGTGTTCGCGCTCGTTCAGCTCGGCGCTTTGGCGCTCAGCCAATTCGCCTGCTTCGTTGACCAGTCGCTCGGCTGCCAGCAGGCACGAGCCGACACCATTCAGCTGCGCTGGCACTTGCAACCAGCCGTGCCGGGCGTTGCGCGCCTGCTCGTCGGTGGCTAGTCGACGGGCGCGTCCAATGTGGCCCTGCGCGGCGCGGGCAGCATGCCCAGCCATGATCGGGTCGACCCCGTCACGAGTGACCAGCAGCTGGGCCACGTCAGCGGCACGCGGGGTCTGCAAATTGACTTGACGGCAGCGCGAACGAATCGTCACCAAGACGTCATCGGGAGTCGGCGCACACAAGATCCACACCGTGTCGCGGGCTGGTTCTTCCAGCGACTTCAACAGCGCGTCAGCACCCCGGTCGGTGATGCGGTCGGCGTCCTCAATGACTAAGACCTGAAAAGCACCTTGCATCGGATATTGCGCCGCCCGCACGACCAGATCACGAACTTCGTCTACGCCGATCGACAGCTCTTCGGTACGCACCAAGGTGACGTCTGGGTGCGCACCAGCCAGCGTCGTGCGGCAGGCATGGCACTTGCCACAACCACCTCGATCGCATTGCAAAGCAGCAGCGAAGGCTTTGGCTGCATTGCTTCGTCCCGAGCCGGGTGGTCCAGTGATCAGCCAGGCATGCGTCATGGCATGCGCCGGACGAGATTGCTCACGTCCGGCGTCGTCCGCAGCCGAGGACGCCACTAGATCGCGACGGTGGGCAGCGGCGACGGCTTGTTGCAAGATGGCGACGGCTCGTTCTTGACTGACCAGCTCGGTCCAAGCGCCAGTTAGACCCGAAATCTGTTCGGTCGTCGACGGCATGGCCGCGCCACCGACTGTCTCTTGTCCGGTCATGAACCTCCCCTCACCTATCCATCACGCACGCAGCAATTTGGTAGCTAAATTTCTCCGCGGTCGACGTCAGCTCTGCGGTCCTGGGACGTGCTGCGCATCCGGCCGCGCAATTTTGAGTCTGCCGGATGCCACTGACAAAAAATTCGCCGGTCGGACTTCTACCGATCCTAGGAGTTTCAGCTCACTGCGTCAGCGGCAAGCCAAATTGGGCTGCCAGTCGAGCGCGGATCCGCGCCGCGATCGAATCGATGGAATCGCGGGCCGGCAAGACCAGGTAACGTTCTTCATTTTGGCTAGCCAGCTCGAGGAATCCAGCGCGCACCCGAGCGTGAAAGCCGCTGCCGGCAGCTTCCAGCCGATCCTTGGCAGCCTTCTGGTCGACGGCTTCAGCCGGGTCGACGTCCAAGAGAACCGTCAAATCTGGGACTAGCCCCCCGGTCGCCCAATCATTTAACTGACGCATTTCGTCCAACGCTAGGCCGCGGCCGGCAGCTTGATAGACCAGCATCGAGTCGACATATCGATCGGAAATGACGATCTCCCCCGCGGCCAATGCCGGACAGATCAGCTGCGCGACATGCTGCGCCTTATCCGCTGCATACAACAGCGCCTCGGCCCGATCAGCGAAATCCACATTGCCCGGATCCAGCAGGATCTGTCGGATCTGCCGACCGATGTCCGTGCCGCCCGGCTGCCGGGTCAACACGTGCGCCAACCCAGCATCGGTCAACGATGCAGCTAAGCGCGTGACCTGCGTCGTCTTGCCTGCCCCGTCGCCGCCTTCAAAGACGATGAACAGACCGCCGCTGCGCACGTCCGAATCGACTGCAGACACCTGCGCAGCCGGACTCAACTTTGCGACCTCTGAAGTCACTGGGCGTCCTGGGATTGTGGCTCGTCAGCTGCCTGCAAGGCGGGCTGATCTGAGCTGCTTTGGCTTGGCGAACTCAACGCGAACCGCAGCAATTTCGCGTCCGGCGCGCTGCTGACGATCTCAGTACGGATCCGCGGCCATGCATTGACGAATTTCGTCCGCGTCCGAAGCACTTCGGCGATATCGCGCTGGAATTGTCGGCCCGCCTCGAAAGCCTCCGCGACAGTCAATTCGGCGATTTGCTGCTCGCTCGGCATCGCTACGGTGCTGACGCTTTGCTGTAGCCGAGCCGCCGCGGCCACCAGATAGCGTTGCCACTTCTTGGTCTTGCGCAAGATCGGATCAGCCACCTCCAGCAGCGCCAGCAAGCCGTCCAACGCAGCGAGCGCATTGGTCCAAGCATCGTCTGGCGATTCCGGGCTCAGCTGATCGACCTGCAGCAGCCACGCTGCCAATTGCGCATTCAGTCGGTCACGTAGCTCGTCACGTGCCGAACGCTGCGGGTCACCGTCCACCCGCGGCGCGCGCACGCCAGTGGCCAACAGGTCCATCACATCAATCGCGCGATCGCGAATCGTGGAGCGTTCCTGCGCGTCGATGGCCTGCCCCAGGTGCCAATCGAGCTCTTGGGCCCAGCTCTGTTCGAGCAGACCCGTCAACGCGCGCAGGTCTCGCTGCAGCCGACTGAAATCGTCGATGATGATCCCCGGGTCGCCAGCCAATTCCTTCTCTACGGCGAAGCTATCGAGAAGAAATTTGCGTAACTGCTGGGCCAAAATCCAGCGCAGGAAGTCCTCCAGGCTCGCCTTGCTGCCCCTCGGCGCCGGCCCATTCAACTCAGTTTCAGGGACGATTTCAGCTAGCCGATCATCACGTGACTGATAATGCTCGACGCGATCAGCGCCGATGGCCGTCAGCCGATCAATGACGAACGCCCGCTGCGCTGAGGTCATCGCAGCTTTCGGCAGCAAGGTGATCTGCCGGGCACGTTCGCTGATCGGCCCGCCTTGGCTGAGCGAAATCCGGTCATCGATCATTTCGGCCAGCGGCTGACCGTCGACATCTAAGAGTTGATATTTCGATTGCTCGCTAGCCCAGGAGGCGACCGGCCCCAACGTCGCGCGACGTCTAAAGGGCAAGGTCAGCTCGGCGAGTTCGGTCGGCAAATCCTCGCCGTCATTTTCGTCTAGCACCAGTTCGCTAGCTAGCCACGGCTCCCAACCGTCAGCCTGCAAGACCCACTCGCTGAGCCCATCATGCTGCCGATTCATTAGCCGCACTCCAGCTCGCAGCAGTCTCTTGTCTGGGGTGTCGTAGATCGTAATCGACGTCTGACTGCCCTGCTTAGCACGCAGCAAGACCCGATCAATGCCGACGGCCTCGTCAGTCAAAATCGGCGGCGCGACTTGGTAAGGCGCCTCGAAATAATATGCCTGCGCCTTAGCCATGTCGGCTCCTCTCAGCTGGTCTTCTTAGTCGCTGCCTTGGTCTTGCTGGTCGTCGCTTTCTTCGTCGACGTCTTCGCGGCGGGCTTCTTGGTGGTCCGCTTCGGGGCAGGCCCTTTGGCACGCTTGACGGCGAGCATTTCGACGGCCGCATCGTGATCGATTTCTTCGACGCTGCGGCCCTTTGGAACAGTCACATTAGTCTCACCGTCGGTGACATAGGGGCCAAATCGGCCGTCCTTGATCACGATTGGACGCTGCGAATTCGGATCGGTCCCCAATTCAGCTAGCGGCGCAGCGGCCGCCCGACGGCCACGCGTCTTGGGTTGCGCAAACAGTTCGTTGGCCTGCTCGAGGGTGACGGTGAACAATTCGTCTTCGCTCGCCAGCGGACGGGTGTCCTTGTCCTTCTTCAAATAGGGACCATACGGGCCGTTTTGCGCAGTGATGACCACACCGTCGGCATCGGCGCCGACCTCGCGGGGCAAGCTGAGCAGCTTGAGTGCGTCCGCTAAGGTCACCGTCGCCGGATCCATCGATTTGAACAGCGACGCGGTGCGTGGCTTGGGCTTTTTGGTCGCTGCAGCGTCCTCGGGCAGGACTTCGCTGACATAGGGGCCGTAGCGGCCGTTGCGCACCACCAGCGGCCTGCCATGCTCGGGGTCGACGCCCAGTTCGCGTTCAGCTCCCTGGGGAGTGGCGAGCAGCTCTTTGGCCGCGTCGAGCGTCAATTCGTCCGGCGGGACGTCATCAGCGACGTTCGCACGGTTGCCCTCGGCGTCCTCAATGTAGGTGCCATAGCGTCCGACGCGGACCACGACGCTGCCGTCCTCATCGAGCGGGAAGGACGAGATCGCGCGCGCATCGATGTCGCCTAGATCATTGACCATTTCACGCAAGCCAGCGTCCTCGGCGGTCTGGTCGCCGAAATAGAAACCGTTCAAGACTTCCAGGGGAGCCAGATTGCCCTTGGCGATCTCGTCGAGTTGATCCTCCAGGTGCGCGGTGAAGTCATAGTCGACCAGCTTGGGGAAATGCTCTTCGAGCAATTCAGTGACGGCGAACGCCAGCCAGGTCGGGACCAGCGCGGAGCCTTTCTTGAAGACATAGTCGCGTGCGGTGATCGTGCGAATGATCGACGCGTAGGTGCTGGGTCGGCCGATCTCGAGTTCTTCGAGCTTCGCGATCAAGCTGGGCTCGGTGTAGCGCGCCGGCGGCTTCGTGGCGTGTTCTTCTGGGTTCGCCTTGACCAGCTCCAGGGCTTGCTTGGCGGTCAGCTTCGGCAGCCGGGTGTCTTGCTCGTCATCGCCCTCGGACGCGTCGACATAGGCTTTCATGAAGCCTGGGAAAGTGATCGTCCGACCCGAAGCTGCGAAGGTCGCGTCCTTGATCGGGGCGCTAGTCGCCGGCAGCTCTACGGGCTTGGCCAGCTCGGCGCCAATCCGAATCGACACCGTCTGGCCAGTCGCGTCAGCCATCTGGGAGGCGACAGTGCGCTGCCAGATCAGCTCGTAGAGCCGGAATAGATCGCCGTGCAGCCCAGTCTGGGCAGGAGTGCGGAAATTATCGCCGGCTGGTCGGATCGCTTCGTGGGCTTCTTGGGCGTTCTTGACTTTGGAGGTGTAGACGCGCGGCTTTTCCGGGACGTAGTCAGCGCCGAACAAGGAGCGGGCTTGGTTACGCGCCGCATTGATCGCCTCTGCGGACAGCGAGATCGAGTCGGTACGCATATAGGTGATGAAGCCCGACTCGTAGAGCTCTTGGGCCACTCGCATGGTGCGGTCGGTCGAAAAGCCGAGTTTGCGGCCGGCTTCCTGCTGCAAAGTCGTGGTGCGGAAGGGAGCCGCGGGACGACGCGTGTAGGGCTTAGCGTCCACCGACAGCACCTGGCAGGACGAATTCGGCAGCGCTTCAGCCAGCACCTTGGCGCTCTTCTCGTCCAAGACGATGACCTCTGAGGTCAGCTCGCCTTGAGCGTCGAAATCAGTGCCGCGAGCGATGCGGGTGCCGGCGAGATCAAGCAGTCGGGCGCTGAATTGGCGCGGGCTGGCTTCGTCAACGGCCTGCGAACCGGCGTCCAAGATCGCCTCTAGACCCCAATAGCTGGCCGAGCGGAAGGCGATCCGTTCGCGTTCCCGGTCGACGATCAGGCGCGTCGCGACTGATTGGACGCGGCCAGCCGACAGCTTCGGCATGACCTTCTTCCACAGCACCGGGCTGACCTCGTAGCCATAGAGCCGGTCCAGAATGCGACGGGTCTCTTGGGCGTCGACGAGATCCTGGTCGAGTTCGCGTGGATTGGCCACGGCTTCGCGGATCGCTTCTGGGGTGATCTCGTGGAAGACCATTCGTTTGACTGGCACCTTGGGCTTGAGTTCTTGCAGCAGATGCCAGGCGATGGCTTCGCCTTCACGGTCCTCATCAGTTGCCAAGAAGAGTTCATCGGCGCCGGCGAGGTCTTCTTTGAGCTTCTTGATCGTCGCCTTCTTTTCTGCGGCGACGACGTACAGCGGAGTGAATTCGTCGTCCACATTGACGCCGGTACGCGCCCACGCTTCGCCCTTATATTTCGTCGGCACTTCGGCAGCATTGGTCGGCAGATCGCGGACGTGACCGCGCGATGATTCCACGACATAGCCGTCGCCTAGATAGCTGGCAATCTTGCCTGCTTTAGTAGGCGACTCGACGATGACGAGCCGTCGCGTGTTGCTGGCCACGTTCAATCCCTCCGATGTCGATGCGTTGAGCGAATAGTCGTTCTAGACCATGGACATGCGAGCATGCAAGAGCGGACGACTATCCGTGGAACTGTACGACGGACAACAAAATCTCGCACGCCCCCGCAGTGCTTGACGAGGCCAAGCTAGCGGAAAGTTGCTGATAGGTCACTAATTAGCAAGCTGGTTGCACATTAATTAGGCAGTAATTAGCTGATTTCACCAATCGCGCAGCACGCTGCTCCGGAATTTCAGCTAGTGACTTCGCCTTTTCGGCTAGCAAGCGAGGCTGCAGTGAGCGACCAAGCTGGTTCGCCTCCCAGAATTTGCACCGGCGCGATCGTCACTGTCGAAATGGCTAGCCGGCTGCGGCTCAGCGGCAAACGGCGTCATTTTTCAGCGTGCGTGATATTTCAGCGGATGGCATATTTCAGGGACGGACACGAGCGCCGGTGATCGTGCCCGCCGACCTCCACCTTAACCCATGAACTTGACATATCACCCGCGAGCAACCGGTTAGTTAGACGCAAGGGGAACCTGTAACGTTTTAGCCACGGATATCCGAGCACCAGCGAGCGTGTTTAGGATCTTCTTGCTTTTAAAAGCCACCCAGCGACGAGTGGAGGATCGCCGTGACCGGAAAGAGATTGCTGTGCGTCGGTGAGGCGCTGGTAGACGTCGTCGAGCAAAAGGGCCAGACCACTGAGCATGTCGGCGGCAGCCTGTTGAATGTGAGCGCTGGGCTGGCTCGGCTCGGTCATGATACGACGATCCAGGCCTGGTTTGGCAGCGACGAACGCGGCCAGCGGATCAGCGCAGCGGCCAGCTCGGCCGGCGTGCAAGTCGCGCCGGGCAGCACCGAGGCCGAATGCACCCCCGTCGCTTATGCCAGCGTCGACGAAGCTGGGCGCGCCCAATACACCTTTGATTTGGAATGGCGGCTGCCTACCCGGCTGGACTTGGCTGGTTTCGATCACCTGCACACCGGCAGCATCGCGTGCACGTTGGAGCCAGGTGGCTCGACAGTGGTGGAATCCGTCCGCCAGATGCGCGAACACGGGACGGTGTCCTACGACCCGAATGTCCGGCCAGCGTTGATGGGCTCATCGCAGCAGGTCCGTCCTCGAATCGAAGAATTGATCGCTTTGAGCGATGTGGTCAAAGCCTCTGACGAGGACATCGCATGGCTGTATGGCGGCGAGGTGCCCTTGGAAGCGGTGCTGCGCCGCTGGCTGGCGATGGGGCCGTCTCTGGTCGTCATCACGCGCGGCCCGTGGGGCGCGATGGCTGCATTGGCGGGTGACGATGACGTGCTGAAACTAGATCAGATGAACGTCGACGTCGCTGACACTGTCGGCGCTGGTGATTCGTTCATGGCTGGGCTCATTTCTGGGCTCACGGACGCGAATCTGTTGGGAAGTCGGGAAGCTGCGCAGCGGCTCGCGGCGGCGAAGTGGGCCGACGTCCAAGCCGCGCTGCATCGGGCTGTCGGCACTTCAGCGGTCACCGTCAGCAAGGCCGGCGCATATGCTCCAGATCGCGACGAATTGGCTAGTCAGCTGGAAAATCGCCGGGCCTTTGACGACTCGCAATATTTCGACTGAGCGGCACAATCTCGATTCGGTCAACCGGTCGGTCGATTGGCGCTGTCTGCCTGATTGTTGCGTTCGGCGCGGCGTGGTGGTTGATGGTCAGCATCGCCGTCGCTGCGGGTCACGGGCTAGGCAGGTAGCAGGTAGCCGTCCAGGATCGCTTGGTCTACCCTGCGCATCATCTCGGCACGATCGAGTTCCTCGTCGACGAGCTGCGCCACAGCTTCGATGATGACCCCCAGCGGCAGTTCGCCGTCACAAGCGCCGAGGATCGCGCCGAATGCGGTGTCGACCTGCATCGCGCGTTTCAAAGCACCGCTTTGCCGCAGCACGACATATTCGGGGTCTGCTGCCCCAGGCTGGCCCATCGTCTCTTGGACGACGTCGTCAGCGAGCCGCCAGCGCGCGGCCAGTTTGGCGTCGGGAGTAGCCCCGGCGAGTTGGACGCGCTGCTGACGGCTGGCCAGCAGGTCGCCGACGGGCTGCGCGACTTGGTGGGGCCAACTCTCCAATTCGATATCGGGCTCGCCGTCGAGAATTGGGCTAATCGTCAACCAGCCCATCGAGACGCCCTCGATGCCCAACTGGTCGAAATATGCCAGCCATTGACGATATTTCGGTTCCCACAGATCGGTGCCGGCCAATCCCGCGTCTGCCAGCCACATCTCGATGTAGGCGTACGGGTCGAGCCGCTCGCGTTCAATCGCCCACAGATTGAAGCCGTCGCGCAGGGCCCAAGCGGCGAGCCTTTCTTGCCAGGCGATGGCGTCATTAGCCCAGTTGGCCAGCACCTGCAAGACTCCACCAGGACGCAGCCGGCGAGCCCCGTCACGAACGACGCGTTCGACGAGCTGATCGCCAGGCAGGCTGCCTTCGCGGTAGAGCAGCCGCTCTGCGTCAGCGCTTGGCGGGGCTATTACGAAGGGCGGATTGGTGACGATCAGGTCGAACTTTTCGTCTTGGACGGGTTGGTAGAGGTCGCCTAGGCGGAGGTCGACCTCGACACCATTGAGTTGCATCGTCAGCTCGGCTAAGGCCAAGGCGCGCGGGTTCAAATCGGTGGCGACGATCTGCTCGGCGTGGGTGGACAGATGCAGACTCTGCACGCCGCATCCGGTGCCCAGATCGAGCGCTCGTGACACCGGAGCTGAAGGGCTGAGTTGGGCCAAGGTCGTGGAAGCCGGGTTGACTCCCAAGACATAATCCGGACGAGTCGGCCGCGGCCGAAAATCCAGGTCGGGTTGATGGTCTGAAACGATCCAACCTTCGAAGCTCGTGCTGAATTGATTGGTGTTGAGCTCATTTGGGTGGGGGTGATTGGTGCTGAGCTCATTTGGGTTGGCCTGGTCTGCGCTGTGCTGGGCGCCGCTAGTCACTTCGAAGCCATAGGGCCGGACGTCCACCACCGCTTGCACCTGTGTATCACTAGCCGGCGCCAGCAAGCCGGCGGCGACCAATTCGTCGAAATTCAGTTTCGCTGTACGCAGCGACGCGGCTAGCCGCTCGGCTGGCACGGACTGCTGCAGCACGAACAGCCGGATCAAGTCGGCTTGCGCATCGACGGCATCGGCCAGTTCATTGCGTGCCGGCATCGTCGAGTTACGAAGCAAGCCGTCTTGACCTGGCGCGCCGAGCCGGTCGAGCACTTCGTCGACGCTGTAGCCGAGCTGACGAAAACCATCGGCGAGCCGGGCCGCTTGATCGTCTTGCAGCTTGGGGACCTCAGTGTTCACTTTGTCGATGTTAGGGCCCAGCCAGCTGCTGACGAGCTAGCTGGGGAATTCAAGGGGCTTCGCGATCTTCTTGGCTAGCGCTGGCCCACGTCACGGTGGCTCCCCCAAGCGCCTGGTCATTGCGTTGCCCCACCCTCAGGGCACTACCGAGTAGCGAGTGACTCCCCCAAGCGCCTGGTCATTGCAGCACCGCACCGATCGGGCGTCGTGGCCGCTGCGAGCTGGCGGTTCGATCTGCGCGATGCATTGGTCGCCGGCAGAGCATCGGCTCACTGGGCTCTTGGAGGCTTTAGCGGCCGCTTGGTCGTGCCGTCGATTCGGCCCGTGCTGGCACGAATTGTTAGCAGCTGGCAACTGACGTTGACACCGTGATGAACAAGCGCGCCGCTAGCTGTCATGATTGACCCGGCTCAAGTGGGCTCGACGGGGGGGAGCGTCATGACTGACGAACGAATCAAAGCGACGTCCTATTTGGACAAATTGGCCTTCGTACAAGGCCAATATTCCACTGTCCAGGTGACGTGGTTGATCGTCGCATTTTGGCTAGCGGTATTGGGATTCGTGGTAGCTCCCTGGGGTCCTGGCAATTGGGTCTGGGCTGTCTTGAGCTGGGTCGGTGCAGTGGGCATCGCGTTATTTGTCTATTTCTGGCGGCGCCGGATCCGAGAAGCTCCGCTGCCGGCCGCGACGCCAACCTTGGAGCGGCTGATCTTGCCGCCATTGGTGCTGGGCATCATCTTGGCAGTCATCATCGCGCTGGTGGTAGCCGCTGTGGTGCTGCGTGATCGTTGGACGTGGCTACCCAGCCTGCCGATTATTTTGTGGGTCGGTTTCGCCCTCGTGACGGTCTTCATTCCGGGTCTGGTGCTGCCATTCCAACAGGACTCCCTGCTGCGGCGACGACTCGATTCGGATCCGCAATTTCGTAACAAGGTCGAGCTGGTGTCCGCGCGCTATCGAGCTGATTCGCAGATCCCCTTTTCCGAGAAGCGGCTGACGAAGTTTGACGGTTACTGGCTCAAGGAACATTGACGCGCCGGAGCTGGCATCTGGCTGGCAGTGTTGAGCGTTGACGGGGCCGACTAGCTCAGCCCAACGCATCGGTATCGAGCACAACCCAAGCTCGGTGCGCCAGCCGCACTGAGTTCGCAGCAATTCGACGTTCAACAGGTGACGCGATGAATTCCAAGACGTCCGGCGGATCGGTGCGCCCTGAAATTGCCAAGCCAGCCAGCCTCAGGCCGGGATGCGCTAGCGCGTCGCGATCCGCGTCGTAGGTTGTTTTGTCAGCGGCGGGTGGCATGGTTGAGCAGTGCCTGAACTCGATGCGCTATTGCTGGACGACCCTAGCGGCCAGCTCCGTCCGCAGGTGCGCTTCGTCCGCGAACTTCCAGACTGCCCCGGC
>ERZ1031292.413-NODE-413-length-11716-cov-7.066547_pt1 | contig 11716 bp, 11 predicted proteins | sample MGYA00518215_ERZ1031292 | MGnify/ENA primary metagenome ERZ1031292 (study PRJEB33718, sample SAMN03159822) | human skin metagenome | collected 2014-02-25 | study: EMG produced TPA metagenomics assembly of the PRJNA266117 data set (Human skin bacterial metagenome... | reverse complement strand
CGGTGGTGGGGCAGACCTGGACGCAGACTGGGTTTTCGCAGTGGTTGCAGGCCATTGAGGTGTAGTAGCTGAAGATGTTTGGCGAGAATGTGTCGCCGTCTGCTTGCCAGGTGCCGCCGGAGTATTCGACGACGCGGCGCCAGTTCACGCCTAGTGGTGTGTCGTGTTTGTCTTTGCAGGCGATTTGGCAGGCTTTACAGCCATTGCAAATGCTTTGATCGAAAAAGAATCCGAGTCCCATTTCATTGCTCCTTATTCAACGCTGCTGGATTAATTCAGCGCGCGTTGGTCTTTTCGACCTGAACCAAATTCGTGTGCTGGCCGTTGCCCTTCGCATATGCGGTCGGGTGCATTGAGGTCAGCGTGTTGACTGCGCCACCCACGTCGACTTGACCGTCCATCTTTCGCCATGCGCCTTGGGGCAGTGAGACCACGCCGGGCATGATCCGCGGCGTGATGTGCGCGACGGTACGGACCCGGCCACGGTTGTTGAAGATCTCGATCTCGTCACCCTCTTTGATGCGACGAGCTTCGGCGTCCACCGGATTCATGAACAATTTCTGGGGGTGTGCGTCCAGCAGCCACTCGAGATTGGCGAACGTGGAGTGCACCCGACCCTTGTAGTGGTGGCCGATGCACTGCAGCGGGAATTCGCCGCCCTTGGCCGCCTCGGGGCCCTCTTCGACCTCCATGTATTCGGGCAGCGCGGTGATCTTGTCGCCCTTTTGCGGATTGTCGAAGGTCCACGTCTTCGACATCTCCCACAGCTTGGAGCTGAAAATCTCGATCTTGCCCGACGGGGTCGTCAGCGGATTAGCTTCGGGATCTTCGCGGAACTTGCGCAACGGAACCATATAGGTGCCGGCGGTCTCGTTGTAGCGATAGATGCCCTGTTTGCGCATCTCGTCCCAGCTGGGCAGGCCGGGGACGGTCTTTTGGCTCTCAGCGGCCAACCACTTGGCCCACTCTTCGCGACTGCGACCCTCGGAGAACTCCTGCTCCTTACCGAATCGCTTGGCGATCTCGACGCAGACGTCATAGCAGTCCTTGACGTCAAAGGGCGGCTCGATGGCCTTCTCGTTGAACATGTAGTAGGCGGTCTCACCGCAATACTCCGAATGGCCCATGTCCCAGCGTTCCTGGTTCAACGTATCCGGCAATACCAGATCGGCCAGGCGCGCCGAGGCGGTCATCATGTTGTCGACCACACAGATGAACTCGCAAAGCGACTCGTCTTTCAAGATCTTTTCGGTCTCGTTCAAGTCGCCATGCTGGCTGCCCAAGACATTGCCTTGCACATTGAGCAGGAAGCGAATGTGGTTGCTCAGCTGTTCAACGCCGCGGATGCCGTCCTTAGTCGCCGTCATCTCCGGACCGCGCTTGATCGCGTCGGTCCACAAGAACATCGGAATCGAGGCCTTGACCTGATTCTTCGGCGACGGGAATCCCTTGTACTTGAGCCAGTTGTGGCCGTCTCGACCACCCGTGCCACCGCCATTGATGCCGACATTTCCGGTGACGGCAGCCAGCGCATAGATCGCTCGGGCTTGATTCTCGCCGTTCATGTGACGCTGCGGACCCCAGCCTTGGTTGATCGCGCAGGGCTTGGTCGTTGCGATTTCGCGAGCCAACTTGACGATGGTCTCGGCTGGGATGCCGGTGATCTCAGCTGCCCACTGCGGGGTCTTCTCGATGCCGTCGGGGCCCAGGCCCATGATGTAGCTGCGATAGGAATTTCCAGCTGGCACGCCCTCAGGCATGTGCTCTTCGTCAAAGCCTTGGACGTACTTGTCGAGGAAGGCCTGATCTTGCAGCCCTTCGCTGATCATGACGTGCACCATCGCGCTGACCAAGGCGGCGTCGGTGCCCGGCCGGATCGGCACCCACTGATCTGCCAGCAGCATCGCGGTATCGGAGTAGCGCGGGTCGATGACGATGGTGCGAACACCCTTGTGCTTTAGGAATTGGCTCGTGTAAAGCACGCAACTTTGGTTCGTAGTGAGCGCCCTTAATTGTTTCTAGTGAGCGACCTCAATCACCTGTTTTGGGCGGCTGCTTATGGCGATGGGAAATATGAAATCGGATTTCGGGCATAAAAAAAATCCGATTCGGGGTGGGGAACCAGATTTATTCTCAAGTGCGGTAAGTCCCGGCATCCTGAGCGGGGGTGACAGGCTCAGGCTTACCAGGCGAGATGCATCGGCTTTTTATGGAGTGAATGCCATTCGCCCAACCTACGAATGGCATTCACTCCCCGCTATCAACGTCTATCGCCCAACCCGCAATTGACGTTGACCCCCCATTAAAGAAGGGAAGTTTTGCCGTTGTTTTTCTCTCAACCGCTTACGGATAAAACAATAAAATAGTCAAAAATCGGGCCTTCACTTAGGGTCGCCTAAGTTGCGATCCGAGGCGCTTTTTGAGGCTTCCGAGCGGTTGCTAGATGGCTGAGGAGAGCGTCGTCGCGGAGTTGGGGGTGGCCTGCTGAGGTAGGCTGATTTGAAGCTTCTGATGACTCTTACTTATAGGGGGACTGACATGGCGCACGAGGTCGACGACCGCGAGGGTTGGATGCAATACATCGCCGAGATGAGCCAGGTCTTGGGGGTCAATGCCGACGAGGTTCCGGTCGACGGATTGCTCGATTTGACCGGCGAGGTCGCCCGGCGCGCTTATCGTCCGATGGCCCCGATTACTGGCTATCTGATCGGACTGGCCGTCGGCGCGGGGATGACGCCAGCCGACGCCATCACCAAAGTGCACGATGCGTTGCCGAGTGAGCAGGACTGAATCCTGACCGAAGCTGATCACCATCCGCAGGTCGGTGGCCTGGACGGAGTGCTAGCCCACGTCATTACGATCTCTGATCGATGCTCAGCGGGCCAACGCGTGGACCTTTCTGGGCCGGCTGCCGCCGCGATCTTGACGACGCACGGTTGCGCCGTCACTACTGCCGTCATCCCTGACGGCGCTGAGAGCGTCCAAGAGGCTATCGGTGAAGCGTTGCGCACTGGTGCGCGGTTGATCGTCACCAGCGGGGGCACCGGTGTGGGACCGCGAGATCGCACCCCTGAGGGGACCCTGCCCATCGTCGATCACCAGCTACCAGGCATCATGGAAATGTTGCGCTCAGCGCCCGGCAAGCCGGCGGCATATCTGACGCGAGGCATTGCAGGTGTCGTCGATCCGGGGGCGAAATCCCTAGCCGGAGCGCTAATCGTGAACCTGCCGGGCAGTCCCAAAGCCGTCGTCGAGGGTGTCGAGCTGGTTTGCTTGGTCGCTGGGCACATACTTGATCAGTTGCAAGGAGGGGATCACTGATGGGATGCGTGCGTGCTGTGGTCAGCAGCGACGTCATCGACCCCGCAGAGCATTTTGCGCTGGTCCAAAATGAGCAGGCTGGGGCGGTCGCGTCCTTCCTCGGGACGATCCGCAATCACGATCCCGAAGCCGAAGGTGAAGTGACAGGCATCGATTACAGCTATCACCCTGATGCTGAGCAAATTTTGGCTCAGATCGTCGCTGACGTGCTCGTCGAGCTAGATCCAGCAGATCAGGCGCAGGTCGCCGTCACCCATCGCGTCGGACGCTTGGACGTCGGCGAATTGGCGCTGGTGTGCGTGGTAGCGACGCCCCATCGAGCCGAAGCTTTCGATATCTGCCGCGCAGTGGTCGAACAGATTAAGGTGCGGCTGCCGATCTGGAAACAGCAATTCGAAGCTGACGGACGCCAGATCTGGTCTCAACTGGGCTTGACTGAGGGCGCTTGATGACCCAACTGATAGAAGACCTGATGGACCCAGCGTTGGCCGACGAGCCAGCAGATTTGGTGGACGGTTTTGGCCGACTGCACCGCGATCTGCGCATCTCGTTGACCGATCATTGCAATCTGCGCTGCGCCTACTGCATGCCCGCTGACGGGGTGCCCTGGCTGCCGAAAACGAATTTGCTGACCAAAGACGAGATCATCAAGATCGCTGAGGTCGCCGTCCAGGCTGGCGTCACCGAGATCCGACTCACCGGCGGCGAGCCGTTGCTGCGTCCCGATCTGGCCGAATTGGTCAGTGGGCTAGCCCAGCTCGAAGGGCCTGGTGGGCGTCCGGAAATTTCGATGACGACCAATGCGATCGGCTTGGCTAAGCGCGCCGCTGAACTGCATGAGGCTGGCCTCAGCCGGGTCAATATTTCGTTGGATACGCTGCGGCCAGAGCGTTTCGCGGCGATGACCAGACGCGACCGGCATGCCGAGGTGCTGGCCGGAATTGCCGAGGCGACCAGGCATTTCGCGCCGGTGAAATTGAACAGTGTGTTGATGCGCGGCAGCAATGACGACGAGGCCGTTGAGCTATTGGATTGGGCGCTCGAGCAGGGAGCGGAATTGCGCTTCATCGAGCAGATGCCGCTGGACGCAGGGCATGTTTGGCGACGCGAGGGCATGGTGACCGCTGACGAAATCCAAGCAGCGCTAGCCCGAGCACACGAATTGACCCCCGTGCCAGGTCGGGGCGCGGCGCCCGCCGAACGTTTCTTGGTCGACGGCGGACCAGCCAGCGTCGGCATCATCGCCTCTGTGACGAGACCATTTTGTGGTGCCTGCGATCGGCTGCGGCTGACCGCTGACGGACAACTGCGCAATTGCCTATTTGCGCGCAATGAGATCGATCTGCGCACGCCGTTGCGGGCTGGCGCCAGTGACTCCGACATCACCGCGTTGATTCACGAATCTCTGCTGCGTAAACGCGCCGGCCATGGCATCAATGATCCAGTTTTCTTGCAGCCAGCCCGGCCGATGAGCGCTATTGGCGGCTGACTGAGGACCGGGCGGCCCAACCAGATCCCGCCGGATAATTTTTGTCACAGCCGCGGGCTAGGCTCTTGGCATGGCTGAAAATACCGATCTCGCTGCAGCAAATGCCGGCTTTGACGGGCTCGCCGAACGTGTCGAGCGCGTCTTGCCGAAGACCCTAGAAGACCTGAAGGCGTTCGTGGCGATCCCTTCGATCAGCGCCCAGCCCGAGCATGCCGAAGACGTGCAACGTGCCGCTGAACAGTTGGTCGAATGGTTGGCCGAAGTGGGCTGCCCGGAGGTCAAAATCGTCCGCGAAGGCGGTCAGCCTGCCGTCATTGGTCGATTTATCGTCGACGAAAGCCTGCCGACGGTGTGTCTGTACTCCCATTTTGATGTGCAGCCGACCGGCGATTTGAGTCAATGGAATTCCGAGCCTTTCGTCGCTACAGAACGCGATGGCCGGCTCTATGGCCGCGGTCCTGCCGACGACAAGGGCGGCATCGCAGTGCACCTGGCAGCGCTGCGCGCCTTTGACGGACGCCCGCCAGTCAACGTCATCTGCCTTTTCGAAGGCGAAGAGGAAATGGGTTCACCGACCCTGGCGAACATTTTGGCGACGCACCGCGACGAGCTGGCTGCCGACGTCTACGTCATCGCCGACTGCGGCAACTGGCAGGTCGGCACCCCTGCATTCACCTCGACGCTGCGCGGTGTGGTTGATTGCAAGGTCAAGGTCTCGACTTTGGATCACGGACTGCACTCTGGCGAGTACGGCGGCCCGCTGCCAGACGCATTGACCACGCTTTGCCGGCTGCTAGCCACCCTGCACGACGAGCAGGGCAATGTCGCCGTGCAGGGCTTGGTCAGCTCTGACGACGTCGACGTCGACTATTCCGAACAACGGCTGCGTGAAGAGTCTGGGGTCTTGGACGGCGTCGAGCTGATCGGCAGCGGCCCGATCGGTGCCCGTACCTGGACCAAGCCTGCGATCAGCGTGATCGGCTTGGACACCACATCGATCGCTAATTCGGCCAATCTGCTGATTCCCTCGGCCGAGGCCCGCATCAGTCTGCGCATCGCGCCTGGGGATAGCGTCGAAAATGCTTGGAATTGCCTCAAGACACATCTGGAAAGCCATGTGCCGTGGGGTGCGCACCTCGAGTTGAGCAACGGCGAAGGCGCGGCGCCGTCGGTCTTGCACACCGAAGGTGAAATGTTCGACGTCGCCAAGGCAGCGTTCGGGAAAGCTTTCGGCGTCGAACCGGTCTTGACTGGCACCGGAGGCACGATCGGCATGATCGCTGAGTTCCAAAAGACCTTCCCCGAAACTTTCGTCTTGGGCTGCGGGGTGGCTGATCCGGGTTCACGGATGCACGGCATCGACGAATCTTTGAGCTTGGCTGACTGGCGCAAGGTCTGCTTGGCAGAGAGCTATCTGCTGCAGGAATTGGCTACCGTCCGCTGACCGATCACCTTTAGGTGAGTCAGTCTTTGGCGCAACGTCGGTTAGCAGGTAGCCTTATCCCCACGATCAGATAACCAACATGCCGCGGCAATGCCGCGAGGGACACAGCGAGGGGGTCGACCCGATATGGGGCGCGGCCGTGCAAAGGCAAAGCAGACCAAGGTAGCCCGGGACCTTAAATACCGTTCCGTTGACACCGACTTTGCTTCACTGGAACGAGAACTTCGAGGCGAAACTGACGTCGAATCGGACCGTTACGACGAGCCCGAGGACGAGCAATACGCAGACCTGGCCAGCAGATATGACCAGGATGACGCGGAAATCGGCTACGACGACGATCGTGACTGACTGAAACCCCGCTGACATGTCCGCTGAATCGAGTTGGCAGCCAGATCCACTGCTAGACGGCTATCAAATGCGGCAGTGGCGGCTGCTCGATGCGAAGTTCGCGCCGAAAGAACCTAGCGATCAGCCGTTGACGGCGACCCTGGTGCGCCGCAACGAGCCGCAGCATCGCCGTGCGGTGATCTTCCTGCACGGTTGGGATGATTACTTCTTCCAGACTCACCTGGCGGACTGGTTCTTTGCGCAAGGCTTCGACTTCTACGCTCTCGAACTGCGTCGATATGGCCGCAATCTACGTGACGGACTACGTGGCGGCTACATCGACGACCTGACCGAATACTTCACCGAACTGGATCAGGCACGCGCGATCGTCTTGGCCGAAGGCCACGAGCAGTGGCTGCTCAACGCGCACTCCACCGGCGGTCTGACCGCTGCGCTGTGGGCAGACGCGCGTCCGGGTTGCGTCGACGGCGTCATCTTGAATTCTCCGTGGTTGGCGATGCAGATGGGTTCGCAGGCTTTGTGGCGCGGCATTCAGCCGTTGACGGCGCTGGTCGCCAAGCTCGACCCAGGCATGGGATTACATGTCGACCTGCCGCCGCACTATCTGCGGACCATCGACGCAGCCCAGGAGGGCGATTTCCCCTTGGATCGCCGCTTCAAAGGTCATGAGACCTTCCAGACTCGCATCGGCTGGGCTAACACCGTCCTAGCTCAACAGCGACGCATCGCCGACGGTGAGCTCAATATCGAGGCTCCCGTGTTGGCGATGAGCAGCGCCCGTTCGCAGGCGATGAGCCAAAAATGGGACGAAGGCATGCGCACCGCTGACGTCATCTTGGACGCCGATCGGATCGCAGCCGCTGCTGCGTTGGTCGGTTCGGACGTCAGCATCCGTCGGATTGACGGCGCAGTGCACGACTTAGTCTTGTCCCAGGAGCCCGCCCGTAGCCAGACCTTCGAGGTGATGGCTGAATGGATCGACCAGAAACTGCCCGCCAAAGCCTGAACCAAGCTCAGCGGCGACCTATTCCACCCAGGCTGAAAAATTTTCAGCTATTTCTGCGTGTTTATTAATTAACATTTTCGTTGTTCATGGCATCTATATATGCAGTGGGACGAGCTAGTCGCCCATAGGCCGGGGGGCCTTGCCGAACAATCAACGGCTAATCGCTGGGGTGTGGACTGTGCTGAGCAACGTTTTGAAGACTCGCTTCGAGCGGGCGATGTTCGGTGTCGTCGTCGCTTTGAGCTGCGCGAATCTGGCCGCCGGTGCGTGTGCCGTATACACGCGAGAGGAAATCAATCATGAACCGCAAGCAGCGAGCGCTTGCGTGATTCTCCATATTGACTGCAAGGCCTGAGCCGCGTCAGCGCTCGGCCGTGACATTTGCGACGATTTCTTAACATCGTCGCTTCCCGCGGGGTTGGCATTGGGGGATGCCAGCCCCGCTAACTTTTTCACCCAACGCCGGCCAACGAATAATTGCGGGCGAACTATCGACTGCGAGAATGCGCATCGGCTGAGCGCGCTCGGTGTAATTGATCTGGCAAGGACGAGGACCTCATGTTGGTCTGCGTCTTGTACCCGGCTATCACCGGCGATGAGAAGCACGAACTGACCGACGACGGCTTGCAGATTGGTCCTGGTGCGCTGGCACCGCCCTGTAGCGGTGTAATTGATCCCTAGGGTAGAGATTGTCCCGTGACGGAGCGCGAATAGCGGTGGCCAGGGGCGGGGTCGAACCGCCGACCTTTCACTTTTCAGGCGAACGCTGCTACCAACTGAGCTACCTGGCCATGCTTCATTGGCGACGACTTTGGCATTGCGATGGCCGATGATCGGCCGAAGCATTACCAGCCGCATGTGAAGCCGATTCGGATGGCATTTCGAATTCGGTCAGTTGACCTGTTCGGCTAATGCCTTCCTAGCGACCCCGACGGGACTCGAACCCGCGACCTCCGCCGTGACAGGGCGGCGCGCTAACCAACTGCGCCACGGGGCCAGATTTGCAACTCGAAAGACTCTATCTGATTTACGTGACTGTGAAAAATCAGTCAGCCGAAATCAGCCAGCTTCGCTCTCGAACCGCTTGGCCTGTGCTCAGCAAGCTCAACTGAGCAGCTTTGCAAGCTTAGCGGCTCAAGCTGTCGCTGGCAAAACCCGCCGTGGAGGCTGCGCCGCCGAACACTTCGGACGTTTAAGCCGTAGCTGGACCTGCCTGCCTTAGTGTGTGAGTAGCGTGCGGGTGACGCGCGTTAGTTGCCTAGCAGGAGGTCTTGCATTGGAACTGCAATGCCCGCGTTGTGCTGGCCAGGTGCCGGCAGTCGCGCATTTTTGCCATTCGTGTGGAACTGATCTGAAAGGCTCCGACGACAGCCGTCGGAAGTCATACGCTGCGCAACCAGACCAAGCGGTGCTCAGCTTCCAACCCGTTGACACGATCATGCCGCGCGGTGCCGCTGGACACCCTGGCACCTATCGGATCGCCACCTTGGTGACCTTGCTGCTGATGATCATCACCGCCGCCTTCGGCGCGCTCCCGTTGGCCCTGGTCGTCGCAGCTTTCGCCGTGCCGATCGTCTACATCGTCTACATCTATGACGTCAATCAGTGGGAAGACGAGCCCGTCATGGTGACTGCGCTGGCCTTCCTGCTGACCTTTGCAATGGCTTTCGGATTCACCTGGCTGTGGCGCGGTTGGGTGCAAAATCCTGGCATCTCTGGGGCTATGGAGTCGTACTTCGACTGGTCTGGTTTGCTGGTGTGCGCGCTGCTGGTGCCGATCGTCGGAGAACTGATCCGTCAGATCGGACCGTTGGTCTTGGCCAGCCGTCCGGCCTTCGACGACTTGATGGACGGCTTCACCTTCGGCGTCATCGCTGGCGTCGCATATGCGGCCGCCGAGACCTTGGTGTTGTATTGGAACTTCTTCGCGCTGGGTTTCACCGGCTCGGCCGACCCGCTGACTTTGATCTTGGTGCTGCTGCAGCATGGCTTCATCAAGCCGCTGATCTACGGGACTGCGACCGGCATTGCCGGCGCGGAATTCTCCGGTCTGGGTAAGGGCTATGACGGATTCAGCGGACGCTGGGCGAAGGCAGTTGTGATCGCGATCTTGGCGGTCGCTAGCTACCAGGTCGGCCTGTATACCTTCGCCAGCCTCGTCAACAACGAAATGGGTGTGCTGCTGGGCTTCTTTTGGGCGCTGGTGATTTTGGCGGCGCTGACCTTCGCGGCCCGCAATGTCTTGCATATCGGCCTACTGGAGGCGGCCTTGGAAGCTTCCGCGCGACGTGATCCCAGCGTCGGTGCTGAAGGTGACTTGGAGTTCTGCCCGAAGTGCGAAATGCCGCTGCTGGCCGGCTCGATTTTCTGCACCAACTGTGGAGTTTCGGTCGACGCGTTGAGCGGCCATCACCACCACGAAGCTAAGCCCGCCCAGCCAGCGACCGTCGGCGGGCGTACTGAAAGCACCGACCCAGACGTGACCCAGACTGCTGAGGAGACCGAACGATGAGCGGATATCATAACGGTGGCCAGCCCTGGCAGCCGCAAGGCGGGCAGCCAGCTCAGCAGCCTTGGCAGCCGCACGGTGAACAACACCAGCAGTGGGCTTCGCAAGGTGCCCAGCAGGCCCCACAGCAACAGCCTTGGCAGCCGCAAGGTGACCAACAGCACCAGTGGGCCCCGCAAGGCGCTCAGCAAGGCCAGGGCGGATCTGGCCAAGGTCAGCAATTTAATGGCCAACAATTTGGCGGACCACAGACTGCTGGTCAACGCCCTGATTTTGGCGCACAGCAAGCCAACTATGGCGCGCCGCAGCCTGCTTTTGGGGCCAAGCAGCCGAATTTCGGGGCTCCCCAATCAAGCCCCTATGCGAGCTTTAGCGGTCAAGGTGGCGCGGGTGGCTTTAGTGGCCAGCAGACCCCGCCGCCCAAGCAAGCCTCCAACAAGCTTTGGATGATCATCATCGGCGCGCTGGTCTTGGTCATGTTGGCTGGCGTCGGCATCTGGGCGGCTACGCGGGATCCCGATCCCGAGCCGCTGCCCCCGCCACGGCCTAGCGCTTCGACTCCGGCGCCGCAGCCGAGCAAGCCCAATACGCCGAAACCTGGGGCGAGCACGCCGGCGCGGCAGAGCCCGTCGCCGAAGCCTAAGCAGGGCAGCTATGAGATTGATCTTGGCCAGGGGCTTGGCTTTGACGTCCCGCCTGGCACCGAAATCGTCAAGCAGGACGCTTCGTCAGTCTTGCTCGGCAATAGTGAGCGATCTTTCTTGATCTTGGTGACGCAGACCGATCTGTCCAAATACAAGGACGCGAACCCGGCAGTCGCTGAACTCGCCAAGGGCGTCGCGGCTGATCTGCGGCAAGGCAAGATCGACCAAGGTCCAGAAGCCATGGATGTCGGGGCCAACGGTACCGCGGCGCTGGCTAGCGTCACCGGCACGCTAGTCAACCAAAGCGGTAGCGCTCCCACCTTCAACGCGGTCGTTGGCATGCGTCGCGATGCTGATGGGCAAGGTGTGCTGATCCACGGCCTGGCGATTGTTGACGACATGGACGACATGATCGATGCGCTGGACGTGGCTTTCGCCGAGATGGTGGACAGTTTCTTGGGTTGAGCAAGCTCGGCTAATTCGAACCTGCGGCGGCTACCATCTACTCAGGTAGTAGCCGCCGTCAGCGTTAGAAGAGGACTGCAATGAGCAATCAATACCCCAACAATGGTCAGCCCTGGCAGGGGCCAGGTATGTCTGGCAAGCAATCTGGACAGTGGCCGCAGCAAGCCGGCGGTCAGTGGCCCGCTCCGCAGTCCAACAATGCGCACCAGCACGGCGGACCTGCGGCTGGTTCTGGGCAGTACGGTGCTGGGCCAGGCGGCGGCCAGTATGGTGGCGCACCAGGCGGCGCGAATTTTCCGTCTGCTCCGCAAGGCGCTAACCACCCTGGCGACCAGCAGTTCGGGCAGCAACCACGTCCCCAATATGGCGATCAGCAGTATGGGGGTCAGCAGTACGGCGGCCAGCAGTACGACGGCCAGCAGTACGGTGGACAGTCATTTGGCCTGTCTCTTATACACATCTCCGAGCCCACGAGACTCCTGAGCATCTC
>ERZ1031292.411-NODE-411-length-11745-cov-5.968435_pt1 | contig 11745 bp, 8 predicted proteins | sample MGYA00518215_ERZ1031292 | MGnify/ENA primary metagenome ERZ1031292 (study PRJEB33718, sample SAMN03159822) | human skin metagenome | collected 2014-02-25 | study: EMG produced TPA metagenomics assembly of the PRJNA266117 data set (Human skin bacterial metagenome... | reverse complement strand
TGGATTCCTGCTCGTTCCACGGCGCGAGCAGCAAGATGGTGCCGATGCCGCCGAGGTAGAACACCAGAATGCGCCACACCACGGAGTTCACGGCGCGCGGGATGGCCTTTTCCGGATTGTCCGCCTCGCCGGCGGCGGTGCCGATGGACATGATGCCACCGAACGTGAACGTCACCGCCACCAGCGCGAACAGCACGCCGGAGATGCCGTTGGGCATGAACCCGCCGTGCTCGGTGATGTTGGAAAATCCGATCGCCTCGTCCGGGCCGAGACCCACCACGAGCGCGAACCCGAGCACGATCATGAGCACGAGCGCCGCGACCTTGATCAAGGACAGCCAGTACTCCGTCGCGGCGAACACGCGCACGTTGAACAGGTTCAGCACCACCACCAGCAGCAGGGTCACCAGCGCGGTGACCCAGTGGGGCAGCGTAGGGAACCAGAAGTCCAAGAACGTGCCCATGGCGGTCAGCTCCAGCATGCCCACCACGACGGTGGTGAACCACCAGTTCCAGCCGGTGATGAAGCCGGCCACCGGCCCAATGAACGCGCGCGAGTACGCCGCGAACGACCCGGAGACCGGGTGCTCGACCGCCATCTCGCCGAGCATGCGCATGAGGAAGTACACGATCACCCCGACGAGCGCGAACGAGATCAGCACCGCGGGCCCGGCGTACTGGATCGATCCGGCGGAGCCCAAAAACAGGCCCGTGCCTATCGACGAACCAAAGGCAATCATCATCAATTGCCTACTCTTGACGCTCCTGTTCAGCCCCTGTTCTTGCAGGCTGTCGTTCTGGCTCACGGTTTAGTTTCCTGTCGGTGGTCGGGTGGTGGTGCGGGACATGCCGCGGAATTCGGCGATGGCGGTGTCGCCGTCGTAAAGCGTGACGTCCGAAAGCCCGTTTCTGCCCCACGTGTGGCGCTCGCGCGCGACGCCGCGGATGGTGCGGCCCATCTTCGCCGGCGCGAGGAAGATCATCTCGGACTGCGCGCTGACGGTCGGGTCGGTGCGCCGCGAGTTGCACGCGCCGCCGAACAGCGCGTCGGCGAAGGTGAACAGCACGCCGCCCTGGCACACGCCGAAGCCGTTGGCGTGGCGTGCCTCCACCGTGAACTCGCCTTCGGCCACACCCGGCTCAAGCCGCGTTATGGTGGCGCCGAGGTACTCTAGGGTGGCGTCGTTGTCGAACATGGACTTCGCGTGCTCGAGGTCGGGGGTGAAATCCACCGACGGGGCGTAGCGCTCGTACATCCTTATTCCTTCCCGTATGCGTGAAGCCGGGGCAGCGCAAGTGCTGCCCCGGCTGAGTCCCGGCGAACCGCGGCGTTTACGCCTGACCCTCGAACAGGGTGGTCACGGAGCCGTTTTCAAAAATCTCGTGGATCGTCTTGGCCAAAAGCGGCGCAATGGAGAGCACCGTGAGGTTGCTCCAGCCTTCGGTGTCCTGCGGCAGGGTGTCGGTGGTGATGACCTCCTCCGCGCCGCAGTCGCTGAGGCGCTCGCGGGCCGGGTCGGAGAACACGCCGTGGGTGCAGGCGATGACCACGGACTTCGCGCCGGCCTCCTTGAGCACACCGACGGCGCCGGCGATGGTGCCCCCGGTGTCGATCATGTCGTCCATGAGGATGCAGTCCTTGCCGTCGACGTCGCCGACGACGCGGTTGGAAACGACCTTGTTGGCTGCGTCGATGTCACGGGTCTTGTGCACGAACGCCATGGGGGCGTCGCCGAGCATGTTGGCCCACTTCTCGGCGGTCTTCACGCGGCCGGCGTCGGGGGAGACCACCACGAGGTTGTCCAGCGGGTACTTGGACTTGATGTAGTCCACCAAGATCGGCTGGGCGTGCATGTGGTCCACCGGGCCGTCGAAGAAGCCCTGGATCTGGTCGGTGTGCAGGTCCACGGACACGATGCGGTCCGCGCCGGCGGCGGTGAGCAGGTCCGCGATCAGGCGGGCGGAGATCGGCTCGCGGCCGCGGTGCTTCTTGTCCTGGCGGGCGTACGGGTAGAACGGCAGGATCGCGGTGATGCGCTTGGCGGAGCCGCGCTTGAGCGCGTCGATCATGATCAGCTGTTCCATCAGCCACTTGTTCAGCGGCTGGGCGTGGGACTGCATGACAAAGCAGTCGGCCCCGCGGACGGACTCTTCGAAGCGGATGAAGATTTCGCCGTTGGCGAAGTCGCGCGCGGTGGTGGGCACCAGCTCGATGCCGAGCTCTTTGGCCACAGCTTCTGCGAGGTCCGGGTGGGCGCGTCCGGTGAAGACCTTGAGGTCCTTGTGGTTTTCGGTGGAGTAACCAGTCATGAAATTAACCCTCTCGCTTCGCGTTTTTCGCAGCCTCTGCCGCTTCGGTGCCCGGGCGGCGGTCTTCCACCCAGCCTTCGATGTTGCGCTGGCGGCCTTCCTTGATGGCAAGCGCGCCGGCGGGCACATCTTCCGTGACCACTGTACCCGCGCCGGTGTAGGCGCCATCACCGATGTTGACCGGCGCGACGAACATGGTGTCGGAGCCGGTGCGGCAGTAGTCGCCGATGGTGGTGTGGTGCTTGTTCACGCCGTCGTAGTTGGCAAAGACGGAGCTTGCGCCGATGTTGGAGTGCTTGCCCACCGTGGCGTCGCCGATGTAGGTCAGGTGCGGTACCTTGGAGCCTTCTCCGATCTTGGCGTTCTTGGATTCGACGAAGCCGCCGAGCTTGCCGCGGGCGCCGAGTTCGGTGCCGGGGCGGATGTAGGTGAACGGGCCGACGGTGGCTTCCTCGCCGATGACGCCGAGCTCGCCCTGGGTGCGCACGACGGTGGCGCGGGCGCCGACCTCCATGTCGGTCAGGGTGGTGTCGGGTCCGATTTCGGCGCCGTCGCCGATGGCGGTGGAGCCCCACAGCTGGGTGTTCGGGTGGATGACCACGTCGCGGCCGATTTCCACCTCGACGCCGATCCAGGTGGTGTCCGGGTCGATCACGGTCGCGCCACCCCGCATCGCCTTCTCGACGAGCCTGCGGTTGAGCTCCTTGCCGGCCTCCGCCAGCTGCACCCGGTCGTTCACGCCGGCGAGCTCGCGGGCGTCGGGGGCGGTAAAGGCGGTGACCCGGAGGCCGTCGTTACGCGCGATGCTCAAAACATCGGTGATGTAGAACTCGCCCTGGGCGTTGTCCGGGGTGACGCGCGTGAGTGCGTCGCGAAGCACCTTGCCGTCGAAGGCGAACACGCCGGAGTTGACCTCGTGAACCTTGCGCTGCTCGTCGGTGGCGTCTTTTTCCTCCACGATCTCAAGGACGTCGCCGGCCTCGCCGCGGATGATGCGGCCGTAGCCGGTGGGGTTGTCGAATTCGAGGGAGAGCACGGTAACCGCCGCGTGCTCGGACTCATGCTTCTCGACGAGCGCCTGCAGGGTCTCGGGGGTCAGAAGCGGCACGTCGCCGTTGGTGACCACCACGGTGCCGTCGAAGTCCGGGATTGCGGACAGGCCCACCTGCACCGCGTGGCCGGTGCCGTTTTGCTCCTCCTGGACGGCCTGGCGGATCTCCACGTGCATCTGCTCGGCGATCTGCTCCACGGCCGGGGCGACCTGGTCGCGCTGGTGGCCGACAACCGCAACCAGGTGGTTGGGGTGCACACCGGCGGCCGCGTGCAGGGAGTGGGACAGCAGGCTGCGCCCGCCGATCTCGTGCAGCGTCTTCTGGCGGTCGGACTTCATGCGGGTTCCGGCGCCGGCCGCAAGCACGACAACGGCACGTTCGAAGTGGGTAGGCACTCGAATGCTCCTTGACTTATAGGGTGTTGAGCGGTTTTTGTCGGCCCCAAGCATAACGCCTAGGCGGCGGCCGCCGAGACTTCTTTCAGGTTCCGCGCGCCGATCACGCCGGCGTAGCCCACGACGGCCAGGAAGATGAGCGCTGCTTGCGGCCCGAGCACCGCAATCGCCGACGACATCGCGCCGACAACCAGCAGCACAATGCCCATGACGGTGTTGGAGGCGCCGGTGACCATGGTGCGCTTGTCGCCGTCGGCCATGTCCACCAAGTAGGTTTTGCGGCTCACGCGCACCGCGGTGTGGGCGAGGTTGACCAGGAAGAAGCCCAGCGGCATCACCCAGGCGTTCACCCCAGAAGGCGCCATGCGGGCGCTGAGGACCAGGGCGACGATCACGGTCGAAGCGATACCTGCGGCCCAGGCCATCGTGCTTTTCGACGACCTGTCGGACAACCTGCCCGACACCCTGCCACCCAGAAGGGACGCGCCGCCGGAGGCGATGATGAACGCGCCGAGGCCGGTCAGGTCCGCGCCCTCGTTGCCGGCCATGACCACGATGAACGGGGTGGACAGGGCGGTGACCAGCATCAGCGAGCGCACCACCAGGAACTTTTGCAGGTCCCGGTCGCTTTTGACCAGCGCCCACATCTCTTTCATGCTCTGGCCGTCTTTGGCCTTCGGCTCCGCCTCCGGCTCGTCGATGCCGCCAAAGACCAGCGACGCCAGCGCCCACGTCGAAGCGCCTACTGCGAGTAGCGCGGCGAGTGCCCACTGCGGCAGGTTGTTGGGCAAAAACGTGAGGATGAGGCCGATGGCGAGGGTGAACGCCCCGGCCAGGGCGGTGGCGCGGCCGGTGATGTCGCCGCGGCGGCCCTTGGAGATCGCGCGTCCCTGCACGTCTTTTCCGGCCAGCGAGCACAGGGAACGGAACAGCGCGTGGGCGGCGAGCAAGATCAGGATGGCGGCGCCGAGCGGAGCGCCGTCGAGAAGCAATGCGCTCAACGCAATGAGCCCCGCGGCGATGGCTTGGCCCCACGAACCGATGAGCCACACGCGTTTGCGGGAGCGCTTCGAGGTCACCCACGGGCTCAAAAACGCCTGCGGCAGCATCGAGCCGGATTCGCGGATGGGCACGAGGAACGAAGTCAAAACCGCCGGCACGCCCGCAGTACCGAACAGCCACGGCAGCACCGTCTTCGGCGCGACGACCTGGTCGCCGATGTTTTGCAGGCCGTTGGACCAGATGAACCGGCGTGCGTTGCGTTCCTCGCGTTGATCGTTATGCATACAGCGGATAGTAGGGTCGAATGAGAGTATCAGCGAACCGGGAGGCGGACATGGCAATGAGCAGACGCACATTCTTCAGGGGCACACTCCTTGCGACAGCGGCGCTGGCCACGGCGGCGACGGGCACAGCGTGCTCGACGTCCTCGCAGACCAAACCGCTGGGCGCGGACGACGAGGCGCGCCCGCTGCGCATCCCGCCGCTGTACGAAGGCGAGCTCGACGGCAACGTGCGCCGCTTCGAACTGACCGCGCAGGAAGGCGAGTTCGAGATCGTGCCCGGCACCATGACCAAGACCTGGGGCTTCAACGGCCCGTTCCAGGGGCCGACGCTGTACATGCGACGCGGCGAGGAAATCGACATGACGGTGCACAACGAGCTGCCGGAGCCGACCGTCGTGCACTGGCACGGCCTGCACCTGCCGGCGACCGCCGACGGCGGGCCGGCGCTCATGTTCGACCCGGGCGAATCCTGGTCGCCGTCGTGGACCGTGGACCAGCCGGCGGCGACCTGCTGGTACCACCCGCACCCGCACGAAAAGTCCGCCGTCCACGCCTACCGCGGCCTTGCCGGTGGCCTCGTGCTTGACGACGATGACTCCGCCTTCCCCGGCCTCCCCAACGAATACGGGGTAGACGACATCCCCGTGATCATCACCGACGCCAACTTCACCGAGGACGGCCAGCTTGACGAGGACAACGGCTGGGTCGGCTCCACCGTCATGGTCAACGGCATGACCAAGCCGCGCTTTGAGGCGACTACGCGGCGCGTGCGCCTGCGCGTGCTCAACGGCGCGACGATGCGCTTCCACCACCTGTCCTTGGGCAAGCCGTTCCACGTGGTGGCCACGGACCAGGGCTTCCTGGGTGCGCCGGTCGAGGTCGACGGCGTGCTGCTCAGCGCCGGCGAGCGCGTGGAGATCGTGGTGGACCTGGAGCCGGGCAAGGACCTGAAGCTGCGCAGCGACGGTGTCCCGGACCTGGGCGGCATGCCGGATAAAGAAACCGCGGAGATGTTCGGCTTCACCGACAAGTTCGACCTGCTGGAGATCGCTGCGCCGTCGGACGACGCACCCGAGGTGTCTGAGCTTGCGGATTCGCTGGTGCCGTTCGAGGTGCCTGACGCGGATTCTGTCGAGGTGGAGCGCGAGTTCCGCATGAACGGCACCGAGATCAACGGCAAGACCATGGACATGACCCGCGTGGACTTCACTGTGGACCACAAGGGCCCAGAGATCTGGCACGTGACCAACGAGAACGACGACATGGCTCACAACTTCCACATCCACGACGCGCGCTTCGCGGTCATCGGCGTGGAAAACGGCGAGTTGGAATTCACCACCGGCTGGCACGACACCATCACCGTCCCGCCGCTGGCCACGGTGAGCCTGCTCGTGGAGATGGGCTACTACCCGGACCCGAGCCTGGCGTACATGTACCACTGCCACATGCTCAACCACGAAGACAGCGGCATGATGGGCCAGTTCGTCATCGTCGAGCCTGGCCAGGAAGCTGACCTGGATCTGCCCGCCGGCCACGGTGGGCACTAGCGGGCAGCGGGGTTAGCCGCGCACGTTGTGGCCGATGACTGCTGGCAGGAGCAGGGGAGCGTCGCCAAGCAGTGCCTTGAGGTTGCCGTCGCGCTCCACCGCACTGGTGACGGTGCGGACTTTCGAGCCTGACTTGTCGCGCCCGCGACCCCGGTTGGCACCAGCCGCCATGGGGCCCGCGAAGGCGCCGCCGCGTGCGCCCTGACCGTTTTGGCTCGCCGCACCGTGCGCCCCGGCGGCGTAGGACGAGCCTGCACCGTTAGCGCCGGTGCCGCCCGCGCCAGTTCCACCAGCACCAGCGCCGCCGATACCGGGGCGCATGCCGTTTGCGCCTTGGCCCGCTCCGGCGTTCGATCCAGCTCCGGCGCCTACTCCGGCACCCGTACCGATGCCGGGCCCGAGCGACGATGCGCCGCGCTGGCTTCCGGCGATCCCGTTCGCGCCAGCGCCGAGACCACGACCGTTGGCGAAGCCGCCACCGACACCGGTACCCACGCCTGCGCCCGTGCCTGTGCCGGGGCTAGTGCGGGGGTTGTTGGCAAGCCCTGTGCTGGTGCCGTGTCCAGAAGCTGCTCCGCGGCCACCTGCGACGGCGTTGCCCGGCGCGAGGCCGAATCCCGCGGCGCCGGTGCCGGCAGTGCTTGTACCAGCGTTGGTGTGGGGCACCCCACTGGCTGCGCCGATGGTGGGGGAGGCGGGAGTGCTCGTCGACAAGCTTCCTGCTGCTGAAGGGGCAGGCGGGGCCATAACAGCGGAGGCGGACTGGGTGGGAGCCGCGCCTGCGGCGATGCGCTCGAAGGTCTCAGGGGTGGGGCGGCCGTACTGCTGGAGGACCTCCGCCGGCGACTTCGCGTGCGCGAGATCGCCGTAGCCACGGTTGGTCAGCACTTCCTGCAGCCCGGGCGGCAGCTCGGTCGGCTCGTACGACGTTGTGGCCGGGGCGGGCACGTCGGTGCTGGCGTAGGGCGTCGACGGAAGCTTGCCCGCGTCCGGCAACAGCCGGTTAAACGCAGGAATTGCTGGCTGGAGCCCGGAAGTGACGCGGGACGAATACGAGCTGAGGTAGTCCGACTCGATCTGCGCTTTGATCTTCGGATCCTCCGCCGCGATGTAGGCCGCAGCGGCTGCGGAAGCGTACATACTCTCCGAGTCAGCGGCCATGCCAAGCGCCTCGGTGTGATTGGCGAGCGAACGCGAATTCGCGACGTATTCCAGTCCCGCATTCTGGATCTGGGTGATTTTCTTCATCGCCTCTTGGATCCAGACTGTGTCCGCGGAGGTGCTCAGCGCGTGGTGGACACCGTTGAGCTCTTCCATGGCGTCGGCGATGAGCTGGGCGTTGGAAGTCCAAAAGTCCGACGCTGAGTAGGCCAAGGACGTATCTGTGAGGTTCAGGTTCGATTCCGCGCCGAGCAGCGAAGACTCCGACGCAGAAGACACGGCCGCGTTGTCGAACGTGTTGGTTTTCGGGTCCGCGGCCTTGAGCTGCTGGAAGCCTTGGGCGTACATCGGAGTTAGCGCAGCAGCTGGGCCGCCGAGCGGTGCCAGCAGCGACCCCATCATCCCGGAAAATGACTCATCCGTCTGCTGCGTGTTGGTCAACGCCAGCCACAGGTTATCCGCGGTGTGCTTCAGATACAGCGCGATGGCCTGGTTCGCCTCCGGTGCGCGCTCGTCCCCGATCGGGCTGAGCCGCTCGCCCGCCTCGTCCAAGCCGCCCGCGTCGGAGAACCCGGAGAGGGACTGCCAAGTTCCCAAATCTCGACGTTGCGTTAACTGCTGAGAAATCTTTCGAAGTAGGTCAACAGCGTTTTCGATCTGATCCGAATCAATATTGATGCGCATATTTCCCCCGCACTGTTAGGAAAGTGTCCTTGATACAGAAGACCCTAAATGCGATTGCGCCGGGAGGAAAGAGGTTGTCCACTGAAGTGGACAGGGCGATCAGATAAATTCGTTAGCTAGTTTTTCCAAACTTGAAATAGCTACAGCGCAAACGTCCGGAGAGTAACTGTGCTTCTCGATAATGCCAGCTGATGTAACGATTGCACCCCTTTTAGTATCGAGTTGGGCATAACAACTAAGACCGGATTCTCCAGGAGGCTGGTACACGAAGATGCCCGGCAGATTTGGCGACTCGTATTCAGTCAGAATCTCCAAACGGCCCGAGACTTCAGCAAAGGAAGCGTTATTGTTTCCGATCAGTTCAGAATCAACCTTCGGGTGAGAATTGAATGTGCATGCGCTTATCCCCCGCGCTAGCCCCGCGTACTCCTCCGGGATCGGCTCGACGTTGTCGAAGCCGGCGGCGGCGAATTCCTCTTGCGAGATCTCGGTGCAGGGGTCGAAGATGTCGTCGCCGAGGGCGTAGGGGTCGAAGTCGCCGATTTCGAGGGTGCCGCTCTTGAAGTGGAACGCGGCGGGAGCATCAGCAGAACTGCCAGCAGCACTGTCACCGGAGTCGCCAGAATCACCCCTGGCTTCGGCGCTGTGCTCGTTTGCCTGGTTGCTGGCGGTGGGGGCCGGAGGGGCGTCGATAGGCGAGGGCTCCGAAGTGCACCCTGCAAGGACCCCGCATGCCATGAGCCAAGCGATGTGGCGTTTCATGTACCCCTCCAATAAAAAAGCTTCCCCACCAGGACTCGAACCTAGAATGACGGTACCAAAAACCGTAGTGTTGCCGATTACACCATGGGGAATAGCACCGCCGATTGTAGACCAGACCCGCCAACTGCCAAAGACGGGGTTGACACTACGACGCTCTAAGCTAGGGCGCATGGCTCGAAGGCGAATGACGGCACCCCAGCGCAGAGATCAGTTGATCGGAGTGGGCAGGCAAGCATTCGCCGAGCGCGGGCTCGACGGTATTTCCATGGAGGAGATCGCGGCGCGCGCCGGGGTGTCCAAGCCCGTGGTGTACGAGCATTTCGGCAGCAAGGAAGGCCTGTACCAGGAGGTTGTCCGGCTGGAGATGGCCCGGCTGGAGCACACGATTACGTCGAACATTCAGGCCGGCCCGTGGCGCGACCGCATCGAGCGCGGCGTGCTGGCACTTTTGACGTACGTGGAGGAGGAAACTGACGGGTTTGTCATCCTCGCGCACGGGCAGCTGCCGGGGGAGGGGCGGACGTATTCGACGATCCTCAACCGCGTCACCGCGGAGGTGAGCTACCTGCTGGGGGAGGCGTTTAAGCACCGCGGGCTCGACGAGTCGATGGCGGGGCTGTACGGTCAGGCGCTTGTCGGCACCGTCTCCAATTCTGCGCTGTGGTGGCTGGACGAGCGCACGCCCGACAAGCACACCGTGGCGGCGCACATTTCCAACCTGTGCTGGAACGGGTTGCGGGGGATGGAGGCGCAGCCGCGCGTGTACGGAAGCGGCGAGGCGAGCGAAAGCGCGAGCGACGAGACAAGCGGCGAAACCGCAGAGAAGGATGCGTAAGACACATGACTGAAACCACCCCGCCCGTGTTGGGCGGTTTGCTCACCGCGGCGCTGACGGACCCGAAACTGAAAGGCCTGGTCACGCACGTGGGCGAGGATTCGCTGCACGTCACAGGCATTGACCAGGTGCGTTCCTGGGCGGCGGGCGCGATAGCGCGCGAGACGCCGGTGCTGCTTGTCACGGCCACCGGCCACGAGGCGGAGGACCTTGCCGCGGAGCTGAAGGCCATTCTGGGCGAGGAGAAGGTCGCCCAGTTCCCGGCGTACGAGACGCTGCCGCACGAGCGTCTCTCGCCGGCGCCGGACATTGTGGGGCGTCGCTCGAAGGTGCTGTGGGACATGCCGCGCGTGATCGTCGCGGCGGCGCGCGCGGTGTGCCAGCCGGTGCTGCCGCCGGCGGAGCCGATCAGCATCGCGGTGGACCAGGAGCGCGACTTCGAGGAGCTGACCGCGCAGCTGGTGCACTTCGCGTACAACCATGTGGACATGGTCGCGTCGCGCGGCGAGTTCGCCACCCGCGGCGGCATCATCGATGTCTTCCCGACCACCGCGCAAAACCCCGTGCGCATCGAATTCTGGGGCGACGAGGTCACGGACATCCGCTCGTTCGCAGTCGCGGACCAGCGCACTATCGAAGAGGTGCGCTCCGTCGAGTTGCACCCCGCGAGGCAATTGCTTATCGACGACACCGTGGCCGCCAAAGCCGACGACCTCGCGCGAAAATTCCCCTCGAACCCGACGCTGTCGTCGCTGCTCGCCCGCATCTCGGAGAAGCAGCCCGCGGACGGCATGGAAGCGCTGATCCCGGCGCTGACGGACAAGCAGTATTCGGTGCTGCCGGAGCTCATGCCCGCCGGTTCCGTGGTGCTGGTGACCAACCCGGAGAAGGTGCGCGCCCGCATCGCCGACTTGGAGGCGACGGACCGCGAGTTCCTCGAGGCCGGCTGGGAGGCCGCCGCCATGGGCGCCGAGGGCCCCGTGGTGGTGGAGGGACTGGACGTGTCCGCCTCCTCGTACCGGTCGTACGAGTCGCTGGAAATCTCCGCGTCCAAGGCCGGCAACGCCTGGTGGACGTTCGCCCCGCCGGGCATGTTCGCCGCCGACGACGCGGAGACGCTGCCGCTCGAGTTCGAGGCCGCGCCCGCGCCGAAGGGCGACCCGAAGGCGATCGAGCAGCTCTACGCCACGCTGAAACTCCACATCGGGCAAAACCACGGCAAGGTCGCCTTCGTGGCACCGGCGAAGGGCACGATCGACCGCATGGCGGAGCGCCTGCGCGAGCACGGCGTATCCGCCCGCGTGGCCACGCCGGGCCTTGAGCCGGTCGAGGGGGCGGTGACCCTGTACCAGGCCTTGTCCCACGCTGGCCTGGTCTTCGGCGGGCCGAACCTCGTCGTGGTCACCGAAACGGACGTGACCGGCAACCGCGTCGGCGACATCGCAGGTGCTAAACGACGCGCCCCGCGCCGCCGCAACCGCGTCGACCCGCTCGCGCTGCAGCCTGGCGACTTCGTGGTGCACGATACCCACGGCATCGGCAAGTTCGTGAAGATGGCGGAGCGCACCGTCAAAGCCGGCGACGAGGACTCGCGCCGTGAATACATCGTGCTGGAGTACCAGCCCGCCAAACGCGGACAGCCCGGCGACCAGCTGTGGGTGCCAATGGAGTCTTTGGACCTGCTGAGTAAGTACACCGGGGGCGAGAAACCCAG
>ERZ1031292.410-NODE-410-length-11752-cov-10.872018_pt1 | contig 11752 bp, 11 predicted proteins | sample MGYA00518215_ERZ1031292 | MGnify/ENA primary metagenome ERZ1031292 (study PRJEB33718, sample SAMN03159822) | human skin metagenome | collected 2014-02-25 | study: EMG produced TPA metagenomics assembly of the PRJNA266117 data set (Human skin bacterial metagenome... | reverse complement strand
CCCTCATCGCCCTGTACGAGCACATCGTGTTCACCCAGGGCGTGATCTGGGACATCAACTCCTTCGATCAGTGGGGCGTTGAGCTGGGCAAGAAGCAGGCCGGCGACCTCCTCCCGGCTGTCACCGGCGCTGAGAAGGCCGCTTCCGGCGATGACTCCACCGACGGTCTCATCGACTGGTACCGCGCCAATCGGTAACGGTTTTTTGCTTGTCGACGACTACATCTTCACGACGCGCTCATAGCCCGCGGGGATGTGGTCGTTCTCGACGATCGTCTTCCCAAACGGGAAGCAGGTCACGGGGATGAGCTTGAGGTTCGCCCACGCCATCGGGAGTCCGATGATGGTCACGGCGAGGCCGGCAGCCGTGGTCAGGTGGCCAACGGCCAGCCACAGGCCGGCGACGATGAACCAGATGGCGTTGGAGATCCCGCTGAGGGTGCCGGAACCATCAACAGGCTGGACGAGCGTGCGACCAAACGGCCACACAACGTAGCTTGCCATCCGAAACGACGCAACACCTGCCGGTATCGTGATGATGAGGATGCACGCAAGAAGACCGAAGAAGACGTAGCCGATCGCCAGCCAGAGCCCGGCGAACAAGAACCAAATAATATTTAGCAGCGTTTCCATGTCCCCCAGTGTAGCCCGCTACACTCACGGGGACTTTTGGTAAATGGGATTATTTTTTCCTCTGATATAGTGACTAGCCACGTCACGCACCAGGTATGTTGATTGGATTTATTTGATGATTGATGCGATAACCACGTGGGTTACCTCACTTATGGAAACGCTGGGAGCACCGGGAGTGGGTATCGCCATCTTCCTGGAGTCCGCCTTCCCACCGATTCCCAGTGAATTGGTTCTCCCCCTAGCCGGGTTCACGGCCTCGCAGGGCTCGATGAGCCTCGTTGCTGCCATGGTGTGGGCCACCGCTGGTTCCCTGTTGGGTGCCTACTTGCTGTACTTCGTTGGCCATGCCGTCGGTGCAGAACGCCTGCGCAAGGTAGCCGATTGGATGTGGCTGACGGAGGCCGCCGACGTGGACAAGTCCATCGCCTGGTTTGATAAGTACGGTTCCGCCTCCGTGTTCTTCGGTCGCATGGTGCCGGGAATTCGCTCCCTCATTTCCATCCCCGCTGGTATCGACAGGATGGGACTCATTAAGTTCACCGCGTGGACGACACTGGGATCCGCGATTTGGAACGTGCTGCTCGTTTACCTCGGCTTCAGCCTGGGCGAGAATTGGCACCGCGTGACCGATTACATGGAGGAGTTTTCCTTCATCGTGAAGATCATCCTCGTCGTCGCGGTCGTCGCACTCACGGTGTGGCTCATCCGCCGCCAACAGCAGAAGAAGAAGTCACAATAATGGCTGGCAGGTAGGACACCACCAGATAACGCGTTCCAGCTCGTCGGCATCGCCACCGCGATCCACACCGCCGAGGAAACCGTTTTCGATGAGGGTGCCACAGCGCCTACATGGTTTGTTGTTTCTGCCAAAGACATAGCTCGTCTCCCCCACCTTGCGTACGCCCGTCGATACGCGGATGGGGGAGTTTCTGTTTTCCCACATGAGGTGCCTCGTGATGGCGAGGATGCTGTGCACTTTTTCCGGTCGCAAATGGGCAACCGGGGTGGCCGGGTGGATGCCGGCGATGAAGCAGATCTCCGCCCGGTATTCGTTGCCGACCCCCGCCAGGTTCTTCTGATCGAGTAGTGCGGTGCCGATTGGGCGGTCCGGTCTGGCAAGTATCCGGCAGGCAGCCTCGGCCTCGTCCCAGTCGCCGAGAACATCCGGCCCCAGATACCCCACCTTCTCGGCGTACTCCGTTGTGGGGAAGACACGGACAAATCCCAGAGAAAAACCGACCACTTCGATGGGACGAGGATGTGGTGCCCCCTCCAGCCGCAGCACGACGCGGGCGGTGTGTCCCGGCTTCTTCCAGCGCTGCCCGGCAGGATGCACCGACCAGGTGCCCTCCATTTTCAAATGGGTGTGCAGGATTCGCTCACCGAACTGCATGAACAGGTGCTTGCCGTACGGCCACACGTTGTCGCACAGGCTTCCCTCGAAGCGCTCGAGGGCGAACGCGGGTACCCGCAGCTGGGAGTACAGCACTTCCCGGCCACGCATGAACTGCAGGCGTGTGGCCAACTGGTAGACGGAATCACCTTCGGGCACGGGGGTAGCCTCCTCTTCTGCGCGTTCTCACCAACGGTGCCTCGTCCTTTTGCTCTTTCTCTGGCCGCGGGCGGCCAGTTCCCACGCGACCGCCAATCCGAATCCCCTTCGGGGTAATTCCCGCGCCAGCGAGGCGGAAGGCCTCCGTCAACGGGGAGGTGAGAGCAGAATCGCCGTTTACCTTCTCCACGATAAACCGCGTCGACGTAACCGATTCCAGCGCCTCCACCAGTCGCGCAACCAGGATCTCGTCTTCTTCCGGGGCTCCGTCAAAGAAGGTGGTTAGGACGCGACCGCCACGGGTGAGGTGAGCGATGAGGAGGCCGTCGACAAGCACGACGAGGGCACCCGCAGCACGGGTGACGTGCGCGCCCTCCGGCCAGGGCACAGCCGCACCATAGGGGTTGGCAGGATCCGCGGCAGCCAAGACGTAGGTGAGCGGGTCCGTAGCACCCGAAGGCCAGCCCTCAATGTCCGGGGAATCGGCGTGGCTGCGGATCCTATCGATAACCGCCGGAGTGGAAAACTGCGCGGCACCCAGTCCCTCCACGACGTACCCACGCATGGACTTCCCCGACTCCTCAAACCCGCTGAGAACCTTGTAAGCCAGGGCAAAACCGCCGAGGACGTTCTCCGTCACCACGCTGCCACGGGTGACAACCCCGTACCTGTCGAGCCATGCCTCCCCGTGCGCCACTGAGCGGTTCGTCGGATCCGTCTCCGCCGGCGGGGTGAGCGACCACCGGCCCTGCATATCCGGTGGCGTGGAGGGGCGCTGCGCCTGCGCAAAACTCGTGCGCCCCATTCGCAGCCGCGACCGACGCGGCCGACGCTTCGCCTTGTGGGCGGTTCCCCCACCGCCGGAACCGCCGTTGAGGCGCGCACGGATGGGGTCGAACGTATCCGGCGAGACGAGCCCCAGTTCCACCAGCCCCCACATCGCCTCGCGCAACTCCTCCGCGGTGACCGTATGTCCTAGCCCCAGGCCCAACTCCCCTCCGGTGACCTCCGCCAGGAGCTGCGGGAAGAAGAAACCACCGCCACGCGACAGCACGGTGAGCACCGACTCCTGCACCGCAGACAGGCTCGGCTCCTCCACCATGTCTGGGAGGAGCTGGGACGCATACTCCGTGGGTAATAGCATGATCCAGGGATCCTGGGCTCCCGCCACCCCGGCGCCCACGATCATCACCTCACCGTCGCTGGTCAACGCATCGAGGAAGCCCGGTTCGTAGTAGCCCACTCGGGAGGAGAATACAAGCGATTCCCACGCCGAGGCGGGCAGTCGCACGCCTGCCAGCTGCTCAATCACGGCGTACACGCCGTCCTCCCCGCGCAGAGCAGGGGTCTTCCCCACCTCTGCGACCTGCTGCCACGGAGGCAGAAAGCGAGCGTAGGCGGAATGGCTGACCGGCTCTGCCTCTGCGCGGGCAGCTGCGAGGCTGCGGGTACGGATCTTGCGCAGCACCTCGGTGGCGCAGTACTCCAGCCCCTCGATGCCGTCGCGGAAATGCCCCTCGACAAGCTTCTGGTCGTGCGTCAGCCCACGCACCATCCCATGTACCACGGAAATGCCGACGCCGAAGGCATCCGCCACATCACGCACGGTAAACGGCCCACGAGAGCGGGCAAACCGGCTGACAAGCTGCTCCAGCGCGTCCGGGACATCATCCCGCTTGGCGGTCACTCCGGCGGGAATGGGCACGCCCAAACCATCGCGGATGAGTGCGGCATCCTGCGCCAGGGCAATATGATCCCTCCCACCGAAGCGGATCTCCATCACGCGCCCGCCCACGTTGTTGCGAATGAGCTCCAGAATTTCCTGCGCATCGCGCGTCCCACCAAATTCCACATAGGCGGGCACAGACGCCACCGGGATGGGGCCGACGAGACGGAGCGTATCGGTAAACTCCTCCGGGGTGCGCGCCCGCCGCCCATCGGCGGTGCGTTGCAGTTCGGCATGCACCTGGGCGATGATCTCCTGGCTGAGGAGCTCACGCAGCTCCACCGTCCCCAACAGCTTGGCCAACAGGGACGGATCGAGAGCAAGCGCCGCCACCCGCTTTTCCGCCAGGGGCGTGTCCCCCTCGTACATGAATCCACCGGTGTAGTTGAACAGCAGCGACGAGGCGAACGGGCTCGGCTGATCGGTGGTCACCTCGGCAATCCGCACGGTACGCAGCGACAGGTCCTTGTGCAGCTGTTTCAGCGCCGCAATGTCGTACACGTCCTGCATGCACTCGCGCACAGTCTCCAAAATGATGGGGAAGCTCGGGTACTTCCGGGCGACGTCGAGAAGCTGCTCGGCGCGCTGCCGCTGCTGCCACAGCGGGGCGCGCTTGCCCGGGTTTCTGCGTGGCAGAAGCAGCGCCCGCGATGCACATTCGCGGAACCGGGAGGCGAACAGCGCGGAGTTTCCCACCCGCTCCGTCACGATCTCCTCGATCTCGTCGGCGTCGAAGAGGAAGAGTTCAGCGCCGGGCTCCTTGTCGCCCTCCGGCAGGCGCAAGACGATCCCGTCATCACCGGCCACCGCCTGCGCATCCATGCCCGTCAGATCGGCAACCCGCGCGCCGACGGCGAGCGCCCACGCAGCGTTCACACCCCGCCCATACGGAGAATGCAACACGATGCGCCAATCCCCCAGCTCATCACGGAACCGCTCGAGTACTAAAGTCTTCTCATCGGGCACAACGCCCGTCGCTTCCTGTTGTTCGTGCAGAAACGCCAGGAGGTTGTCCTCCGCGCGGGCATCCAAGCCCAGGCCCGCCACGCGGTTCCGGTCGCTTACCGCTTCTCGACGAAACTCCCCCACCGCTTTGCCCAATTCCGCCGGCCGGCCCTCCTGCCCACCGGACCAAAACGGCAGCCGCCCCGTGTGCCCCGGCGCTGGTGTCACCAGCACCTGATCCCGGGTGATCTCCTCGATGCGCCAACTCGTCGCGCCGAGGGTGAACACATCCCCCACCCGTGATTCGTACACCATCTCCTCATCTAGCTCACCTACGCGCCGGGGCGCCGAGCCTTCGCCACCGCCGACGAGGAACACGCCGAACATGCCCCGATCCGGAATCGTGCCGCCACTGATGACAGCCACCCGCTGCGCGCCGGGGCGGGCGCTCAACATGCCACTGACACGGTCGTAGACGATCCGCGGTTTGAGATCGGCGAAATCCGTCGACGGGTAGGCACCGCTGGCCAGGTCGATGACGGAATCGAACACCTCGCGGTCCAGGCTCGTATACGGGTAGGCGCGCCGGACGACGCCAAACCAGTCATCGGCAGAAATATCGTGCTGGGAAACGTGCGCTACAGTTTGCTGCAGGAGCACATCCAGCGCGTTTTGTGGAACAGTGAGTTCCTCGATGAGCCCGGCGCGCATCCGCTCGACGGTCACCGCCGTCTGCACGAGATCCGCGCGGTGCTTGGGGTAAAACGAGCCCTCGGACACCGCGCCCACGGCGTGGCCTGCGCGCCCGACACGCTGCAGGCCGGAGGCCACCGATGGCGGTGACTCCACCTGGACGACGAGGTCGACAGCACCCATATCGATGCCCAGCTCAAGGGAGCTGGTGGACACCACGGCCTTGAGCTCGCCCGATTTCAGCATGTTTTCCGTCATCGCCCGTTCATCCTTGCTCACCGAACCGTGGTGGGCCCGGGCGATGACCGGTGCTGCAGTTCCCGCGATGTCGGTGTGCTTCATGAGCTGCGCCGGGTCGCGCCTGCCCCGCGCGTTGAGGGCCTCGGGCACGTGTTCCTGCGCGTAGAGCTCGTTGAGGCGTGAGGTTACCCGCTCTGCGGTGCGTCGGGAGTTGACGAATACAAGCGTGGACTCGTGGGCCATCACCTCCGCGTAGAGGTCCTGCTCAATAAACGGCCAAATCGAGTTCGCTGTGGGCAGCGCCGAATCCTCCGCGATGGGCTGCGGGGTCGATGTCGTTACCGCATCGTCGAAGGAGACCTCGTCAGCCACCGAGATGAGCGGGGTGGGCGACGGTTCGCCAGCCGGGCTGTGCGGAACCGGACCACGAGTAAACGGTGCGTCCCCCTCCTTGACGGGGGTAGTGAGATCCAGGGGGTCGTCGACAAGCGAAGAACCGATCGTCGAGCCGACCTCGGGGGTGGGAAGATCGCTCATGTCATCGACGGGAACATGGACCTCGAGCTGCCACTTCTTCTCCGCCGCCGGCGCCACGATCGAGACCGGCTCCGTGCCACCGAGGAAGCTCGCGACGCGCTCCAGCGGGCGCACCGTCGCCGACAAGCCGATGCGCTGCGCATGCCGGGGTGCCAGCTCCGCCAAACGCTCCAAAGACAACGCCAAGTGAACGCCACGCTTCGTGCCCGCCAGCGCGTGAATCTCGTCCACGATCACCGTATCCACACTCGCCAGGATGTCCTTCGCCTTGCTCGTCAACATGAGATACAGCGACTCCGGCGTGGTGATGAGGATATCCGGAGGGTTGCGCACCTGCCGCGAGCGCTCCGACTGGGGCGTATCACCACTGCGTACCCCCACCGTAATCTGAGGCGCCGGCTCCCCCAGACGCTGCGCCGTCCGCGAAATCCCCAGCAGGGGCGCGTGGAGATTCGCCTCCACATCCACACCCAACGCCTTCAGTGGCGAAATGTACAGAACGCGCACACCCGCGCCCTTGTCCTTCGCCGGCAAGGACGAGGAACCGGAAGCATCCAGAAGCAGCTGCCCCGTCGGCACCACAAGGGAATTGATCGCCCACAAAAAGGCCGCCAACGTCTTGCCGGAGCCCGTGGGGGCAACAACGAGGGCATTGTTTCCGTCCGAAATTTCCCGCCACGCTTCCTCCTGCACGGCCGTCGGCGCTGCGAAAACGTCGGTAAACCACGTAGAAACCTGCGGGCGAAAACGTGAAAGAACGGAATCTGCCATGCCTTCAATCTAGTGGAGACCGTATTATGTAACCATGACTGCTCACTTGGACGACGCAACACTCACCCACCGCCTCGCCGTAGGCACCTCCGAAATCCTCAAAGGAATCCGCGGCGTGGGATTACTGCAAGCCCTCAACCTCGGCGATGCCGGCGACGACCTGGCCCAAAACTGGATCGCCCGCGTCCTCGCGCAGCACCGCCCCGACGACGGCTTCCTCTCCGAAGAGGCAGCCGACAACCCTGCCCGCCTGAACAAGAACCGCGTCTGGATCATCGACCCCCTCGACGGCACCAAGGAATTCGCCACCGGCCGCCAGGACTGGGCCGTCCACATCGCGCTCGTAGAAAACCACAAGCCCCTCTACGCCGCCGTCGGCCTGCCCGACATCGGAGTCACCTTCTTCTCCGACGAAGCCCGCGCGGTGCTCGGCCCCAAATCCGGCAATATCATCGTCTCCCGCAACCGCGCACCCAAGGTAGCCACCTTCGTGGCTGAGCGCACCGGCTCCGAGCTCACCGAATACGGCTCCGCCGGCGCCAAGGCCATGCGCGTCCTCCTCGGCGATGCCGACGCCTACATCCACGCCGGCGGCCAATACGAGTGGGACTCCGCCGCCCCCGTTGGTGTCGCGCAGGCAGCAGGCCTCCACTGCTCCCGCCTCGACGGTTCCGAGCTGACCTACAACAACCGGGATCCCTACCTCCCCGACGTGCTCATCTGCCGCCCCGACATGGCCGACGAGATCCTCGCCCTGTGCGCCGAGTACAAGGAAGCCAACGGGACCTACTAGCCCGAAATGCTGGCTGGGTTAAACTGGTCAGCATGACGATCCCGACACCGTACGAAGACCTCCTCCGCGAAATCCTGGAGGAGGGGACGCACAAGGACGACCGCACCGGCACGGGAACAACCAGCCTGTTCGGAAAACAGATGCGGTTCAACCTGGCCACGGCCTTCCCCCTCATCACGACGAAGAAGGTGCACTGGAAATCGGTTGTCGGGGAACTCCTGTGGTTTTTGCGTGGCGATTCCAACGTCGCCTGGCTCCACGAAAACAACGTTTCCATCTGGGACGAGTGGGCCGACGAAAACGGCGAACTCGGCCCCATCTACGGCGTACAGTGGCGCAGCTGGCCCACCCCCAACGGCGAGCACATCGACCAGATCGCAGGCGCCCTCGACCTGCTCAAGAAGGATCCCAATTCCCGTCGCAACATCGTCTCCGCCTGGAACGTCAGCGAGCTGGACAACATGGCGCTTCCGCCCTGCCACCTCCTGTTCCAGCTCTACGTAGCCGACGGCAAGCTCAGCTGCCAGCTCTACCAGCGCTCCTGCGACATGTTCCTCGGCGTGCCCTTCAACATCGCCTCCTACTCCCTCCTCACCCACATGTTCGCCCAGCAGGCGGGCCTTGAGGTCGGTGACTTCGTGTGGACCGGCGGAGACTGCCACATCTACGACAACCACCGCGACCAAGTCCGCGAGCAGCTCAGCCGCGAGCCTCGCCCCTACCCCCGCCTCGACCTCACCCGCGCACCGAGCATCTTCGACTACACCTTCGAACACATTAACCTCGTTAGCTACGATCCGCACCCCACTATCAAGGCGCAGGTGGCGGTGTAACTATGAAGGCAATCTGGGCACAGTCACGCGACTGCATCATCGGCGACGGCTCCTCCATGCCCTGGCACCTGCCGGAGGACCTCCGCCACTTCAAGAACACCACCATGGGCGAAGACATCCTCATGGGGCGCAAGACGTGGGAATCCATCGGTTCCCGCGCGCTTCCCGGCCGCACCAACCTTGTCCTTTCCACCCGCGAGCCCGGCGATTGGTCCGCCGGCGCCACCGTGGTTTCCTCCGTCCCCGACGAGTTCGATGGCTGGCTTATCGGCGGTGGCTCGCTCTACCAGTCCTTGTACCCCCGGCTGTCTCGGATCGCCGTCACGCTTGTCGACGTCCTCCTCGACGGTACCTTCAACTCCCCCGTCACCGTCCCGGATGTCGCCTCTGACCCCGCTTTTTCCCACACCGTCGCCAGTGCCTGGGAAACCTCTGCCAAGGGATCCCTTACCCACGTTGACGGCCCCGTACGTTACTCGTTCCACGAGTACACTCGTAAGGCATGAGTACCCAACACGCAACCATTTATATGACGGACTGGTGCCCCTACTGCGCCAAGCTTCTCAAAGCACTCGACCGCACCGAAACCCCGTACACCACCATTAACGTAGAGGAAGACGAGAAGGCTGCGGAGTTTGTGGAATCGGTAAACGACGGCAACCGCGTCGTCCCCACCGTCCACTACTCCGATGGCACGACCGTCACTAACCCGGCGGCCAGTGAGGTTCGGGCCAAGCTCAAGGAGCTCGAAGGCGTCCAGTAAGCGCGCGAAAAATCTCCCATCCTTACGCGGATGGGAGATTTTTTCTGCCTTTTACGCTTTATCGCGAAGCAGGTAGATATCCATAATCCAGCCATGCTCTTTCCGCAGCGTGGCCTTCAGCTCAGCGAGCTCCTCGCCGATATCCTTCACGTAGCCCTGCCTCAGTACTTCGTTTTCCGTCCCCAGGTAGGCACCCCACCAGATGTAGGTATTCTCGCCCACGTTCGCCTGCCACGCACTGTGCCCGTCGAGCATGACCACCGTGTTATCCGGCGGTGTCGTCGCCGACTCCAGTTGCCGGCCGGTAGTGATGGTGATCGGCCCACCGATCTTATTCAGGACCAGCTTAAACGTAGCCGTCAGCGCCTGGATAGACGTAATACCGGGGATGACGCGAATATCGGTCTCCCCCATACGCGCCAGGATGCGCAGCGTCGAATCATACAGGTTAGGGTCGCCCCACACGAGGAAAGCGATCGTGCCCTCCGGCATCGCCGCCTTCAACTTATCTGCGCGCGCCTGATGCCACCGCTCCACCTCTGCTTTGTAATCGACAGGATTGCGGTCGCGCTCCGGATCCTCCACCGTAATGAGCGGAGTGCCCGGTGCATACTTCTCCAGCAGGTAGGTGCGCAGACCCAGCAGATCGGCCTTCGCGTCACCTTTATCCATAGCCATGACCGCATCTGCGGACTTCATGGCGTTTATTGCTTCGACAGTAAGATGCTCGGGATTTCCGGCCCCGATGCCGATGACGAGGATTTTGTGATTAGTCATCCGCCGCGCCGAAGAGCTTAAGCATTTCCTCCGGGGACAGCGAGGAGCTGTCCTTAGCGAATGCAGCAGAGAATATGGTCTGCAGGTACAGCTCGCACGAAGCAGACAGCTTCTTGGCATCAAACTTGTTCAGCAGCATGACGCGCTTACGGCTGCCATCCTCCTGGATACGGTCCACGGCGAGGACGAGCACCCCGTCCTTCTCCACCTGCTCGCAGATGAACTCACGCCGGTTGACGTCTGTAAAAGTAGGATTAATTTTCTCACTCATAAAAGTGCCATCCTCAGGAAAAGTCGGTTATAGTTACTTTCCAGCCTAGAGGGAACTAGAGGAAAATTCTTGAATGCGGGGGCAATTTTTTAAACCCCTACCCGAATGTTGTACCCTATACGAGGTTTATCCTTGCCCCAGTAGCTCAGGGGATAGAGCACCGCTCTCCTAAAGCGGGTGTCGGAGGTTCGAATCCTCTCTGGGGCACATTTTTCATTCCTCGCCACCGGATTTTCCGGCGCGCGAGGTCTTTTTCATTAGTCACCCAACCTTTTGTGACTGTTGTTGCTATTGTTACAGCCATGGATCGTCGCACTTTCATGAAGGCAACCCTGCTCGCCGCTACCGGTGCCGTTGTCGCCGCGCAGCCCGCAGCGGCTCTCGGACCCATCGTGGGCACCGTCATCGACTACTCCGGCGGTGTTCCCTCCGCTGGTAGCGTCCGCGCTGCGGGCCACCTCGGTGCTGTCCGATACGTGTCGGAGAAGCGACCGGGCGCAAGCTGGATGCTGGGCAAGCCCGTGTCCCGCTCGGAAACAGCTGACTTTGCTGCCCACGGCTTAGGGGTCGCCTCCGTGTACCAGTTCGGTCGCGCGGACACTGCCGACTGGCTCGCCGGTGCTGCAGGCGCAGCCCAGCACGCCCCGAAAGCCATCGCTTTACACGCTGCAGCCGGCGGCCCTGCAGGCCGCCCCATCTACGTGGCCATTGACGATAACCCCACCTGGGACCAGTACGCAGGCCAAATCCGCCCCTACCTGCAGGCCTTCAAGAAGGCTCTGGAGCTCGCCGGTCTCCGTCTCGGTGTCTACAGCAACTACAACGTCCTCGAGTGGGCGGGCAACGACGGCCTCGGCGAGTACTTCTGGATGCACGACTGGGGCTCCGGCGGACGCATCCATCCCCGCACCACTATCCACCAGCCGGCTAAGCGCACCCAGCTTATCGACGGCGTAACCGTCGACGTAAACAACGTCTACTCCCACGATTGGGGCCAGTGGAACGCCGGGAACTCCACCCCCCTTGCCCCGGGGCTCGACACCGCACTGTCCTCCAAGTTCATCGACATGGATGCTCCCATCAACATCCCCGGAGTTTCTCTTCCCTTCCCCCTACCCACACCGCGGGAGATTCTGCAGACTGGAGCTGCGCTTTCCAGTTAATGGGGGTGTTTTACCCCCGCTGTGTCCTGCGGGGTGCCTTCGGCACCGTTATGGTG
>ERZ1031292.408-NODE-408-length-11825-cov-15.084452_pt1 | contig 11825 bp, 7 predicted proteins | sample MGYA00518215_ERZ1031292 | MGnify/ENA primary metagenome ERZ1031292 (study PRJEB33718, sample SAMN03159822) | human skin metagenome | collected 2014-02-25 | study: EMG produced TPA metagenomics assembly of the PRJNA266117 data set (Human skin bacterial metagenome... | reverse complement strand
TCACTGCGCGCAACGTGCTGGCGAACACTGCCTATGCCCTCGTTGAGCCGTCGGTGTCGGACGGTGTGTGTGCGGTAGTCGGGGCAGAATTGCCCGTGCCACCGCAGAAGAAGAAGGAGGCCGAGGAGGCCTACGAGAAGCTGTGCGCGGAGGCGAAGGCAGGCGGCGCGCGTCGTCGCCCGCCGCGTCCCGATCCGCCGACGGCAGCGGAGATCACGCGGATGGCTGCGGTGGATCCGGATAAGTCGGCCGATTGGCTGGAGCAGAAGTCGAATGAGGGGATCGATGTTGTGCGCGTAGTCAGTGGCAACCCACTGTCTAGTCCTGCGATTCTCGCGGAGATTAATACCGTGACGGAGCGCGGTATGGATTTCCATATTGTCCCGGGCATGAGCCTGCCGGCAACGGTGCCGATGTTTGCGGGTATTGCCTTGGATTCGAATTACACCAAGGTTGATCTCACTCAGGATGAGAACCCGAACTGGTCGAGCTTGGCTTCCGCGCCACAGCCACTGGTGTTGGAGGCGGAGGCGGAGCACCTGCCCACCATTTCGGAGAAGCTGCAGGCAGAGGGGCTGCCGAGTGTGACTCCGGCGACGGTGACCGTGCACGGCACCACGCGGCTTCAGCGCACCCACGATACGACGCTGGCGAACCTGGGCAAGCTCGATGGTGAGCTGCCGGGCACGCTCGTCGTGACGCTGGGCAAGGGCGTCGATGACCGCACGAAGTATTCGTGGTGGGAGTCTCGCCCGCTGTACGGCTGGCGCGTGCTTGTGCCGCGTTCGAAGGAGCAGGCTGGCCCGATGTCAGCACGCCTTGCCTCCCACGGTGCGATCCCGCAGGAGGTGCCCACGATCTCTGTGGAGCCGCCGCGCAACCCCGCGCAGATGGATCGCGCGATCAAGGGCATTGTCGAGGGCCGCTACGAGTGGGTTGTTCTCACCAGCGTCAACGCGGTAAAGGCTCTGTGGCGCAAGGTGACCGCGTTCGGTCTGGATGCGCGCAGCTTCGCAGGCGTGAAGTTCGCGGCTGTGGGTGCCAAGACGGCAGAGAAGATTGCCTCCCTGGGCATCACGCCGGAGCTCATGCCGCCTGCCCGCAAGCAGAACGCGCACGGCCTGGTCGAGGTGTTCCCCGAGTACGACGAGGATATTGACCCCGTCGGTCGCGTCTTCATGCCGCGCGCCGATATCGCGACGGATGTCGTGGCCGAGGGGCTGAAGGACCTGGGCTGGGAAGTCGACGACATCACCGCCTACCGCACCGTCCGTGCCGCCCCGCCGAGCGTGGAAATCCGCGACATGATCAAGTCCGGTGGCTTCGATGCCGTCTGTTTCACCAGTTCTTCCACAGTGAAGAACCTCGTCGGCATCGCCGGCAAGCCGCATTCCCGCACGATCATCGCCTGCATCGGCCCGGCCACCGCCGCCACTGCCAAGGAGATGGGGCTGCGCGTCGATGTTGTTCCGGAGACCGCGTCCATCGTCTCGCTTGTCGACGCGCTAGCTGACCACGTGGCTGGTCTTCGTGCTGCGGGTACGCTCCCCGCGCCAAGGAAGAAGCGTCGGACTCGCAAGAAGAACACGCAATAGTAGGGTAGGGGGCATGACTAAGCTGACGTTTCGTCCCCGACGCCTTCGCGTAAACCCCGCCATGCGGGAGCTGACAGCGGAGACGCATCTCCACCGTTCTGACCTGATTTACCCGATGTTCGTGGCCGAGGGAATCGACTCCCCACAGGAGATCTCCTCCATGCCCGGGCAGTACCAGCACACGCTTGACTCCCTGGTGAAAGCCGTCGAAGAGGCGGCTAACGCCGGCGTGCTCTGCGTCGACCTGTTCGGCATTCCCACCCACAAGGATGCCACCGGCTCCCAGGCGTGGGCGGAAGACGGAATCCTCAACAAGGGCGTTGCCCGGCTGCGCCAGGAGTTCGGCGACGATGTCCTCGTCATGGCCGATACCTGCCTCGACGAGTTCACCGACCACGGCCACTGTGGCGTGGTGACGGAGGATGGACGCGTCGACAACGATCCGACGGTGGAGCTCTACCAGAAGATGGCGGTCTCCCAGGCGCGCGCCGGCGCCCACATCGTCAGCCCCTCGGGCATGATGGACGGCCAGATCAGCGCGATCCGCGATGCTCTCGATGAGAACGGCTTCGAGGACGTCGCTATCATGGCCTACTCGGCCAAGTACGCCTCTGCGTTCTACGGCCCGTTCCGTGAGGCCGTGGACTCTTCGCTCAAGGGCGACCGCAAGACCTACCAGCAGGATCCGCGCAACTTCCGCGAGTCCATCAAGGAGGTCGAGCTGGATATCGCCGAGGGTGCAGATATGGTCATGGTGAAGCCGGGTCTGCCGTACCTCGATGTGCTGGCCGCTGTTGCTGAGATGTCCACCGTTCCCGTGGCTAGCTACCAGGTCTCCGGCGAATACGCCATGATTGAGGCGGCGGCAGCAAACGGCTGGATCGACCGCGACAGGATCATCATGGAGTCCCTGTCCTCCATCAAGCGCGCAGGCGCTGACCAAATTCTCACGTACTACGCAGTAGAGGCAGCAAAGAAACTGTGACACACCCCGACGAGCAGACCATGCCTGCCACCGTAACGTTCGCGTTGCGGTGCTGGGTCGTTCTGGCCTGCGCCAAGTTCCTGGGGCTGGTGCTCCAGGGAGCGGCCGGCCTGTTTCCGCAATCGGCCGCCCGGGAGGCGCTGGGGGAGAACATCCCCGAGGGCTTGGACCCGGCTGTGTACGCCAAACTAGCCGGTGTCATGGGGCTCGTTCTCAACACCGGGTTTGGCCTGCTCTTCGCAGGGCTCATTTTGTTCTTCGCCTACCGGGTGAAACAGGGTAAGAAGCAGGCGTTTTCCGCCAATTTCACCCTGCAGCTGTTCTGCGGCATCCTCATCATCGATGCGGCAATGGGCCTGACAGTGGCCTCCAGCCTGGGCGTTCCCACGTGGTTGACGCTGCTTATCGGCTGGGTGAACATCCTTATCCTTGTATCAGCGGTAACGGGCATTTACTTCAGTTCCCGCCACGACACGCGGACGTGGGTGGAAACCAACCGCGAGACTCCACAGCAGAGGCGATAACATGCCAGAAATGTTCCCCTCCATGTACCGCCCGGAGATGCACGAGAACCAGGGCAAATCCCAATCGGGCTACCCGGCCTCGCTCACGGCGAGCTTCTTTTTGTTCATCATCACGGCGATTCTCATGATGGTGGCTGGCCTTGTCCTGGCGACCTCCGGATACACGGGGCCGATGGATGTCGACCCGAGCTTCCGCAGTGCGGTTGTTCGCAACCAGAAGATCGTGGCGATCTTCAACATTGTGATTGCGCTCGTCATCTCCATTCTGGCTTCCCAACTGCGTCGCGGCTCCACAATGTCCAGGCGCTGGCTGGCGATTGTCGTGCTTGTCGCCGTCGTGGGGAACCTGCTGGCGTTTGTGGTGAAGGCCGGCGGTTTCGTTTTGGGGATCATCCCTGTTTTGTTGGCTTTCGCCGCGCTGCTCATGTACACCTCGGCTGCGACGGCGTATTTTGACCGCATCCGAGGTTTGAATGACTGACCTTAATTCCGTCGGTGAGCGCATCGCTGAGGCGAAAGCCGCAGCAGCGAAGATCGGCATCAGCTATGACCGGCCGCGCAACCATCGCATCCGCGTCACCGATCCCGATCAGCCCTGGCGCGGCAACAATCTCACAAGCTACGGCTTGGAAATCGAGGGGCTCAACAACGCCGCCGATGTTTCGCAGGTCATCCATCTGCTGGAGGCCTACCCGAGCGTCCAGGTGAGCCTCAACTTCCTCAATTCGGTGGCGTGGGTTACGGCTCCCGATGTCGTCTCTCCGTCGTTCCTCATCGAGCGGCTCAAGGAGCACGGCTTCGACGCCCAGCTCACCCCCGGTTCCCTCCAGCGCCGCACGCGCCACCGCGACAAGCCTGATCACCCGCGGTTTATGCGCGAGCACGAGCCTGTTGGGGCTTTTCGACGCTACGGTCGCTTGCCTCGCTCGGAAGAGTTACGGCTCCAGCGCCTCCGTTCGGCGACGGCTCCCGAGAGATCATCCGGTTTCCTCCGCGCAGGGCAGCCGTTTGCTCACCGCGACGAGGCCACAGGCTACGAGGTACTGTTTACGGCCCGTGAACTTATCACCAAGTGGCGACTGTTGATCAGCGTTATTTTCACGCTGCCGATCCTCGTCATGAGTTACTCCGAGTCCTTCCAGTTCGACTACTGGCAATACGTCTGCTTCGCGCTGGCCACCCCCGTCGTGACCTACTGCGCGTGGCCCTTCCATCGGGCAGCTCTCGGTGGCTTTAGGCGGGGCATGTCCGCCCTGGATGCGGCCAGTTCGCTGGCGATCATCGCGGCATTTTGCTGGAGTATCTTCCTCCTAGCCTGCACGCCCGCCGGCAGCATCGGCTGGGACTCCACCCCGAGCCTGTTTGCCTACGACTACCGGCGCATCACCGACGGCGAGCTGTTCCTCGACGTCGCCTGTGGCACGACGGTACTCCTCCTCTTCGGCCGGATCCTGTCCCGGCGCACCCGATTCAACCTGCTGGAGGACTGGTCGCAGCGCGAGGTCAGTTCCGATACCACGGTCACTGTCGTTCGTCGCAGCCACAAGTCGGGTAAACCCAACCGCACCACCCTGCCACTTTCCGAGGTCCGCAACGGTGACGACATCATCGTCCCCACTGGCGCCATGATCCCCGCCGACGGCAACGTCATCGGTGGTGCCGGCGAGGTAGAGCACACCTTCATCCACGACGGCACGCGCCACAGCGTAAAGGTGAATTCGTCCGTGTTTGCCGGTTCCCTCAACCGTGGTGGGCCACTAAAGATCCGCGTCACCAAGACCGGTTCGCAGACCCGCCTGGCGGGCATCCGCCGTTGGCTGGCACAGGCAACGCAGTACTCCAACCGCTCCACCTACATCGCCACTAAATCCGCCTCCATGCTGGTGCCGGCTGCCATCACCATCGCTGTGCTGGACTTCGGCCTGTGGTGGCTCATTTCCAACAACCTCAATGCCTCCTTCGCCTCCGCGCTTGCCGTTTTGGCCTCTGTGGGGCCGGTGGCCATGGCGCTATCCACGTCGCTGGCGATGCGGCTCGGATTGGAAAACTGCGCCCGCAAGGGCATCCTTGTGCGCAACACGGAAACGATGCGCAAGCTTGACGATGTCGACACCGTCATCTTCAACCGCGTTGGCACCCTCGCAACAGGTGAGCCCACCGTCGAATCCATCACCGCGGCACGTGGCGAGGACTCCGAACTTGTCCTTCGCGTCGCTGGTGCGCTGGCGATGGAATCCCAGCACCCGGCTTCCCGCGCCATCGTCCGCGCCGCCCGCGAGGCCCGCGATGCCGGCACCGGTGGCGACGACATTCCGCACTGGATCGACGTCGATGATCTCACCATCACCGATGCTGGTTCGTTCGTCGGCATGGTCACCATCCCCAACAAGAACGGCGAACTTGTCACCGTCGATGCTGAGCTCTGGCGTCCGCGTGAGCTGTCTGAGCTCCGCGGCCACCTCGGATCCGTCGCCCTGTCCGGTGGCGCGCCCCTCATCGTTAACTGGGACGGCAAGACCCGCGGGGTCATCCTCCTCCATGACACGATCAAGGAGGATGCCGAGGACTCCATCGATGATCTGGAAGCCATGGGCTTGGAGACGATCATGATCTCCCGCGATATCTACCCCGTGGCGCGACGGTTCGCCGACACCCTCGGCGTGTCCAAGGTCCTTGCCGGCATCGCTCCCGGCAAGAAGGATCTCGCCGTCCGCAGCGTCCACACGGCCGGTGCCAATGTCGCGATGATTGGCGATTCCTCCGTCCTTCCCTGCCTGCGCGTCGCCGATGTTGGCGTACTGTTCGGCACCGGCGAGTCCCTCAACACGAAGGAAGCGGACGTGGTCCTCTTCCGCGACGATGCCAGCTCCATACCCGAAATGCTCGCCCTGGCGCGCCGGGTGTCCGCGCTCGCAGACCGCAACATCGTCTTCGCCTGGGCCTACAACATCGCGGCGATGGTGGCATCCGTGGCCGGTGTCCTGCACCCGATGATCGCTACGCTGCTCATGGTCGGCTCCTCGCTTGTGATCGAGGGGGTCTCGTCTCGCGTGCGAAACTATTAGGGCACAATGGGGGGTTATGAACCGCAGACAGCTGACCCGCGCACCGCTCCTTCAAGCCGCCCGCGGCGAAACCCCCGACCACACACCCGTGTGGTTCATGCGTCAGGCAGGGCGCAGCCTCCCCGAATACCGGAAAATCCGCGCCAACGTTGGGATGCTGGAATCCTGCTTCGATCCGGAGCTGCTGGCAGAGATCACGTTGCAGCCCGTGCGTCGCCACGGTGTCGACGGGGCGATCCTCTTTTCCGATATCGTCGTGCCCCTCAAGGCTGCCGGTGTGAACCTCGATATTGTCCCCGGACGAGGCCCAGTGCTGGATCATCCCCTGCGTACCCGCGAGGACGTGGAGGCCCTCCCCATCCTCGAGCACGAGGTCACCGAGGTTGCCCAGGGGATTGAGATCATCCTCGACGAGCTCACCGATCAACAGGCGCTCATTGGCTTCGTCGGTGCGCCGTTCACCCTCGCTAGCTACCTCGTCGAAGGTGGCCCGAGCAAGAATCACATCCACACCAAGGCCCTCATGCACAATGACCCAGACACGTGGGCGCTGCTCATGGAGAAGATCACCGCGACGGTGACCACCTTCCTCCACACACAGATGCACGCCGGCATCGATGCCATGCAGCTTTTCGATTCCTGGGCCGGATTCCTCTCCGAGCACGATTACCGCACCTACGTGCAGCCGTATTCCGCCCGCATCCTCCAGGTGGCAGAGAATATCCCCAGCATCCATTTTGGTGTGGGCACGGGTGAGCTCCTTCCAGATCTCGCCACTGCCGGCGCCGATGTCGTTGGCGTGGACTGGCGCGTCCCTCTCGATCGCGCCGCCGAGCGCATCCACCGCGTATCCGGCCGCGCCACCGGACTGCAGGGCAACCTGGATCCGGCCATGCTCTTCACCAGCCATGACGCAATCGCTACAGAGGTCACCCGCATTAAGGACGAGGCAGCCTCTGCCATCGCCGCCGGTGACGCAACGGGCCATATTTTCAACCTGGGGCACGGCGTCCTCCCCGAAACGGACCCGGATGTCATCACAGAAACTGTGAAATTTATCCAAGAGTCCTAAAATACGTAACGAAAGGAATGATGTCAGTGCGATATGCAGTAGTAGGGGCGGGACTTGCAGGTCTCACCGCAGCGTACGAGTTGAAGAATCACCACCCAGATGCGGACGTAGACGTTTTTGAAGCCACCGACCGCATCGGCGGCAAGCTCTTGACCATCGACGCCGAGCACGGCCCGACCGACATGGGTGCTGAGGCCTTCATCAACTTCCGTAAGGATGCCCACGCCTTCTTCGAGGAGCTGGGAATCGAGGATCGCGTCGTCTACCCAGCAGGCAGGCATTCCCGGGTGTACGCCGGTGGCGCTCTCCTCGAACTTCCGCGCGGTGGCGTGATGGGTATCCCCGCAACGTCGACAGGCCTCGAAGAGGTCATTTCCGCAGAGGCCTGCGCGCGCATCGACGCCGAGAAGGACGCCGACCCCATCGACTGGACAGTCGGCGAGGACCGCAGCCTCGGCCAGCTTGTCCGCGAACGCTACGGCGACGACGTCGTCGATCGCCTCGTTGATTCGATGCTTGGTGGCGTCTACTCCTGCAATGCCGATGACCTCGGCATTCGTGCTACTGTCCCGCAGCTGGCCCAAGAATTTGACCAGCTAGCCGAGGAAGGCGAGCCCGTCACCCTCTCCGGCGCCGTCCAGCGCATTGGTGCCAAGCGCGCCGGGCGCACCCAGGCACCTAACTCCAAGCCGATGCCCGTCTTCGGTGCTTTCGACGAGGGTTACCAGGTCCTTTACGACCGCCTCGCCGAGGCCTCCGGTGCCACCATCTACGTCGATTCCTTCGTCACCGGTATCTCGAAGAAGGACAACGGCTACACCCTCGAGGGCGCAGGTGAGGGAGTTTACGACGGCGTCATCTTCGCCACCCCCGGCCCGACTGTCGGTATGCAGCTCAAGGAGCTCAGCCCCGCAGCTGCTGCCGAGGCCCAGAAGCAGAAGCTTGCCTCCTGCGCTGTTGTCTCCATGAAGTTCGCCTCCGACGAGGGGCTCCCGGACATTTCCGGCGTCCTCGTCGCCTCCGACGAGCCCGACATGCACGCCAAGGCCTTCACCATCTCCTCCAAGAAATGGGGCCACTACGAAAAGCGCGGCGGTGCCCTCGTCCGCGCCAGCTTCGGCAAGTTCGGCCACGACGAGATCCTTCGCGAGGACCCCGAGAAGCTCATCGAATGGGGCCAGGAAGATCTCAAGAAGGTCACCGGCTACACCGGCGAGCTCGAGGAAGCCTACGTCCAGGTCTGGTGGGGCGGGCTCCCGCGTTACGACGCCGACCACATCTCCTACGTTTCCGCTTTCCGAGATGCCATCGCCGACCTCGACGGCGTCGAAGTCTGCGGTGCCTGGATCGACGGCGTGGGTGTCCCCGCCATCATCGCCGGCGCTCGCGCTGCCGCCCAGCGCATCGCCTAAAAAGTAAAGCTCCTGTGGCCCCGGTCCTCCGGGGCCACTCGCGTCTTTGCTGCCCCATCCGCAAAGTGGCCCATCCCCTCTCCAATCCCAAGAAGAAGCGAGCAGATGGACCACATTCGATTCCGCTGATCATTTTTGCGGCCCATCCCCGGTTGTTGCGGGGGTGGCTGGATCCGGATGGACCGTGTTTGGTTCGGCGCTATCCGGAAAGTGGCCCGGCGGGGTTTGAAGCTCGGGTGCCGGAGTGTCGCTGGGCCGCATTCCTTTTCCCGGAACTCCGTTTGCGGCCCGACTTCAGACGATTCGTGTGTGGCTGGATCCGGATGGGCCGTGTTTGGTTCGGCGCTATCCGCAATGCGGCCCGGCGGGGTTTGAATCCCGGGTACCAGGGAGCAGATGGGCCGCGTTCCAAAACACACTTATCCGCTTTGCGGCCCAAGGGATGCAAAACCCCGAGTGCGAGCAAGAAGATGGGCCGCATTCGAGAGAAATCCAAAGCGAATGCGGCCCACGCCAAGAGCCAAGAGCCAGGAGCCAAGAAAAGAAGCTAGCGACGGATGTGAATGCCGAGTTCGTCGACATCGATGGCGATGGAGACAATGCCGTCGTCGTTGACGGAGACACGTTCGTGCACGAGGGGGCCGCCGTCGGTGCGGGTGACTGGGAGGCGACGGAGTTCGTCCTCGGAAAGGGCGACGGTGTCGGCGGTGAAGGGGACAACCACCTCGGCGACGAGGGTGAAGTCGTCGTCGAATTCCCCGTAGCGGAACCAGCCGACATTGTGTGCGGCCCTGTAGATGCGTTCAGCAGAGGACTCGTCGGAGCCGGGGCTGATGAGCGGGTCGAAGCTGACCTCGCTGCCGGCATCCCATTCACGGAAGACACCGATGGAGTGGGTGCGTTTCTCGCTGAGGGCGAAGTTGGATTCCGGATCGGCGGCGATGGCGAGGCCGACGGCTGTCGAGGCGGAGGGCAGGGGAGAGCGGTGGACGCGGTGGCCGAACTTCTTGCGGAGCGTTTGGGCGACGACGGGGAGGGAGGTAGTGCCACCGACGAGGTAGATGCCGGCGATGGAGGTGTCGCGGAGGGAGTCGGAACCGATGAGGGGCGCAATGGCCGCGAGGGTTTCGTCGATAAGCGGAGAAGCAGCCTCGTAGAAAACGGGGACGGGGATGGTGACGTCCTCGTCGCCGACGGCAAGAACGATGCGCCGGGACTGCGGAACGATGGCCTCCTTGGCGGACTTAGCCTCGTCGAGAAGCCTCATGCGGGCGGTGGCGGAGAAAGCGTCGTCGGCGCGACCAAGAGTGTCCAGGGCGAGGTTGGCGAGAACCTCGTCGAGGTCGTCGCCACCGAGGCGGGGGCGACCGACGGTGTCCACAATCGTGTGATTGCCTCCGGTGATGGAAACGAGCGAGGCATCGAACGTGCCACCACCGAGGTCGTAGACGAGGATGGAAGTGCGGCGCGAGTTGAGGGTGCGGGAGTGACGGTGCGTGTACTCAAAAGCGGCGGCGGATGGCTCGTTGATGAGCCCTTTGACCGTGATTCCGGTGCGGGAAAACGCGGACATGGTGATGAGGCGCTGCGCGTGGTGCGAGTGCGCGGGAACACCGAGAACCACCTCAATCGTTGAGGAATCGGTGAGTTCCTTCTGGAAGCGCTGCAGGTGACCGACGACATGGGTGGCGTAGGCCGCGAGGATCTCACCCACGGTGCGTGTCTGCGTGCCGAGGGCAACAGGGATGGCGGCGGTGACGTAGGGGCCGGACAGTGCCCGCTTGAATGATCGGGTGAAGGTGGGCGTGCCGCGAAGTTCCATCGCCTCCCACCCGCAGACGATGCGCTCGCCATCGAGGGCGACGACGGAGGGGAGAAAATCGTGGCTGTCGCCGTGCGGATCCTCGACAGAGACAACCGGGTAGTTACCCCTATCACAGGCAGCGATAACGGTGCGTGTTGTGCCAAAATCAATCCCGAACTGCATGCCCGTTAGCGTAGCAGTGCAAAAAGTTTTAGGCAGGGGAGTTGGTGTGGGTGTCAGAACGTACAATGAGGGGCATGACTTCTACACCTCTTACGTCGAACAATGTTGCTCGCTCCGCCGAGCTTTTCGCGGCCGCCAAAAACGTCATCCCCGGTGGCGTGAACTCGCCGGTGCGCGGGTTCGGGTCCGTCGGTGGGCAGACGCGATTCATCGCCAAGGCGAAAGGCTCCCACCTCACGGACGTGGATGGGAACGACTACGTTGACCTCGTCGGCTCCTGGGGGCCGATGCTTCTCGGCCATGCCCACCCCGCCGTGGTGGAGGCCGTGAAGAAGGCCTCCGAGAACAGCCTCAGCTTTGGTACTCCGTGCGAGGCGGAGGGGAAGCTTGCGCAGCTGGTCATTGACCGCACGAGTGTGGATATGGTGCGCATGGTGAACTCCGGCACCGAGGCCACTATGAGTGCTGTGCGCTTGGCCCGCGGGTACACGGGTCGCTCCAAGGTGATCAAGTTTGAGGGCTGCTACCACGGTCACGTGGATGCCCTGCTTGCCAGCGCTGGTAGTGGTGTGGCCACCTTTGGTCTGCCGGATTCCCCCGGCGTGACCGGCGCGTCCGCAGCCGACACCATCGTCGTGCCCTACAACGATATTGACGCTGTGACCAAGGCGTTCGAGGAAAACCCGGACGATATTGCCTGCATCATCGCCGAGGCTGCGGCCGGCAACATGGGCACGGTCGCCCCGCAGGACAGCTTCAACCAGAAGCTCAAGGACGTGGCGCACAAATACGGTGCGCTGCTCATCCTCGACGAGGTCATGACGGGTTTCCGCACCTCCTACAACGGCTGGTACGGCATCGATAACGTGGCTGCGGACCTGACCACCTTTGGCAAGGTCATTTCCGGTGGCATGCCGGCAGCGGCCTTCGGTGGTCGTCGCGAGATCATGGAAAAGCTTGCCCCGCTTGGCCCCGTCTACCAGGCGGGTACCCTGTCCGGTAACCCGGTGGCCATGGCCTCCGGCATCGCCAACCTGGAAAACGCCACGGAGGATGTGTACGACATCATCCGCACCAACGCCGACCGCCTCGCCGGCATCTTCGATGACGCGCTCACCCGCGAGGGCGTGGCCCACCACATCCAGCGCGCAGCGACGATGCTGTCCATCCGTTTCGCCGAGGGCG
>ERZ1031292.404-NODE-404-length-11899-cov-21.148092_pt1 | contig 11899 bp, 9 predicted proteins | sample MGYA00518215_ERZ1031292 | MGnify/ENA primary metagenome ERZ1031292 (study PRJEB33718, sample SAMN03159822) | human skin metagenome | collected 2014-02-25 | study: EMG produced TPA metagenomics assembly of the PRJNA266117 data set (Human skin bacterial metagenome... | reverse complement strand
CGTATTTTCATCGCCTGGTCCTTCTTTATGGATTTTCTTGATGTTTGCGTCGGGGTCCGACCGCCATGAGGTGAACGAAACCCTTTGCCCAGACTTTACTCAGTTTCTTTTAAGGAGCAACGGAAACAAACCCCACCTTTGCCCGCTTTCAGAGCTTTTACCTGCTACTTTCGAGCATTCGGGCGCACACCTCCCCGCAATCTTCCCCCTATAAAAAGGCAGGCTTTCACCGAATTTCTGCAGCTCATTCCCTACTTTTAAGCTGCTAACTGTGTGAAACTCAAAGGCTTCTTTCTTAAATTTTATTTTTTTCTCAGGCTAGCCCTTTTGGGGGTAAACCAAAAGGCTAGATGTCTTATTTGCAAGACATCTAGCCTGGTTCCCTTACTTCTTGTACCTTCCCGTGGCGTAGTAGCGCGACATGAACTCGTCGCGATACTCCTCGAACGTGCCGTTTTCCAGGTGATACCGGATGTTATCCACGAGTTTCACCACGAACAGCAGGTTGTGCATCGTGCACAGCGTGCCGGATAAGAATTCCTTAGCTTTCAATAAGTGGTGGATGTAGGCACGGGTGTAGTTTTCGCTCACATAGCCGCCGAGCTCGGCGTCGATAGGCGTGAAGTCTCTCTTGAAACGGGCAGCCTTGAGGTTGAGGCGACCATCGAGAGTGTAGACGCCACCTCGCCTGCCCAGGCGGGTCGGTGCCACGCAGTCAAAGGTGTCCGCACCTGCCGCAACAGCGGCGAAGATGTCGTCGGGCTCGCTGATGCCGAGGAGGTGGCGCGGTTTATCGTCCGGCAGTTCCTCCGTCACCCAGCGGACAATCGTGCCTAGCTGGTGCTTTTCCAGCGCGCCGCCGATACCGAAGCCGTCGAAGCCACGACGCCCCGCGTCGCGGGCCTCGCGGTCCAGATCCATGAGCCCGCGGGTGGCCTGCCTGCGCAGATCCTCGTACTGGGCGCCCTGCACCACGCCCCACAGCTGCTGCTCCGGGCGGTGGGTCCGCTCGTTTGAGAGTTTTTCGTGCGCCTCCAGGCAGCGCTTTGCCCAGCGGTGCGTGCGGGCGACGGAGGCCTCCTGGTACTGGCGGGTATCCACAAGCGTGGTCAGCTCGTCGAAAGCAAAGATGATGTCCGCGCCGAGCTGGTGCTGGATCTCCATTGACTTTTCCGGGGTGAAGCGGTGCTTGGAGCCGTCGATAACTGAGCGGAAATCAACGCCGTCCTCGTCGACGCGGGCCATCCGGTCCTTCTTGGCGGCGCGAATATCCTGCTCCGTCAGGTTGGCGGTATCCATGGCGAGGACCTTCTTGAAGCCCACGCCGAGGCTCATGACCTGGAAGCCACCGGAATCCGTGTACGTGGGGCCGTGCCAGTTTTCGAAGGCAGCCACTCCCCCGGCCTCGTCCACGATGTCCGGGCCGGGCTGCAGGTAGAGGTGGTAGGCGTTGGACAGGATCGCCTGTGCGCCCGTCGAGCGGATCTGCTCCGGCGTCAGCGTCTTTACCGTTGCCTTCGTGGCCACGGGAATGAACGCCGGGGTCTGGATGTCGCCGTGTGGCGTGGAGATCACGCCCGTGCGGGCGGCACCGTCACTGTGGTTAATGTGAAAGCTCATATTCCTTTTCCAGCTCCTCACCCTCGATATCGATGGTGGGAAGAATATTATCTAGCCACGCGGGCATGTACCATGTTGCCCTACCCAAGAGGAACATAGCGGCAGGGACGAGAGCCATGCGCACGAAGAAGGCGTCGAAAAGCACGCCGAAGGCCAGTGCGAACCCGAACACCTGAACAAACGGGAGGGGCTGGTCGATGGCGGCGATGAAGACGGCGATCATGATGAGCGCCGCGGCGGTGACCACGCGCGCGCCGAGTGTGAAGCCCTCGACCACGGAGGCCTCCGTCGGCGTGTAGGCGCCGTGACTATCGTCGCGGTGCTTGACAAAGTGCTCACGCATGCGGGTGACGAGGAACACCTGGTAGTCCATTGCCAGACCGAAGCAGATGCCGATGAGGAAGATCGGCATGAAGCTGATGAGCGGGCCGGGTGTGCCCACCAGACCCCACAGGCCCTCCTGCCAGACGAGGATGGTGACGCCGAACGCCGCGCCTACCGAGAGCAGGAAGCCGAGGCCGGCGATGACCGGCACCGCGATGGAGCGGAAGACGATGAGCAACAAGGCGATCGCCAGCCCCACGACGACCAGCAGATAGATCGGCATTGCCTTCTCCAGCTGGGTGGTGATGTCCTGCATGATCGGGGTGAGTCCCGTGACACCCATCTTCAGGCCGGTGGCCTCCTCGATCCCCTGCTGCTGGCTGCGGACCGACTCCAACAACCGCGTCGTCGCCTCGTCTGCGGGGCCGGTGCGCGGGCTGAGGAGGAGCTGGGCACCCGTGCCGTCCTCGTTCATGCCGGCGATCTGCACGTGCTTGACCTCCGGGTGCGTCTTCAGCTGCTGCACGACGTACATGTATGCGGCCTCGCGCGGAACCTCACCGTCGACGTTGAACGGCTGCAGGGCGGGGGCGGAGGTGTCCACGTCGTGCGCGTCGACGACGACGAGGAACGGCGCATCGATGCCCGGGCCGAAGGCCTCTTGCATGAGGTCGGAGGCCTGGCGCTGCGTGGTCTCCTGGTTCGCCACAGCGTCGACAGGCAAAGAGAGCTGGAGGTTGAGCACCGGCGTGGTGAGAAGCCCCAGGATGACGACGACCCCGGCGAGGATGAGACCCGGCGCGCGGTGCACCGTCTCCACCCAGCGGCGGCCGACGGTGCGTGCCTCCGGATCCTGCAGGTGCTCCTGGCGGCGACGAAGGAACGCCGGCTGCCAGCCGAACACCTTGGAGCCGAACAGCCCCATGATGGCGGGCAGCAGCGTGAGCGCCACGAGGACGGCGACGAGCACCGTGAACGCGGCGGAGATACCCATCCAGCTGAGGAACGGGATGCCGACGAGCGTCAGGGCGATCAGCGCGACGAACACAGTCGTGCCGGCGAAAACAATGGAACTGCCGGCGGTGCCCACGGCCATGCCGGCGGCCTCATCCCACGGCATTCGTCGCTTTTCCGCGCGGAACCGCGCCAGGATGAACAGGGCATAGTCGATGCCTACGGCGAGGCCAATCATCATCGCCAACACCGGCGTCGTGTTGTTCAGGCTGACAAAGTGCGTTGTGAGGAGGATCGCCCCCATGCCGAGGCCGACGCCCGGCAGCGCCGTGAGGATGGGAAGGCCCGCGGCGATGAAGGAACCGAACGTAACAATCAGCACGAGGAGGGCGACGACGACGCCGATGGCCTCCGAGGTGGTCTTAATCTTGATGGGGTCTGCAAACCCCGGGCCGTTGGCCTCCACCCGAATGCCGGCGTCTTCGCCGAGCTGAATCGCCTCGTTGATGACATCGCGATGCTCGTTGGTCACATCGCCTGTAGACGGCACGTCGATATTGAAGCTGGTGTAGGCGATGGTCTTGTCTTCGGAGACGCGCCCGAGGTTCGCCGCATCCTCCTTCGCCGTCTCCTCCGGCAGCCCCGCGGAGACCATGCCATCTATGACCCCCTGTTTGAGCTGTGGGTCAAGCTCGATGGGGTTAATAAACATCTCCGTGCCCGAAATGGGCGTGAGGTTGTCCTTGATGTAGTCGATGGTTTTATCCATCGCCTCCATGTTCTGCGGCTCGTCCAGCGTCTCCCCCTCCGGTGCCTGGAACACAATGTTCACCGACGAGGCCGCCACTGGGTTCGGCTGCCCGGGCCACAGCTCCTCGATCATCATCGCCGCGTTGTACGACGGGGTGCCGGGGATGTTGAACTCATTGGAGAAACCTTTTTGGAGGACCCCGGCACTGCCCAGCACGGCAGCGAGGATCATCGTCCATGCGGCAATCACCCACCACTTCTTGCGGTAGGACCAGCGGCCCACCTTAAAAAGGAACTTAGCCAATTCCTTCAGACTCCCATCGAAAACGAAACGCGATATCTAGCACTAGTTATGAAAGCATATAAAAGCTCAGTAACACCGCGTTACGCATGCCCTTTCACTCTGGTGGGGCGCCCTTTTGAGGCTGCCTTTTTGGGGCCCCTCTGGGCTGTCCCAATAGGGGGCGCGTAACGCGGTAAATAAAAAAGGCCTCGATGCGCGCATCGAGGCCTTTTATTGGCGGTGGCGAGGGGATTTGAACCCCTGGTTGGGGATTACCCAACACTCGCTTTCGAGGCGAGCACCTTCGGCCGCTCGGACACGCCACCGTTTACTGAGGGTAATTGACGGGTGCCCGATCGACCAAATCGCACGCTAAAAAGGCGAGTTACTTCTTCTCGTCCTGGAAAGCGCCGAGGATCTTGTCGCCGGCTTCCTTAACCTTGTCGCCGAGCTCCTCAATGCCCTGCTTAATGTCGGCCTTGGTCTGATCGGCCTTGCCCTCAGCCTCGAGCTTCTCGTTATCGGTTACGTTGCCGAGGCCTTCCTTAGCCTTGCCGCCGAACTCTTCTGCCTTGTTCTTGATGTCGTCCTGAACGTCACCCATGACAATTCCTTTCTATTTTTGTTCTCGTGTTAATACGTAAAAATGAGTGTACGCGAATTCCTTAGGCCTCGCCGTGGGGCAAACGCTTCTTTTGGAAGAACTCAATAAGGAGAGCTGCGCATTCGTCCTGCAGCACGCCACCTGTTACTTCGACGCGGTTGGGCAGCGCCGGTTCCCTGATGACATCAATAACGGAACCCACCGCCCCCATCTTCTCCTCAAAGGCACCGAAGACGAGGGAGGGGATCCGTGCCGCGAGGATTGCTCCCGCGCACATCGTGCACGGTTCGAGGGTGACGACCAGTTCGGTGTCCTCCAGGATGTAGTCGCCCCGCGCGCGAGCCGCCATCCGGATCGCCTGCACCTCCGCGTGGGCTGTGGGATCCACCGTGTCCGTGCGCTCATTTCTCCCCCAGCCGATAATCTGGCCGCCTGCATCGAAGACCGCGGCGGCGACGGGAACATCGGTAAAAGGCGGGGTCAGCAGGTTAAGTACCGTGCGCATCCGCTCCTCGCGCCGCTTTTTTGGAAGATTGCCAAGCACCATAACCCCTAACTGTGCCACACTTACCCTATGAACGTTCACACAATCTCTCGTCCCATTTGCATTCTCGGTCTCGGGCTCATCGGCGGTTCGCTGCTGCGTGACCTCCATAGCGCCGGGCATCCGACCTTCGGCTACAACCGCACAAAGTCGCGCGCCGACGAGGCCCGCGAGGAGGGATTCGACGTCTCCAGCTCCCTGACCGAGACGCTGGCGCGCGCCGAAAAGGAAGGCGCCCTCATCGTCATCGCCGTCCCTGTCCCCGGCTTCCCCACCATCCTCGATCGCATCTCGAAGGAGGCTCCTAGCTGCGGACTCACCGATGTCACCTCTGTTAAGGGCGCCATTTTGAAGGCCGTCAAGGAGCGTGGCATGGAGGGCCGCTACGTGGGCAGCCACCCCATGGCCGGTACCGCTGATTCTGGGTGGAAGGCCTCCAAGGAGGGGCTTTTCCGTGGTCGCGCCTGGGTCGTGTGTTACGACCAGCTGGACAAGGGCGAGGTCGACGACTCGTGGGCAGACCTGTGGTCCGATGTCGCACACATGGCCGGGCTTGTCGGCGCGGAGGTCATCCCCACCCTCGCTGATTCCCACGATGCTGCGGTCGCCCGCATTTCCCATCTCCCGCACATTCTCGCCGAGGCTCTCAGCGTGGTAGGTGACAATGGTGGTGCTCTCGCCTTGTCTCTGGCTGCTAGCAGTTACACCGATGCCACGCGCGTCGCTGGCTCGAAAGCCTCGCTTGTCCGTGCGATGTGTGAGACGAACGCCCCCAAACTCGTCGAGGCCCTCGATGAGGCGCTTGAACTCATCACCCAGGCTCGTAACGATCTCGCCGGCGATCAGCCGTCCATTGAGGAGCTTGTCGACGCCGGGTATCGTTCCCGCATCCGTTTCGACGCACGTTCCGGTCTCCGTCCGGTCCTCCGCCTGCACCCCGGTGCCGACGGCTGGCTCTCCATCTTGCGCCAGGCAGAGGCAATCGGCAGCCGCGTCGAAGTCTTCTAGCTCTTTTCTTTAGCTCCAGATGGCGTTCGGGTTGGGAAGTTCCTTCCCGTTCGCCTTCTTCACCGGCTTATCCATGACGATGTAGTAGCACAGCATGGCCGTCACCGTCGGCGTGATCACCGTGTGCAAAATCGCCGCCACATCCGTGTTCACAAGGTTCAAAGCACCCGTCAGGAACATGATGATCTGTGCGATGATGAGCAGCGGGAACCGCCTGGCGACGATAAACACCGTGGCCAAGAACACCGAGGACAACAGCGCGTGGATAATGGGGATCCACTCCATAAGGTCGAAGTGGATCCTGCCCAGCCACGCGTTTTCTCCCATCGCCGTGGTGAGCGTGCCCAAAATGACAACGACCTTGTACTGGATAATGACGCTCAGCATCCCCCGCGTCGGCGACGACATGCGTCGCGGCGTGAGATACACGCCGACCAGGCCAACGACGAAGACCGTGGCCAAATCATGCACGACGAGGAAGAACAGCCCCCACGGGACATCCAGCACGACCAGCGTCAGCGATACCGCTTTGAGCACGGAAAACATCATCATGTACCTGGACAGACGGAGTTCCGTCCCCGTGCTCCCCGTGGCCATAATGCCACTGATAACTACGCAGGCTGCGCAGACAAGAAGCGTCACCCACAGCATCCAGGAGAAATCGAACGACCTCCACATGCTGTTAGCGAGTGAACTCACCGTAACAAGCGCGATTACGGTGATGGCGAGCTTCTTCATAGTTAATACTTTAACCGCACATCGGTCTTTTATGTGAGTCGGCAACGCAAAAAGCACCCTCACGCACATGCGAGAGGGTGCTTTTCATTCGTGCGCCCGAAGGGATTCGAACCCCCAACCTTCTGATCCGTAGTCAGATGCTCTATCCGTTGAGCCACGGGCGCAACGAAGAAAGAGTTTACTCAAAGTTCAGAATTTGGCAAATCCCCTGCCCATCATACATTTTATGGGTGCATTTTCCAGCTATTTAGCAAGCCATGCTCCGGCGGCAGCGATAGCCGCCTGCGCGCCACGATCAAGCGTCGGCTGCAAGTCAGGGGCAAAGGCGGGATTGTGGTTGCCGGGCGCGCTTTCCTGATCAGCAAAACCGCCAAAGGCCCAGTAGGCGTACGGGGTGTCGACCTCGTCGGGAACGTAGGAGAAGTCCTCCGATGCCGACTGTGGGGTAATGTCGATCGATTCCTCACCGAAAACCTCGTCGAACGCTGCGCGCACCTTGACGGTAAGTTCCTCATCGTTCACGGTCAGCGGGTACACGTCGTAGTACTCGATCTCCGGCTCCTTGAGGCTGCCGGCCACCTCACATTCCGCCTTCACGATGCGCTCAATGGCGGCGTGGACCTTCTTCTCCACGTCCTTGTCATACGCACGCGTGTTGATAGGCAGCGTCGCGTTGTCCGGGATGATGTTGGACTTCGAACCCGCCTGGATGGAGCCGACGGTCACCACCGCGACGTCACTCGGGCCGATCTCCCGGGACACGATCGTCCGCAAGCGCATGACGATCGACGATGCGAGAACCACCGGATCCACGCCCAGCTGCGGCATGGAACCATGAGAGCCCTTACCGAAGACCGTGACCTTAATGGAGGCCGCCGATGTGAGGAAGACACCCGGCTTGGTTCCCACATGTGCCCCCGGAAGTGAGCTGAGCACGTGCTGGCCAAGGTACACATCCAGTTTCGGAAGCTTATCCGCAACACCGTTTTCCACCATCGCCTTCGCACCCTGCGCGGTCTCTTCGCTCGGCTGGAACACGCCGACATATGTGCCCGACCATGCATCCTTGTGGTCATTGAGCGCCTTCAGCGCCGTCAGCAGGCTCATGATGTGGAAATCGTGCCCGCACGCATGGCTCTTCCCTTCTTCCTCGGAGGCGTAGTCCTTACCCGATTCCTCCGGCACCGGCAGCGCGTCGATATCTGCACGCATAGCCACAGCCGCCCCCTCCCCGTTTTCGATCGTCGCTACGATTCCCGTGTCCCCCACGTACTCGTAGGAAATTTCCGCCTTGTCTAGCTCCCCCGCGATCCGCTTTGCTGTCTCCGTCTCTTCCATGGACAGCTCCGGGTGCCGGTGGAACTCTTTATACAGCTCCTCCCGTTCGCCCCTGTTTTCTTCCAGATCCTTGGTTACAGCGTTAACGAAGTCCTTTACTGACATTGCGATTCTTTCCCAACACGAGATGTATTGCCCACGCAATGGTAATGCTAAACGCGGATGTCTACCGTCCGAAGACCCCGACCCCCGCCCCTACCAAATCTTTAGAAGCTTCTAAACGCGTGGCCTACTTGTCCGGAAAGACGAGTGTTCGCGGTTCCGGTGGTTTTGAGACAACTACCCCCTCAGCAGCGCTGTCTCCTGACCTCTTCGGCAGGATCGCAGTCTTCTGGCCACATATCGGAAAGGATCCCCTTAAAGCTGCGGGACAAGGCAGGCTTTTTCCCCACGGCTCGCTGAAGGCCTCTGACGTGCACTTCGCTTACCTGCTTATCTTCAGGATTGCGCGTGAGCAAGCCCCGCACAATAACCGTCGCTTCTTCTTTGATGCAGGCGAGGATATCCGGGATAAATTCGTTATCGAAAACGAGCCTAACTACTTGTTTCTTCCCGGAGATCTCAAGCTTTGCAGTAGATTCTCCTTCCCGATTGGAATAGGAATAAATACGCCCTTCCACTGCCCCAAGAGAAAGCCGATCCGCAGGCATCGCGTTCTTCGCGTTGTCCAGCAATTTTTTCTCAAGCGCTGTGAATCGCTGATTCGCCCCCAGGCGGATACGTTCGACCCCTGGGCGACCGTAGCAATTCTCCATACCGTGCAGGGCTTCCAAGGACTTCCTTGTCCACCCAGGTGGAATCTCATTATGGGATTCCAGAAAATCCAATCCGTCTAGCACAATGTCGATCGTGGGTTCAGGGGCAATGATGCCTACATGAGCGCTACCCATGGACAGGTTCCCTATTGTGCAACTGATATTCCCATCAGACACAGAGCGCAGGAGTTTTTGCCCCTCCTGAAGCATCGTCGTCAGCGTGCTGACATCGATTTTTCCGCGAGGACCTTCAATAACAAGCTCAAACTCACTCATGAAGCTCCGCCTCCAACCTGCACCAACGTAACTACTTCGCGAGCATGCCGAAGGGGATACACACAAGCGTGCTGATTACGGCCTAAGCGCCAGGTGTGCCCCGTCATGCATCCATTAATGCGGACCCCAATCGGCCTAGTTACCTCAATTTGGTGCTAATTGGGCCATTTTAGGTCCCGAGTCCAGACACACGTTTGGCGCTTAACCGACACGCCATGATCATCGTCTTTTTAGAGCGACGCGAAAGCACCCTCCCGCAAGTGCGAGAGGGTGCTTTCCATTGGTGCGCCCGAAGGGATTCGAACCCCCAACCTTCTGATCCGTAGTCAGATGCTCTATCCGTTGAGCCACGGGCGCGGCGCTGCCCCAAAACCACTAAAGGGCAGCTGCGGAGACGAGAGGATTTGAACCTCCGGCCCTCGATAAAGAGAGCAACTCATTAGCAGTGAGCCCCATTCGGCCGCTCTGGCACGTCTCCTTGAGCACCTATCGTACCGGTAACCCAAGCTTCCACCAAAATGGCAGGTAAAGAGTAAGCTAACCTCATGCTACGAAAAGATCTGACCAATATTCCCAGCTACGTCCCCGGAAAGAAGATCGAGGGCTCCATCAAGTTATCCTCCAACGAGTTGGCCCACGGCGCGCTTCCCTCGGTGCGGGAAGCGCTGGATAATGTCCAGGTCAACCGGTACCCGGATATGTTCGCCGTGGCGCTCCGCGAGACGCTTGCTTCCCGCTTCGGCGTTAGCTTTGAACAGGTCGCGGTCGGCTGTGGCTCCTCCGCGCTGTGCCAGCAACTGGTGCAGATTACGTGCCTCAACCGCGAGGATGAGGTCATTTACCCGTGGCGCTCGTTCGAGGCCTACCCCATCTTCGTCGACGTGTGTGGCGCGACGAAGGTGCCGATCCCGCTGGACAAGAAAGAGGCCGTTGACCTCGACGGCATCGCCGAGGCCGTGACGGAAAACACGAAGCTTATTTTCCTCTGCAACCCGAACAACCCCTCCGGCACTGCCTTCACCGGCGCGGAGTTCGACGCGTTCATGAAGCGCGTACCCGACGATGTTGTCGTCGCCCTCGACGAGGCGTACATCGAGTTCGCCGATGTTGAGTCCGGCGTGGGTAAGCTCAGCTCCCACCCCAACCTCGTCGTTTTGCGCACGTTCTCCAAGGCCTATGGTCTCGCCTCTCTCCGCGTCGGCTACGCCCTCGGCTCTGCCACGCTTATCGACGCCCTCATCAAGGTCGCCATTCCGTTCGCCGTCTCTGGCCCCGCCCAGGCAGCGGCGCTAGCTTCGCTAGCGGCTGGCGATGAACTCGCCGCACGAGTCGCCGAGGTAAAGAAGCAGCGCGCCCGCGCCCAAGAAGCCCTCGGCGCCGTCCCTAGCCAGGCAAACTTCATCTGGCTGCCCGGCCAGAAGTTCGAGAAGGAGGGCGTCATCGTCCGCCACTTCCCCGAGGGCACGCGCATTACCGTCACCACGGAGGAAGAAACGGACGCGCTGTTAAAGTAGGCGCCTTAAGGTTTTGCAGCAGATCCCGAACACCGGCTTCCTCGCATTTCCGCAGGTCGCCCGAATCCAGGCTCGATATCTGCTGCGATAACGGAACTGCCTTTCCGGCCACCCCACCCTTTTTACTTTTCGCAGCAGATTCCGAAAGGCCCCGTGCTTTTACGCAGGTCGGCAGAATCCGCCCCTCAAATCTGCGACAAAAAGTAAAAACCCCTGGTCACACGCACCAGGGGTTTTCTTACCTGCGGAGACAGAGGGATTTGAACCCCCGGTCCGGTTAGGGACGCTCGCTTTCAAGGCGAGTGCATTCGGCCGCTCTGCCATGTCTCCAATGGGAAAAATACTATAGCCTGGTGTGCATGAAAGCAATTTCCCAGGAGCTAGAAGTAATTGATGCACCAACCCCCGAACTAGGCGAGGGCGAGAAGCTCATGAAGGTGGCCGCGGCCGGTGTTAACCGTAGCGATATCCTGCAGAACCAGGGCCACTACCCGCCGCCGAAGGGCGTCACCAGCATCCTCGGACTAGAAGCTGCAGGATACGTTGATGACGAGCCCGCCATTGCACTTTTGGCCGGTGGTGGCTACGCCGAGTACGTGGCCGTTCCTGAAGGTCAACTCATGCCCGTGCCAAAGGGGCTGACCATGCCCGAGGCCGCCACCATCGCTGAGGTGACCTGCACCGTCTGGTCCAACGTGTTCATGCTTGCTGGCCTGCAGAAGGGCCAGCGCATCCTCATCCACGGCGGTGCCGGTGGCATCGGTACCTGCGCCATCCAGCTGGCCAAGCACTTTGGTGCGGAGGTCGCTGTGACCGCCGGTTCGCAGCGCAAACTCGACCATTGCAAGGAACTCGGCGCGGACATCCTCATCAACTACAAGGAGCAGGACTTTGCCGAGGAGCTGAAGAACTCCTGCGATGTCATCCTCGACATCATCGGCGCCAAGTACCTGGATCAGAACGTCCGGGCGCTGGCCTACGACGGCCACCAGGTGACCATCGGCATGCAGGGTGGCGTCAAGGGCGAGCTGAATATCGGCAGGCTACTGTCCAAACGTGGCTCCATTTCCGCCACGGCGCTGCGCGCCCGCGACACCGAGGACAAGGCGCGGATCGTCGCCTCCACGGTGGAGCACGTCTGGCCGATGATTGAGGCCGGCGAGTTCACCACCCAGGTCTCCACGGTGCTCC
>ERZ1031292.401-NODE-401-length-11977-cov-6.490941_pt1 | contig 11977 bp, 14 predicted proteins | sample MGYA00518215_ERZ1031292 | MGnify/ENA primary metagenome ERZ1031292 (study PRJEB33718, sample SAMN03159822) | human skin metagenome | collected 2014-02-25 | study: EMG produced TPA metagenomics assembly of the PRJNA266117 data set (Human skin bacterial metagenome... | reverse complement strand
ACCGGGGTGTGCACGTAGCCGGGCACGGCGTCGGCGAAGGCGGCGGCGTCGGCGGGGGAGATGGTGGTGGCGTCGGCCCAGGTCACGCCTTCGGGGATCAGCGCGGGCTCGATCACCACCTCACGGACGACGTCGGGGCCGAACAGGCAGGTGATCACCAGCTCGGCGCCCTCGACCGCCTCCGCGGGCGACCCAGCCGCCACAGCCCCGCGCAAGACCAACGGCTCGGTCTTCTCCGCGGTGCGGTTCCATACGGTCAGTTCGTGGTCGTCGACGAGCTTGAGCGCGAGCTCCGTGCCCATGCGACCGAGGCCTAAAAACGCGATTTTCATATGCCCTAGGATAGACAACCATGACTGCGGAAAAGCCGACTTCAGCTAACACCCAGCGCTCGCACGAACTGTTCGAGCGGGCGCAGAAGACCACCCCGGGCGGCGTGAACTCGCCGGTGCGCGGTTTTGGCTCGGTGGGCGGGCAAACCCGCTTCATCCAGAGCGCGCACGGCTCGCAACTCATCGACGTGGACGGCAACTCGTACGTGGACCTGGTGTGCTCCTGGGGCCCGATGGTGCACGGCAACGCCCACCCGAAGATCGTCGAGGCGGTGGAGAAAGCCCTGCGCAACGGCCTGAGCTTCGGCGCGCCCACGGAGGCGGAGATCCAGATCGCGGAGCACATTGTCAAGCGCACGTCGGTGGAGGAGGTGCGCATGGTCAACTCCGGCACGGAGGCCACCATGTCCGCTGTCCGTCTGGCGCGCGGGTTCACGGGCCGGCCGAAGATCATCAAGTTCGAGGGCTGCTACCACGGCCACGTGGACGCGCTGCTGGCGTCCGCAGGCTCCGGCATCGCCACGTTCTCCCTGCCGGATTCCCCGGGTGTCACCGGCGCGCAGGCGCAGGACACCATCGTGGTGCCGTACAACGACATCGAGGCCGTCGAGCGCGCGTTCCGCGAGAACGAGGGCGAGATCGCCGCGGTGATCGCGGAGGCGGCCGCGGGCAACATGGGCACCGTCGCCCCGCAGAACGACTTCAACGCCAAGCTCAAGGAGCTCGCGCACCTCAACGGCGCGCTGCTGATCCTGGACGAGGTGATGACCGGCTTCCGCACCTCTTACGCCGGCTGGTACGGCGTTGACAACGTCGCGGGCGACCTGACCACCTTTGGCAAGGTCGTCTCCGGCGGCCTGCCGGCTGCGGCGTTCGGCGGTCGCCGCGACATCATGGAGCACCTCGCGCCGAACGGCCCCGTCTACCAGGCGGGCACCCTGTCCGGTAACCCGGTGGCGATGGCGTCCGGCCTGGCCTCGCTCGAGCTGGCCAGCGAGGACATCTACCCGACGCTGAACCGCAACGCCGACCTTCTGGAGCGTTTGCTTCACGACGCCCTCACGGCCGAAGGCGTCACCCACCACATCCAACGCGCGGCGACCATGCTCTCCATCCGGTTCGGCGAGGGCGAGGGCCACAACTTCGCCGACATGCAGGCCGCCGACACGTTCCGCTACGCCCCGTTCTTCCACGCCTTGCTGGACGCTGGCGTGTACGCGCCGCCGAGCGCGTTTGAGACCTGGTTCGTCTCCACGGCGCTGACGGACGAGGACTTCGGCCGCATCGAGGACGCGCTGCGCGGCGCCGCGAAGGCCGCCGCAGCAGCGAAACCCGCGGAGGCCTAAATGACGAAGACGACGGTGCACCTGGTGCGCCACGGCGAGGTGTACAACCCGAAGAAAATCCTCTACGGGCGCATGCCGGGCTACCACCTGTCTTCCCGCGGCAACTCCATGGCCGTGGCAACCTCGAAGTTCTTCCGCGGCCGCGACGTGGTCTACCTGGCGGCGAGCCCGCTGGAGCGCGCGCAGGAAACTGCCCGCCCGATCGCGGAGGTCACCGGCTGCGAGGTGGACACCCGCGAGGACATCCTGGAGGCGGGCAACACCTTTGAGGGGCTGCGCACGAAGGGGTGGCGCTCGCAGCTGATCAACCCGATCCGCTGGCGGCACATGACCAACCCGTTTGAGCCGAGCTGGGGCGAGCCCTACCAGGACATCTTCGAGCGCATGTGGTCCGCGGTCGAAGACGCCCGCGGCAAGGCCGAGGGCCACGAGGCCGTGCTGGTCAGCCACCAGCTGCCGATTGTCACCGTGCAGCGCCACGTGCAGGGCAAGCGCCTGGCGCACGCGAGCCGCAACTGCGACCTGGCCAGCGTGACTTCACTTGTGTTTGACGGCGACAGTGTTGTTGACTGGGCCTACAACACTCCAGCCCAGCACATCTGAGAGGTACTATGCGCAAGCTTTTCGCCGCGCCGCTTTGCGCGGCCGCGCTTTTGCTGGCTGCCTGCTCCGGCGCGGACAACGGCGGCAACTTCGCGTTCCACTCGCCGGGCGGGCAGACTGAAATCCTCTACGAGGAGGCGGAACGCAAGCCCCTGGCCGGCTTCGAGGGCGAGTCGCTTCTCGACGAAGGCCAGACCATCGCCCTGAGTGATTTCGACGGCGAGATTGTCGTGCTCAACGCGTGGGGCCAGTGGTGCGCGCCGTGCCGCGCGGAGGTGGACGACCTGCAGCAGACGCAGGAACACCTCCAAGCACAGGGAAACGGCACCGTGCTGGGCATCAATGTCCGCGACCCGAACCCGCAGATCGCGCGGGATTTCCTGGCGGACAATCACGTGACCTACCCGTCCATCTACGACCCGCCGTTTAAGACCGCGGCGCAGTTGGGCGGCGTGCCCAGCTCCGTCATCCCGACGACCATCGTTCTGGACAAGCAGCACCGCCCGGCGGCGGTGTTCTTGCGCGCCGTTTCTGCGGACGAGCTGATCGAGCTCACCGACCGCCTGGCCGAGGAGGCGTAGGTGGGGTTCGCGGAACTGGCGGCGGACGGCCCGCTGCTGCTGGGCCTGCTTGCGGCGGCGGTCGCCGGCCTGGTGTCCTTTGCCTCCCCGTGCGTGATCCCGCTGGTGCCGGGCTACATCTCGTATTTGACCGGCGTGGTCGGCGGGGAGATGACGCTGGATGAAAACGGCGCGCGCGTGTCCCGCAAGCACTGGGCCGTGGCGGGCGCGGCGGCGTTGTTCATCGCCGGGTTCACCGTGGTGTTCCTGCTGGCCACCGTCACCGTTTTCGGCGCGGTGCGCGCGATCGCGCTCAACGCCGACACGCTGATGCGCATCGGCGGGGTGGTGACCATCCTCATGGGCGTGGTGTTCATGGGTGCGGTGCCCGTCCTGCAGAAAGACACCCGCTTCCAGCCGAAGAAGTGGACCACCATCCTCGGCGCGCCCCTGCTCGGCGGGGTGTTCGCGCTCGGCTGGACGCCGTGTCTGGGTCCGACCCTGGCGTCGATCATCTCGGTGTCCGTGGGCACCCAGGGCTTCACCGCGGTGCGCGGCGTGCTGCTGGTTATCGCGTACTGCCTGGGCCTGGGCCTGCCGTTCCTCTTGGTGGCGCTGGGGTCCTCGTTCGCGGTGCGCGGCATTGACGTGCTGCGTCGGCACTCGCGGGCCATCCAGATCGCCGGCGGTGTCGCCATGATCGTCGTCGGGCTGATGCTTGCCACCGGCGCGTGGAACGGCTTCATCGGCTGGACCCGCCAGCTCGTTGACGGATTTGGAAGGACGATCATCTAAATGCGCACCGCATTGACTTGGCTGAAAAAGGCGTGGCACTGGCTCACCAGCATGCGCACCGCCCTGATGCTGCTGTTCGTGCTGGCCGTGGCGTCCATCCCTGGCGCGCTCCTGCCGCAGCGCACCGTGTCGTCCTCGCTGGTGGATGACTACCTCAAGGCCAACCCCACCACCGGACCGATCTACGACAAGCTGCAGCTTTTCGACGTCTTCCAGTCCACGTGGTTCCTCGCCATCATCCTGCTGCTGACCATCTCCCTGGTCGGCTGCATCATCCCGCGCTCCATCGACCACTGGCGCGCCTACAAGGCCAAGCCGACGCGCGCGCCCAAGTACCTGGGCCGCATGCCGCACCACGTGGAGGGGGAGGTTGCGGGGACGCCGGATGACGTCGAGAAGCAGTTGCGCAAGCAGCTGAAACGCTGGCACGTGGCGTCCTACGAACCGGACGAGGACCGCGCCGGGGCGTACTCCATTTCGGCCGAGCGCGGCTACACCCGCGAGCTGATGAACCTGATTTTCCACATCGGCATCGTCGCCATGATCCTAACTTTCGTGGCCGGGCGCATGGTCTTCTACGAAGGCCAGGTCATCGTGGTGACCAACTCGGAGGCCGAATCCGCGGTGCCGGTGGAGCAATCGCGGGTGTTCTGCAACACCTCGCCCGCCAACTTCGATGTTTTCCGGGCGGGCCCGCTTTTCGACGGCACCGGCCTGACCCCGTTCTGCTTCGAATCCCAGAATTTCTCGGCTACCTACCTGAACAACGGGCAGGCAAACGAGTTCTCCTCCGACATCACCTACACCGACGACCTGACGGTGCCGCAGGAGCAGTGGGAGCCGGCGAACCTGGCAGTGAACCACCCGCTGCGCGTCGGCGGCGACCGCGTCTACCTGCAGGGCCACGGGTTTGCCCCGCAGGTGACGCTGACCTGGCCGAACGGCGAGACCCGCACCCAGATGGTGCAGTTTCGGCCCACCGACGTGTTCACGTTCCTGTCTTCCGGCGTGATGCGCTTCGACCCGCCCGCCGGCATGTACCCGGACCTGGAGGAGCGCCGCCAGCACCAGATCGCAATCGAGGGCAATTTCGCGCCCACCGCCCGCTGGGCCGGGCCGAACGGCGACCAGCTGCAGTCCGCATTCCCCTCCATGGACGACCCGGCGGTGTCCGTGGACGTCTACGTCGGCGACGCCGGCCTGGACACCGGCCGCCCCCAGAACGTGTTTGTGCTGGACCAGTCCCTGGTCGCCGACGGGCGCCTGGAGAAGGTCTCTCGCGTCCAGCTCACCCCCGGCTCCGAGGCCACTGTGGACACCGGCGACGGCGAGGTCAAGGTGCGTTTCGACGGCGCCGCCGAATACGCCAACTACCAGATCTCCCGCGACCCGACGCAGGTGTGGGCGCTGCTCGCGGCCGCGGTGATGCTCGCGGGCCTGGCCGGCTCGTTGGCGATCAAGCGCCGCCGCATCTGGGTCCGGCTGCGGCCGGGGACCTCGGCCGCAGGGGAGGCGGTCACCCACGTCGAGCTCGCAGGGCTCGCCCGCACCGACCGCGCCGGATGGGGCCGCGAATTCGACGACATCGCCGCCGCGATCCTCGGGCTCGACCCCGATGACGATGAAGGGGATCAGGGGGAGTTCAACCCCTATGACCTTTGATAACGCGTGTCGGTGGAGTAGGTTATGGGCATGCTCGTCAACACAACCATGGCGGAATTGTCTGACCTGACGTTCCGCACCGCATTCATCGTCTACATCGTGGCGCTGATTCTGGCGTTCATCTACTACGGCCGCGTCAACAGCGTCATCGAGGCGCGCCGCGAGGCCCTGGCGGAGCAGAAGGTGCTGGTTGGCGCGGGGGGACCGGAGGTCGTCGAGAAGCACAAGCCCGACGAGGACATGATCGCCAACGCCCGCAAATGGGCCGGCATGACCCAGGCGCTCGTCTGGGTCGGCGTGGCGCTGCACCTGGTGGCGTTTGTCACCCGCGGGCTCGCCGCCGGGCGGTTCCCGCTGGGCAACCTGTACGAGTACATCCTGTTCATGACCGCCGTGATTATGGTCGTCGCCGCAGTGGTGATCCAGCGCAAGAACTGGCACACCGTCTGGCCGTGGCTGCTGTTTCCCATGGTCATTGCCATGTTCTTGAACTCCACGGTGTTCCACATGCAGGCCGCGCCCGTGGTGCCAGCGCTGCAGTCCTACTGGCTGCCGGTGCACGTGTCCTCGGTGTCCATCGGCGCGTCCGTGGGCCTCGTCTCTGGTGCGTTCGCCCTGCTGTACCTGCTGCGCATGCGCCAGCCGCGCGGCGAGGAGCACGGCGTCCTCGGCGCGATCGCACGTCCCTTGCCGGACGCGAAGACGCTGGACCAGATCGCGTACAAGACTGCTGTGGTGACGCTGCCGCTGTTCGGCATCGGCATCGTCTTCGGCGCGATTTGGGCCGAGGTGGCTTGGGGACGTTTCTGGGGCTGGGACGCCAAGGAAACCGTCTCCATGGTCACGTGGATCCTCTACGCCGCCTACCTCCACGCGCGCGCGACCGCCGGCTGGAAGTCCACCGCCGCCGCCTGGATCAACGTCTTCGCCATGGCCATGACGATCTTTAACATGACCTACGTCAACACCGTCGTCGCCGGCCTGCACTCCTACGCGGGGCTGAACTAGTGAAGGTGCTGATCACCGGCGGCGCCGGCTACATCGGGTCCACTATTGCGTCGTGCTGCGCGGACGCCGGGATCACCCCGGTGATCCTGGACGATTTCTCCACCGGCCTGCGCGTCTTCGGCCAGCGCTTCGCCTGCTACGAGGGCGACGTCGCCGACGTTGATGTGCTGGAGCGGGTGTTCGCGGAGCACTCGGACATCGACGCTGTAATCCACTGCGCCGCCAAAATCGTCGTGCCCGAGTCCGTGGAGCAGCCGCTGGTCTACTACGACAACAACGTGGGCAAAGCCATCACGCTGCTGCAGGTGATGGAGCAGCACGGCGTGCGCCGGTTCGTGTTGTCGTCGACGGCGTCGATGTACGAGCCGGGGGAGGACTACATGGTGGACGAAACCAGCGCGGTTGATCCCCAGAGCCCGTACGCGGCGTCGAAGTGGCTGTTGGAGCGGGTGCTTCGCGACGAATCCGCCACCGGCCACCTCGGCGTCGTCGCGCTGCGCTACTTCAACCCGATCGGCGCCGACCCCGCGCTGCGCACCGGCCTGCAGAACCCACACCCCACCCACGCCATGGGCAAGATGATCGAGGCCCACGCCGCCGGCGAGCCGTTCACCGTCACCGGCGTGGACTGGCCCACCCGCGATGGCTCTGGCCTGCGCGACTACATCCACGTCTGGGACCTGGCCCGCGCGCACGTCGCGGTTTTGGAGCGCTTCGACTCCGTGGTGGGGGATTCCGGCTACGACGTGATCAACCTCGGCACCGGCCAAGGCACCACCGTCTTCGAGCTCGCAGAGGCGTTCGGCGAAGCCACCGGCACGCCACTCGAGGTCCGCACCGGCCCCGCCCGCCCCGGCGACGTGGTCGGCAGCGCGTCGCGCACCGACAAGGCGAGGTCGGTCCTGGGATGGTCCGCGGAGCGCTCGCTTGTCGACGGCGTCCGCGACGCCCTCGCCTGGGCCGAGAAACTGCCCGCAGTGCTCACCGAGGAAGCCGGCCGGAAGGAGGCGAGCCGATGAGCGACGCCCACCACAAACCCCGCAACAAGCAGGGCAAACCCGCCAGCGACGATCCGGTGCTGATCGCGCTTGGGGAGCAGATCGCCTCCAGGCGTCGCGCCACCGGCCGCCTCCAACAAGACGTCGCCGACGCCGCCGGGGTGTCCCGCTCCACCCTGCACACCATTGAGCACGGCGGCGCCGGCGTGCGCTGGGAGAAGGTCATCGCCGTGGCGGCCGAGCTCGGCCTGCGCGTCGGGCTCACCGAGGCGTAGGGCGTTCCGCGGGCCGCGGCGGTCGCGTTCCGACCCCGCCGCGCTGACTTTCCGTGGCGGAATCTGTCAGTCCGGCCCTATTTCCCCAGGTCGGCGCAAACGGCTGCCGTGATCTGTCAGGAACACCCCGCCCCGTGCGGAATAGTTCACGCGCCAGGGTGGCCCGAGTGAACTATTTCGCAGCCGAGTTTCCGCGACCTGCGCAAACGCTGGCTATGTGACCGTCCAAAAGCGGGATAGTTCACACCCGAGTGAACTATCCCGCACGCGGGGCGGCCTGAGCCTAGCCGCTGTCGTCGCGGCGCCGGCGGCGTTCTTCTTCCTCCCGGCGCTTGCGCTCGGCCTCTTCACGCGCGCGGCGCTCCTTGAACCGGTTCTTTTCGATGTTCCAGAGGAACTCTTCGTCGTCGTCAGGCCCCTTGATCACGGGTTTCTGCTCCATCTGTCGCTGCGAGCCGCCGCGCAGCGACCCGTAGCGCTCGGCGGAGCCGGGGCCGAACGCGCGCCAGAGCAGCACGGCGGCCAGGACGACCAATGCGAGCAGTAGCAACCTTCCCATGGTTTTAAACATACTTGGCCACCGGATAGGGTGAACAACCGTGACTGATCAACGTTCTCCGCAGGTCGACCCCGAGGCGAAGTCCCGGGCGAACAAGGCCGTGGCCATCTACGGCCTGGACCGCCTGCTTTTGTTCATCGCGCTGACGGTGGTGATCCAGCTCGCCGCGGTGCTCATTGGCGCGCCGGTGCCGGTAATTATGTCGGCGCTGTTGGCGCTGATTGTGGCGTTCCCGTTGTCGATGCTGCTGTTTAAGCGCCACCGCATCGAGGCGAATGAGGCGGTCGCGGAGCTGAAGCGCCAGCGCCAGGCGCGCAAGGACTGGATCCAGTCCGAGCTCGCCGATCGCTAGCTCGCCTATCGACGCACCAAAGGTCAGTCCCGCCGCAGCTCATGGCTCAACGCCTCGAGCTCGCCGCCGCCGGCCATCTGGTGGGTCAGCTCTTCGAGGGTGACTTCGGAGCGTGGTGCGTCGAGTTCCTGGTGGCCGAGCTTCAGGATGGTGAAGTGGTCGCCGACCAAAAACGCGTGGTGGGGGTTGTGGGTGACTAGCACGACGGCGATGCCGCGTTCGCGGGCGGCGGCGACCATGCGCAGCACCGCCCCGGACTGCTTCACGCCGAGGGCCGCAGTGGGCTCGTCGAGGATGAGCACGCGGGCGCCGAAGTAGACGGCACGCGCGATGGCGATGACTTGGCGCTGGCCGCCGGAGAGGTTGCCGGCTTCGACGTCCACGTCGGGGATGTCGATGCCCATCTCTAGCAGCTGCTCGGAGCAGATCCGTTTCATCTCTGCCTGGCGCAGCACACCGAAAGCCCCGGTGAGTTCCTGGCCGAGGAAGAAGTTGCGCCACACGCTGAGCTCGTCGACGATCGCCAACGTCTGGTGGACGGTGGCGATGCCGGCGCTGATGGCGTCGCGGGGGGAGGTGAGGGTGGTGGCGGAGCCGTCGATAAGCATGGTGCCCGAAGTGGGCGTGTGCAGGCCCGACAGGATTTTGATCAGGGTGGATTTGCCGGCGCCATTGTCGCCGAGCACGCAGGTGACTTCGCCTTCGCGCACGGCGAGGTTGACGCCGCGCAGCGCCTCGAAGCTGCCGTAGGACTTGGTGATGTTTTCCAGTTCGATGACAGCCACTTAGCGCCCCTTGGTGTATTTGGCGAAGGAGGTGTTCGCGAGCACCGCCACCAGCAGCGTCGCCCCGAGGAAGAACTTGAACCAGTCCGGGTTCCAGCCGGCGTAGACGATGCCCTGGTTGGTCATGCCGAAAATCAGCGCGCCGATGGCGGTGCCCACAGCGGTGCCGCGCCCGCCCGTCATCGCGCAGCCGCCGATGACCGCGGCGATGATGTAGAGGAACTCGTTGCCCACGCCCTGGCCGGCCTGGATGGAGTCGAAGGCGAACAGGGTGTGCATGCCCACAAACCACGCGGCGAAGCCCACGCCCATGAACAGCAGGATCTTCACGCGGCGCACCGGCACGCCCACGGCGCGGGCGGCGTCCTCGTTGCCGCCGACCGCGGTGATCCAGCCGCCGAGTTTGGTGCGGAACAGCACGAACGACGCCACGGCGACGAAGAAGATCCACCACAGCACGGTGACCGAGATGCGCACGTTGCCGATGTGGAAGTTGCCGGCGAACACGGCGTGGGCGGACGGGAAGCCCTCCATGTCCGCGATGGTGGGGGTGGCCACCTGGCCGGTGACCAGCTTCGTCACCGCCAGGTTCAGGCCCTGGAGCATGAGGAAGGCAGCCAGGGTGATCAGGAATGAATCGATGCCGGTGCGCGTGACCAAAAAGCCGTTGAGCGCGCCGATGGCCAGCGAGATCCCCAGCGCCAAAAACGCGCCCACCCAGGAGTTCAGGTGCAGGTTGTAGTTGAGCATCGTCGCGGCGAGCGCGGCGGTGGTCACGGCCACGCCGGAGGAGAGGTCGAACTCCCCGCCGATCATGAGCATGCCCACCGCCAGCGCCACGATGCCCAGGGTGGAGCTGGCGTAGAGCGTGGTGGCCAGCGCCTCAAACGAGCGGAACGCCGGCGCCACGGAGAGGAAGAAGACGAATATGGCGATGAAGCCGAGCAGGCTGGCAAACTCCGGGCGGCGGATCAGGCGCGCGAACCCGGTGCGGGTTTTCAGGCGGTCGTCCCTCATCGCATACCTGCCTTCGCTGCCTCTTCGACCTTGTCCACGTTGGTAGCATCCACGAAACTCGGGCCGGTGTAGACCGGGCGCCCGCCGCCGAGGGTGCCGCCGTTACGTTTTGCAATCCACAGCGAGTCCACCGCCAGGTAGCCCTGCAGGTACGGCTGCTGGTCCACGGCCCACGCCACGCGCCCGTCCGCGATGGCGCCGACGAGCTCCGCGTTGGTGTCGAATGTGGCCACCTGTGCCTGCGCGCCGGACTGGTTCACTGATTCCACGGCGCGCATCGCCACCGGCGCCTGCAGCGCGAAGACGGTGTCGAAGGAGCGGTCCTGGCTGAGTTTGGAAGAAATGGTGGACTGCACCGAGGTGAGGTCCTGGCCGTTGACGTACAACAGCTCCACCGCGCCGCCGCCGAGGCCCTCGCGCACGCCGGCGCAGCGCGCCTCCTGGGAGGAGTTGCCCTGCTCGTGGATCACGCACAGCACCTTCTTCTTGCCCTCATCCTTGAGGCGCTCGCCGGCGGCGCGGCCGGCGACGGCCTCGTCCTGGCCGAAGAAGCCGGTCATCCCGTAGTCCTGGTACGCGGTCATGCCGGCGTTGAGCCCGACGACGGGGATGCCGCGGTCCACGGCGTCGCGCGCCGCCGGGCCGATCGCCTCGGCATTCGGCATGGTCACGGCGATGCCGTCCACGCCCGCGTCCACCGCCGAGCGCACGAGGTTCGCCTGGTTGGGCGCCTGCGGGTCAGAGGAGTAGCGCAGTTCGATGTTGTCCTTCTTCGCGGCGTCCTCGGCGCCCTTGCGCACGAGGTCCCAGTAGGTGTCGCCGGGCGCGCCGTGGGTGACCATCGCCACCACGTACCGAGGGGTGTCCACGCCGCCTGCGGTGCCGCTACCGCTTTCGTTGCGGGGGGCGCCGCCTGTCGACGAGCATCCGCCCAACACCGCCACCACCATAAGCACCGCGGCGGCCACTGCTTTCCGCGCCTTGTTCATTGCCAAAGTGTGAACCACTCCACTCCCCTCCGTCAAGCGCAGGGAGCTTTTCGGACTAGAACACCCCGGCGATGAGCAGCATCGCCGGAAGCGCCAGGAACGTGGTGAGGAAGACGGTGTCGCGGCAGATCACTTCGCCGGAGCGGTACGTCGCGGCGTAGTTGTACACGTTTTGCGCCGTGGGCAGCGCGCACAGGATCAGTGCGGCGTACATCTCTTGGCCGTCAAGGCCCAGCAGCCTAGCGACGACCCACGCCACCGCCGGCATACCCACCAGCTTCAACGCGGTGGCGGTGATGGTGGGGCCGCGGTGGCTCTGCAGCACCTTCTCGCCGGTGAGTGACGCGCCGAAGCTCATGAGGATCAGCGGGATGGACGCCCCGCCGAGGATCTCCAGCGGCGCCAGCGCCGGCTCGGGCACGGTCCAGGACGCCGCGGAGACGGCAAACCCCGCGAACGCTGCGACCACCACGGGTGCGGTCAGGCCGGCCACCACAGACTTGCCGACGCCCTTCGCGCCCCGGTCCAGCCCCGCGATGACGATGGGGGAGAGCACCGCCATCTGGAGGACGAGGGCGGGCACGACGAAGGTGGCGTCGCCAAGCACATAGGTGGCAATGGGTAGGCCGATGTTGACGGAGTTGTAGTCTGTCTCTTATACACATCTGACGCTGCCGACGACTCCTTACGTGTAGA
>ERZ1031292.400-NODE-400-length-11990-cov-23.634437_pt1 | contig 11990 bp, 7 predicted proteins | sample MGYA00518215_ERZ1031292 | MGnify/ENA primary metagenome ERZ1031292 (study PRJEB33718, sample SAMN03159822) | human skin metagenome | collected 2014-02-25 | study: EMG produced TPA metagenomics assembly of the PRJNA266117 data set (Human skin bacterial metagenome... | reverse complement strand
TCGCGAGAAATGTTGTAGCCGCGGAGCCGATTCCTGCTGTCTGCCATAGTGAAAAAGCTACCATAGTCGCCGTAAATGGTAATTATGACGAACATAATAGTCATAGGAGCCTTTAAAGTGGCAAATACTTTAACTACGAAACATTCACTATTTTCTGACCAGCGGGTTTCCCTATTTGGTGCTGCATAGAGCGTGAAAAAGCGCTGTTTATCGCACGTGACCTGCTAATTCACTATGTAAAACCAAATTTTCACTATTTCACACTTTGTCTACCAGTGGAAACGTCGGTAAATGGTGAAAGTGTGAATCTCTTTTTACTATGTGCCCCTGCCGGTGGCGTAAACCTCCACGGCTCCTCGTGCGTGTGGGTCGGCAGCGGGGAGCTCCACGCCGGAGCGCACGGCATGTCGGGCACGCTCTACGCAGGGGGTAACACGTCTTAGCCCCCGAAAGTGTTCAATCGAACGCGAAAAATGTCTAAAGTCGTACCATAACGCCCGGACATAAACCTATGAGCCACCCCATATGGGGGAAATTTGCCAAAATCCTCGCACCAGTAACATGTTACGCCGTATTCTGCAGGGCATTACCTGAATACAAAAGAAGGGAGTGAAGCATGGGCATCGTAGCGTTGCTTGTCTTTATCGCGATCACAGTTGTCGTCAACGTGCTGCTGAAACGCAATATCGCGGAGGCGCTGCTACTCGGCCTGGTCGGCGTCGCGCTGGTCGGCGGGACGCGGGCGCCGGAGCTGTTGTGGCATGGCATTACGTCGGCGATCTCGTCTGAGGTCACGTTCGCCGGTATGGCGTTTGTGTTCATGGGCATCATCGTGCAGTCAACGGGTCTGATTGACCGGTTGATCACTATTTTGAACTCGTTGTTTGGCAGGCTGCGGGGTGGCGCAGGTTACGTGTCCACGTTCGCCTCCGCCATGATGGGGCTCATCGCCGGGTCCACGGCGGGCAACTCCGCGACGGTCGGTTCGGTGACGATCCCGTGGATGAAGCAGACCGGATTTAGCCCAAACAGGGCGGCGACGCTGGTTACGGGCAACTCGGGTTTGGGTGTGGCGCTGCCGCCGAACTCAACGATGTTTATCATCCTCGCGATGCCGGCGGCCGCAGCTTCCTCAGCAAGCCAGGTGTACGTGGCGTTGGCGTGCGCGGGCGCGTACGCGGTGCTGTACCGCCTGGCGGTGGTGTGGTTCTGGACCCGGAAGGACAAGATTCCTGCCACGCCGAAGGACCAGATCGTGCCGTTTAAGCAAGCGTGGTCGCAGGGGTGGCGCTCGCCGTCGATCTTCATGGGCATCCTCATCCCCGTGCTGCTGACCATTGGCCCGCTGGCGAACTGGTTGAAGGAATCCACGGGCGTTGGCGCGGACGGTGTGAAGGCGATTTCCATCATCGTCTGGGTGCCGGTGCTCATCACGCTGATTGCGCTGATTGAAGGTGCGAGTAGAATCCGCCGGAACAATGCGCAGTTCAGGGTGCAGATCGTGCAGGATCTTCCAAGCTTTGCCACAGTCGGTATCTCCCTGTTTGCGGCGCTCGCCGCAGCTGCGATCATGGAGGAACTCGGCGTGGGTGATCAGCTGTCGAACACGCTCGGCGCGATGGATCTGCCGAAGTGGGCCATGATTGTCATTGTTGGTGTGTTGGCGGTTGTGGTGGCGACGCCACTGTCGTCGACGGCAACGGCGGCCGCGATCGGTGCCCCCGCCGTGGCGGCGCTGACGGCCGTGGGCATTGACCCGACGGTGGCGATTGTCGTGACGTTGCTGTGCACGTCGACCGAGGGCGCGTCGCCGCCGGTCGGTGCCCCGATCTATCTGTCGGCGGCGATGGCCGATGCCAACCCGACGAAGATGTTCGTGCCGCTGATCATGTACTTTGTCCTCCCGATGATCCTCCTCGCGTGGTTGGTCGGTATGGGCCTTATCCCCGTCTACGTTCCAGGAGTGTAAGAAATGACTGCCTTTTTTAAACTGTTTCGCATCCTCTTCTTCGTCTTCCTAATCGCCTTCATGGTCGGCGGAGTCGTGCTCGTGGGCCTGCAGACGGTCGGCCTCTTCGCAACAAGCGGGGATCTCATCACGGGCGTGAAGTCGCACCTGGCACCGTGGGTGTTCGGCTCAGCCACGCTGTGTGCGATCTGCGCGTTTGTGCTGGGTTATCGCCCGGAAGCCCGTGCCGCCAGGCGCGCCCAGAAGGAGCGCGAGGAGCACATTAGGCACCCGGAGGATTAGAGGCCGTCGACGTGTTCTACCCAGACCTTTTCCACGCGGAGTCGTACCTCCTCCGTGCCGGAGGCACCTTCTGCCACCACCGCCTGCCGCACAAGCAGCTTGCCGGTCGTGGTGAGGTGGGAAAACATCTCTTCGCGTGCTTCGCCGGCATCCTGCGAGATAATCGCCTCGATGATGGGGCGGTGCTCATCCAGGATGTTCTGCAGCGATCGCGAGGTGTGCGCGGTGGTGTGCCCCAGAATGTTGGTGATGTCGCGCAGCCGGGACACGACGTTGTCGCCGAACCGGGAGCCGCTCATGCGGAAAAACAAGGAGTGCAAGGCGCGGTCGTGAATGAAGAATTCCCGTTCGTCGTCGGCATCGGCGGCGCGCTGCATGAGTTCGAGCAGCTCGTATACCTCGCTGAGGTGCGAAGATTGTCGGTGGAGCGCCGCGCGGTAGGCAGCCGCAGGCTCGATGCCGAGGCGCACCGCGAAGATTTCTGCGACGTTACCTGGGGAGGGAGGAAAGATTTGGAAGCCCCGGTTTTTCACAAACTTCACAAGTCCGGCTTCTTCTAGCCTGAGCAGCCCCTCGCGCACAGGGGAGCGGGACACACCCATCTCTTCGGCAAGCTGGATTACGCTGTACCAGTCACCCGGGCGCATGTCGCCGTCGTGGATCGCATCCCGCACATAATTAACTACCGCGTCAGCCATTGTCGTCATAAGGAATAACATGTTACCTGAAACCACCTCGTCTATCGTGACTAAATTGCGCAAAGATATGCCGACGCGTGCGGCGTATTCCTCTGATGCGTCGTTGTTCCGGCGTGTCCCGGCGGCGGTGTTGGAGCCGTCGTCACGCGAGGATGTGCTGGCCGGCATCGCGTTGGCCCGTGAGCGCGGGTGGGCGATCGTCGGCCGCGGTGGAGGCTCGTCCGTCGCAGGCAACGCGATCGGCGACGGCCTGGTGATCGACACATCGCGGCACTTCAACCGCATTCTCGAGATCGATCCCGAGGCGAAGACGGCGGTGGTCGAGCCAGGTGTGGTGTGTGATCGCCTGCGCGAGGCGGCCGCCGAGTTCGGCCTCACCTACGGCCCGGACCCGTCGACGCATTCCCGCTGCACGATCGGCGGCATGGTGGCGAACAATGCGTGCGGTTCGCACTCGGTCGCGTACGGCACGTCGGCGGATAACCTCGTGGACGTGACGTTGGCTTTGGCTGACGGCCGCGAGGTCACGTTCACGTCCGATGGTTGTGATGATGAGCTTCTCGACGCCCAATTGCGCGCCCTGTACAGCCCCAACCGGGAGTTGATCGAGAAGGAGTTGGGGCGCTTCCCGCGCCAGGTCTCCGGCTACGGCCTGCACTACCTGGGCCACGACATGGCGAAGGCGATCGCCGGATCCGAGGGCACCCTCGGGGTGATCACGCGGCTGACGGTCCGGCTCGTCGAAAAGCCGAAATTTACGGCGCTGGCCGTGCTGTCCTTTGAGGACGTGTTCGCGGCGGCCACGGCGGCGCCCCTGTTGCGGCAGCCGGGCGTGGCCACCATCGAGGGCATGGGCGGCGATCTTCTCGACGCCCTCCGCACCAAGAACGGCCAAGAACACGCAGGTGAGAACCTCCCCGGGCAGCCCCGCGCGGGAGGCTGGCTCTACTGCGAAACCGAGGGCGACACCCTGGAGGAGGCGGTCGCGGCGGCGCAGGCACTAACGGAAACAGTCGAACACATCGGTGCCGTCGTGGTCAGCGACTACGCGGAGGCCCGCGCGCTATGGCGCATCCGCGAGGCCTCCGCGGGCACCGTGACGCGGCTTCCCGACGGCGGCGAGGCCTGGCCGAACTGGGAGGACTCCGCCGTCCTGCCCGAGAACCTGGCCGGTTACCTTCGCGACCTCTACGCCCTCATGGATCGCTACGGCTACCGCGGCATCCCCTTCGGACACTTCGGCGAGGGCTGCGTGCACGTGCGTATCAGCTTCGACTTCCACACCACCGAGGGCATCACCACGTTCAATAACTTCATGAACGACGCCGCCGAGCTCGTCTCCTCCTACGGCGGCTCCCTCTCCGGCGAGCACGGCGACGGCAGGGCCCGCTCGTCGCTTTTGCACACAATGTACAGCCCCGAAATGCGCGACCTCTTCGAGCAGTTCAAGCTCATCTTTGACCCGCAGCGCATCATGAACCCAGGTGTCCTCGTCTGGGCCGATGCCGTAACCGACGGCCTGCGCATGGAACCAGCGCAGCGCAAAAACGAAATCACCCCGCTGCAGCTCTTCCCGGGCGATAACGGCAGCTTCACCGACGCCGTGAACCGCTGCGTCGGTGTCTCCGCGTGCCGATCGATGGAGGGCGCGATGTGCCCGTCGTTCCAGATCACCCACGACGAGGTCCACTCCACCCGCGGCCGCGCCCGCGTGCTGTCCGAACTGTTCCGCGGCGAAACCGTCGACGGCGACGGTGCCGAGGAAGCCCTGGACCTCTGCCTGTCCTGCAAGGCGTGCGCCTCCGAGTGCCCGGTCAACGTGGATATGGCCACCTACAAGTCCGAGTTCTTGAACGACCACTACGCCGGCCGCATCCGCCCCCGCGCCCACTACCTCATGGGCTGGTTGCCGCTGCTCAGCCACGTCGCGCACAAGCTCCCGGTCGTGCCACGCCTGGTGAACTGGGCCATGCACGCCCCGGGCATCTCCACACTCCTGGCGCGCGCCGGTGGCCTGGACACCGGCAGGCCGCTCATCAGTTTCGCCCCGCAATCGCTGCAGAAGTGGGCCTCTAAACGCGAAGCCCACCCCGGCAAGGAGCGCATCGTCCTCTGGCCAGACTCGTTCAACTCCAAGCTCAACACCGCCCCCGCGCAGGCCGCCGTCGAGGCCCTGGAGATGCTGGGCTACGAGGTCATCGTCCCGCAGGAGTTCGTCTGCTGTGGCCTGACCTGGCATTCCACCGGGCAGCTGTCCATAACGCGCCGGGTCCTCGAGCATTCGGCGAAGGTCTTCGCCCCCTACATCGAGGAGGGCTTGACGGTGGTGGCGCTGGAGCCGTCCTGCACCGTCATGCTCCAGCACGACGCCACCACGCAGTCAACAGACCCGCTGGTCAAGCAACTATCTCAAGCCACCCGCAGCTTCGCCCAGGTCGTCGCCCCGAAGATCGCCGCCCTCGTCGAAAAAGGCCAGCTCACCCCCCAAACCGGGAGCGCGTTGACGCAGGTCCACTGCCACGAGAAGTCGCTTGGTGACCCACAGCAGTCCTCCCTCATCCTGGAGGCCCTGGGCTACGACGAAGCGCAGATCGAAACCGGCTGCTGCGGCCTCGCCGGCAACTGGGGTTTCGAGGCCGGACACGCAGAAATGTCCATGCAACTTGGCGAGCGCGAACTCTTCCCCCGCGTCCGCGAGCACAGCGGCCCCGTCATTGCCGACGGCTTCTCCTGCCGCACCCAGGTATCCCAGGGCACCGGCGCGCAGGCAGTACATGTGGCCGAGATCGTGCGCGATGCGCTTAAGGACGGTCTGACACAGAAGCGAAAAGATAGATAAGACTCAATGCTGGGTTTACAGCTCCCCAGGCACAGCGAATCGTGCGAGGGAAACGCTGGACGCATCATGCTCCCAGACAAAAGTTACCTGTTTGCGGGGATCGCCTCTCCCAAAAGCCCAGGTGGTCGATTGCGCCTAGGTGTAAAACGGTACCTTTTGTCTGCCGTGTTCGCTGCCGAGACAAAAGTTACCTGTTTGCGGGATCGCTTTTCGGCATCCCCTTACTGCCATTAGTTGCCTCCGTCATGGGTATTCTTGGTATCGGCCGTACGTATGGGAGCAACTGCCCCTAAGAGTCTGGCAGCATCCAGCTTTGTTATCTGTGCTGCAGCAGTCGGTTTTATTGGTGGCGATCTAGCTAGTTGGGGAGACTGAATACCATCTGTCGGGATCGTTTTGGGCATCTCACTTGTTGTTTTGTTTGCCACGATGATCCAGAAGAAATTGTCCAAATAGTCGCGGCCGGTCGCACGAACCTCCATCTTTCTCGCCGTCCAGCCCCGTAGGTGACAGTTTGTGGGCGTTTGAGGATTGGGGATCCCCATCGCCCCAGTCCGTCACATTTGCTACAACCTAAACGTCTACCTTTTTCTTCTGTCCATCAAAATTCACGCGCACCAATAAGGTGGAGGCAAAAGGAGATGATGGGATGCGCCGGAACACGTACGTGATTCTCATTGCCACGGCCCTCGTCGCGGCGGTTTCCCTGTTTCTTCCGGATCGCGAACCACCGGAAAACGCAGTACAACCACCAGCCACTTCATCCACCACCACCTCTGCAGAAGTTCGTGACACAGGTGCTTCCACCGACGAGCCCGCCGAGGAGTACTCCTATGGGCGTGGCTACGTCGTGGAGGATCCGGATCCGACGGAGATACAGCGATTTCGGCGCGGCCGACATTGCGCGGGTTGCTACGGACAACGGCCTGCTCCTGCACCGCTATGAAGTGGGCTTTCACGAGCAGAATCAGGCGATGGTCCGCGCCTATCCGTTGTATGAAACGACGGACTACGCCGATAACAGCTGGTACACGTGGGATAGTCCCACCACCGGCATGACCATCCTCATGAACAACCCGCACACGGGTGACAACACTGCCTGCACCCTCGCCGGCTTCGCCCGCGACCCGGAAACCGACGATACCTACGGCATCACCGCTGGTCACTGTGCCGAACAAGGGCACACCGAGGTGTACTGGCGCCCCGCCACTTCGGACCAGTTGGAAAAGCTCGGCACTGTCGCCCTGTGGCAGACCCCAGGAAGGCCAACTCCAGACTCGCCGTTCCCCCTTCGACACAGACGTGGCGCTCATTCTCCTCAACGGTCCAGTGAACCCTCTCATCGCCAACGTCTACCAAGCCACCGCTGTGCTTGCTCCCGAGGACCTCGTCCCCGGTCAGCAGGTATGCAAGATGGGTTATCGCACGGGGATAACCTGCGGTTCCGTCATCGCGGTCAAGGATTCCTTCGTCCGCGTCCACCTCTATACCCTGCCAGGTGATAGTGGCGGGTTACTCTACGCCCCGCGTGACGACGGCACCGCCACCATCATCGGTATCCTGTCCGGCTCTCCCTCCTTCACCACTGGCGAAACCCACGATTTCCTTGCCGATTTCGCTCTGGTGCACCCGTTTCTCGTCGGGCTGGAACTGCAGTACCAGAATTAGCGTTGCGTGGCCCGACCCCTCGGTAGGGCGCTGCTGGATTTGCTCTCCTCATCTAGTGGATTTGATACACTTTGGCGCACAAGGCCTGCCCGCGAACTGGGAGGTTGAAATCTAGAACCCCTCCACTACGCTCCGATCCACTTCGTTGTCGGTCCTCGCTTCGGGCCGGCGGGGTCAATCCGGGTCTTACCCATCCGTCGTAGGTGGGCGAAAATCTCGGAGATCTCCTTGCGGTCGGCCCCCAATTCGTCTGCCACCTGTCGTGATGTAAGCACGGAACCGTTATTGAGCTGGGTGACTATCCAATCCTCCACTGATACCGCAGAGATCCGATCTGCCGGGTTAAGGCCCAAGAGAGTCTGTGCTTTTGCTGAAAGAACCCACTCTGGAGCATTGCGAAGTGGATTAATGAGGCCTTGCTGGGAATACCATTCCAGTCGTTCACGAGCTTGATCCTCTGTGATCTGCATGAGCCTGGCGGCGGTGGAGCCCAACAGAATGGGGTTGTCCTTCAAATGGCGGGTGATGATGAGACCGTTGACGCTATCAATAACGTCGCTACCGAATTCTTCGCGCAAGCGAGGTAATGCCCTGACAAACGTCTCATCCACGTTGCCCGATGTAAGCCCTACCTCCACGAAATCCTTCTCGGCAGTGACGTGCGGAGGTCGTCTTCCTGTTGAAAGCATGGAGAACCACATCCGGTCGAAGCCTCGGGAAGATTCCTCCGCGAGACCGAGTGCGCGAAGGGCCCGCATAAGTAGGGGATTGCGGGGAATCGATTGAACCGTGAGAACGTTCGATTCGGATACACCCAGAGGGAATCCACCTGGTGACCACACAGTTAACTCGGTCGGCGACTGATCAACCACAACAGCGTTTACTGCACCATAGTCACGATGCGCGAGTGCATTGGAAATCAGTTCATCCACTGCAGTACTGGGGAAAAGAGGAATCTCTATCTCTTGCCCGGTGGGTAGCTGCACCCTGGAAATCTCCGTGGACGAAAAGGTTTCCACGAGGTTTGATAAGCGCAAAAATGTTGTCACAAGAGGTGCGGAAATTTCCGTTCTACGTGGCTCACCTCCCGGAACCGACCGAAATAAGTGTCGGGCATACGATGAGTAAGCCGGTGGCTTTATAAAAAGCAGTTCAGCAGCTTTTGTCAGCTCGCCAGATTGGGTGAGGACACCGAGGGCGGTGCAGAGCTCGCGTGCAGTTTGTGGCGGAGCTGCTCCTTCGCCCGCTTGGGACCATTGCGTGGCGAGCAAGGATAGGCCTTGGTCAATGGCTGCCGGATCCAGATCGCTAAAGGTGAACCGCGACGGCGTTGCGGTGAAGTCAGGATTAGCGCGTCGAAAGGCTAGCTGCCGTCTATCGGCATCTTTCAGTGGGACGCAGCGGTTCCCCACGCGCCTGCTGGCCTGCCCCCCGTGGTCGTTGGTAAACAGTCAGTCCTCGCGGAATTCGAATGATGAGGAGCCGTTTTCCTGCGCGTTCAACTGGGGTTATCTCGACCTGGATATTTGGCTGAGTGTTGTTGTAAATCTTTAGAGTCAGCCAATCGGTGTCCCGTTCCGTTCCTGTAAAAGCCGACTTTCCAGCGAGATTGTCGGCGACCCCTAGGACGATGTGTGACACCCCTCCGCTGCCGTTGGAAAAGCAGACCGTTTCGTCGGCGAGCACTTCTACCAGCGCAGCGTCCGGGTTCCGGTTGCGTGGGTGAACTGCGGGATCCTCTTTGAAATCGAGGGTTTGCGTTTCAAGGGAGTCAGCGGTCGCACCGTTTTCGATTGCGTCAAGCGCAGACATAACTTCATCGAGTTCCGACATACCAGAATTCTACCACGAGTTGTTTGAAACAACTCAGCGTATAGTTTTGAAATTACTCATAAAAGGCCAGGTGAAGACCTGTGCAAGTAATTTATCATAAGTGGTCACGTTTCCGAAATGTGGAGGGAAACCTGAAATAGTTGTTTTAAACAACTTGTGGCAGAGTTGTTTTATTACTTCGGGTTACCGAATGTTTGCGGCGTTAATTTCCAGAGCTCATCGCAGTCTATAAAAGGTAAGACCTGCTTCTTTAAAGTTTTGGAAGTTTATTGGAAGCGTGTGAAAAACGACGGCGGGGTGCAAGTTTTTCCGCAGCACAGTAGTAGGCCGGTAGACGTCCAAGGGTGAGTTTTCCAAAACTCGTGCGGAAGTTGTTTGAAACAACTCGGCGCCACGCAGCAAGTTTTCACAGTTCACACGGAAATACCGCATAACCAGACGACGTGAAACGCCCAGGTTTTCCAAAAACTAGCGCACGAGTTGTTTGAAACAACTCTGCGGGGAGTTTTCTAATTACTCTGCAGCCTCTTCGTCAGCCGCTCCACCACAAGCGCCACGCCGTCCTCGTCGTTGGTGGCGGTCGCAAGCGTTGCCTTTTCGACGGCCTCGGGCACCGCATTCCCCATCGCAACGGAGGTCCCCACGAGCTCGAAAAGCTCAATGTCGTTGGGCATGTCGCCAAAGGCGAGGACGTTCTTGGGGTTGATGCCCTTCTCCTCGAGGATGCGGGCGACGCCGGTAGCCTTGCTCACACCGGGCACGGAAATCTCGGCGAAGCCGCCTTCGGCTGACCACGTCACGGTCGCGCGGTCGCCGACGCGCCCGGAAATGTCGGCGCACAGCTCCGCGGAGGTGAACTGGTCGTCGGAGACGAGGCATTTCACCTTCCCGGACCAGGCGATCGCCGCATCGTCGCTCACTGCGCGCACGCAGGAATCGATGAACTGAACGTCGGCGTCGGAAAATTCTGCCTGGTAGAGCACGGTATCAGTGGCGGAATCCCACACCATTGCGCCGTTGGCCAGCACGCACAGGGGCTTAAACGGCAGCTGGTCGACGATCTCGTCGATCTTGTCGCGCGGGCGCCCAGTCGCCAGAATAACCGGCACAGGCACGGCTTTCAGCGCCGTCGCGGTCCGCTCAGAAACGGTGTGATCGCTCCGCAAAATGGTGCCGTCGACGTCGCAGGAAATGAGCGCGATCGACTTGGGCAGCACGAACGGCAGCTTGGAGTAGACTTGCTTGGCCTGCAAGCCGAGCGCAACCAGGGAGTCGTCGGAAAGCTTCGATGCCCCTTTCTCCCAGGCCTCCCGGATTTCCGAGCGCGCAGCGGCGATCTTGTCCTGGCCCTCGCTCAGCCCCTCAGACACGTCGCCAAGTAGTTTGTCCAGGTGAGCCTTCGCCTTCCGGACGTTTTCTTCCGACGCTGCTTCGCCGTACAGCTCCTTCGCCTTGCTGCTTATCGACGCACTAAGGTCCTTCAAATCATCCCGTAGCGTGCGCACGCGCGAGCGTTCCTCCTCGATCTTCTTGTAGTCGGCCTCCGCCTCCTCCAAAGTCGGTGCGGTTCCACCGAATCGGGCGGGTACCCAGTACTCGTGGGGCAGTGGCCCCTCCTTCTCCTCGTACTCAGCGATGACCTGGTTCAGGCCTTCCTGCATCTGGGTGCGCAGCTTCTCCTTGTCGGCCTGTACCTCCTCCGGCGTCGTCGCCGTTGACTGCCAGCCCGGCAGCACCCGGATGTGGATCGGCGTGTGACTGCGGCCGAGGTTGGCCTTGTGTCCCTTCGTCAGCACCCGCTGCGAGCCGAACATGATGACGGGGATGATCGGCGTGCCGGACTCCGCCGACATCCGCACCGCCCCCGACCGAATCGATTTAATCTCAAAACTTTGCGATACCGTCGACTCCGGGAAGATCCCCACGAGCTCCCCGCGCTTCAGCGCATCGACGGCCGCCTCCAGCGAGGTGTGCCCATCGATCCTGTCCACGGGGATGTGCTTCATCGCGTGCAGAATTCCGCCCACGAACGGATTTTTAAAAGCCTCCGCCTTCGCCATGTACCGCACGTACCGCTTGTGCAGGCGAAACGGAATGCCCGCGTACATGAAGTCCAGGTAGCCGGTGTGGTTCACGGCGATGACCGCGCCGCCATCCTTGGGCACGTTCTCCCAGCCGCTGACCGTGAACTTCAGGCCCTGGGCCTTGAACAGTGCGCGCGCGAGACCGATGACAGTGTGGTAAAAAGGCTCTCCCATAAATAAGCATCGTATCCTACGGGCGCCACATCCACCCCGTCGTCTCCCGCATAGTGGGCATACGGATCAGTTCCGCACTACGGAAAAATGCTGAGCGGGGGTAACCGTTGCGGTTCGTCGGTAATGGAAGAGGTGGTGTTCCGTTTCGGAGTTAGCTTTTCGACGCCGGCCTGATCTGCTCGTTCCCTGATGGGCATCGTGGGGCGGGTGCGACCTTCACCACATTCAAGATGGAACACGTCCGCCCTGCGGGGCCGCAGGTGCTCGGCCTGAGCGGGAAAAAACTGGGTTCCGTCCTCAGCGGTTGGTTCTTCGTCGTCTTCGACGACTATGACCTTATCGTCTATGGAACGGTGCAAACTGCCCTTGCGCACGAGTGGGGGCTGATGCAAGCCGCGCTCGGCTCAATCGGGTCGATGGTGGTGGGGCCGCCCTCATTGGCC
>ERZ1031292.397-NODE-397-length-12113-cov-34.717449_pt1 | contig 12113 bp, 13 predicted proteins | sample MGYA00518215_ERZ1031292 | MGnify/ENA primary metagenome ERZ1031292 (study PRJEB33718, sample SAMN03159822) | human skin metagenome | collected 2014-02-25 | study: EMG produced TPA metagenomics assembly of the PRJNA266117 data set (Human skin bacterial metagenome... | reverse complement strand
AGTAGTACTACCCCAGCCTCTTCACCGCATCAACCACCAAGTCCCAGAACCTCGGGGCATCGAGCTTCGTCGCGACCTGCGTGTGGCAATCGGCAGGGGCAGGTGCACGGAAGTCCGCCACCGTCATGCCGGTGGTCAGTGCACCGGTGAGCTCCACATCGACAGGAACCTTCTGGGTCTCAACGATCGTCGGGTCGATGAGGTAGGCGATGGTGCACGGATCGTGGACAGGCGGGTCGTCGAAGCCCTGGGCGTCCTGGTAGTTCTTGCGGAAGGCACCGAACAGGCCCACAACGAAATCGGCAACATCCGTACCCAGCGCCTTCACCTTCTCCTCCACCTCAGCGGTAGCAAGCGCCTGGTGGGTCAGATCCAGGCCGACCATCGTCACGGGCCAGGCCTCGTTAAACACAATATGGGCGGCCTCCGGGTCAATCTTGATGTTGAACTCGGCAACAGCAGACCAGTTACCCACGTGGTAGCCACCACCCATAAGAACAACTTCCTTCACACGCTCCACAATGCGCGGCTCCAGGCGGACGGCAAGGGCAATGTTGGTAAGCGGCCCTGTGGGCACCAGCGTCACTGTGCCCGGGGCTTCGCGCATCACCGTGTCAATGATGAACTGGACGGCGTGGGTGGGCTGGACATCCACACCCGGCTCGGGAAGGTCATAGCCGTGGATTTCCATCCCCGTATCACCGTGGATGTCCTCTGCGACCTCAACCGGACGCACGAGGGGCCTGGTCGCACCGGCGAAGAGGGGAACGTCGACAAGCTTCGCGATGGTGAGAACCTGGCGGGCGTTGAAGGTGACCTTCTCCAAGGTCTGGTTGCCACCGACCGTCGTCACGCCCACAAGGTCGATGTCCGGGTTGCCGGCGGCCAGGAGGATGGCCACCGCATCGTCGTGGCCGGGGTCGCAATCGAGAATGATCTTATGCATTTTCACTACCTTTCAGTGTGTCCGAAACCGTTTCCGGACGAGGAATGAGGAACGAAGTACAGAAAGCGAGGACGAGGAGGATCGCACCGGCGACCATGCCCGCCGCGTAACCGCCGCCGCCCTCCGCGAAGACCGTGGCGACGGCGAAGAGGATGGCAAACGAAATGCCCGCGCCGAGGTTGAAAGCGCCCGCATTCATGCCCGGGAGGTAACCCTGGTTATCGGCCGGGGACAAGACGATGCCCAAGCCGTTGAGCATGATGTTCGCGATGCCGGCGTAGGTGATGCCGACGAAGAGCGAGACGAAGAGCAGACCGAGCGGCGTGGGGTTCGTCGTGAGGACGATCGCGACGATGACGCCCACGAGCGTGCCACCGATGCCGACCTGGAGGACCTTTTTGTAGCCGAACTTCGCGGCCAGCATGCCCGCGACCGGACCGAAGAAGAGGCCGGCCAGGGCGTACGGGGTGAGCGTCCACCAGGAGACCATCGACGCGGAGATTCCCGGGCCGTTCGCCGCGTCCTGCGCGAGGTTCGGAACGAGACCGTTCATGATGGCGAAGACACCCGTCATGGTGAGCAGCGTGGTCAGCAGCAGCGCCCACGTGCGGCGCTGCAACATGTACTCGACCGTGACCAAGGGGTGCGCGACCTGTTGCTCGATCTTCCAGAAGGCGACGATACCTGCTGCGCCGATGGCGATGAGGACGATGACGAGCAGCCAGTTCGCGTCCTGAATCTTACCTGCCTCGTTGAACGCCGTGAGCAGCGCGCCGATCGCGACGGCGAGCGGGGCGACGCCCTTCCAGTCCATGGGGTGCGTCTCCTCCGCGGTGGACTCCTCGGTGCCTACTCGTGCCGCGATGACCGCAGCGAGGCAGAAGCCGGCCATGACCCAGAAAATCGAGCGGAAGCCTAAGTGCCCGGCGAGCCAGCCGCCGGCCAGCGCGTCGATGCCACCGATACCACCATTCACCGACGTGATGATGCCCAGGAGCAGGGCGTATTGCTTCTCATTGGGAACCTGCTGGCGGAGCATGATGAGGCACAGCGGCACCGTCGGGCCCGCCACGCCCTGGATGACGCGGCCGAGGAAGAGGACCGTCACGTTCGGCGCGAGCGCCGCGACCAGGCAGCCGAGCCCCGTCACCGCCATCATGCCGATCAGCACCGTGCGGCGGCCGATGAGGTCACCCCAGCGGGGCAGGAAGAGGGAGAACAGCGCCGCAGCCGTGAAGAACGCCGTCTGCGTCAGGCCGATCTGGGCGGAGGTGGCGTGCAGCTCCTTCTCCATCGTCGCCAGTGCCGGCGACAGCATCGACGCGTTCAGCTGGAAGGCGAAGACGGCGATGAGGAGCGCCGCCATGAGGGGGACGACGTTTTTGGTTTTCGCGTTTGTCACTTGGTTTTCCTACTTTGCTAATTTTTGGAAGTCTGGTCTGCGCTGCGGGTAGCTCTGCGCGCCCTTTGAACCGCAGGCTGCGGTGGCGGCGGCGATGCCGAAGCGGGTGGCGGTTGTGAGGTCTTTCTTCTCGGCGATAAGCGCTGCGGTGGCGCCGACGAACGCGTCGCCCGCGCCCGTGGTGTCCACGACATCGCACTTTATGGCCGGGACGTGGAACTGTTCTGTGCTGGTGGCGACGAATGCACCCTTGTCCCCGTAAGTGAGGATGGTGTCGGTGCCGGTTTGTTGTTGAAGTTTCCTGGCGATGAATTCCGGCTCCGTTTCATCGGTGCCTAGCAACATCGCTCCCTCCGTCTCGTTGACGATAAGCAGGTCGACGTCTTCCACCAGCGTCTGGTCGCTCGTGCCCGGCGCGAGGTTCAAGATGGTAAACGCGTTCTTCTCTTTCGCCCGCAGAAGCGCGTAACGGGTCATCTCATCGGGGATTTCGCGCTGGCAGACGACGACGTCTCCTGCGGAGACGCCTCCTGCGGAGGCGCCTCCTGCGGGGGCGCCTCCAAGGGAGGCGTTATTAAAGGCGGAATCGATGTTTTCTTTGGTGACCGTGCCGTTCGCCCCGGCGATAAGCACGATGGCATTGTTTCCCTCGGCGTTGATCTGGATCATCGCCTGCCCGGTGGGACGCTTCGCGTCCGTAGAAAGGAAATCTGGATGGAGATTTTCTTCCCCAGATATAGCCGCGCGGATAGTGTCACCCGCTCCGTCGCTGCCGAGGTTGCCCACCATCCACGTCTGCGCACCTGCGCGCGCCGCGGCGACCGCCTGGTTCAGGCCCTTCCCGCCGCACGCCTCCTCGAGCTTTGTCGACGAAATGGTCTCCCCCGCTGCGACGAATCGCTCGACGTAGAGGAAGCGGTCGAAGTTGGCGCTGCCAACCACGTAGACTGCACTCATTTTCCTTCTTCCTTCGCTGTGGTGTCTCCGATGAGGAGCGTTCCAGGTATGTACATCTGTTCCGTTGCGGTCTCCCCCTCGATCGCATCGATGAGCTTGTCGACGGCTATCCGCGCCAGCTCTTCCTGTGGTTGCACGAGAGTGGTGATCCGGGGATACAGCTGCGTCGTTGAGGTGAGGCCGTCGAACCCTGCGACCAGTGCTTTTTGGTTCGTTTCGGTGAGCCTGCTGAGGACACCTGCGGCCATGAGGTCGTTTTCGGCGAAAATTGCGTCGGGCAGCCCTTCAGGCAGCCCTTCAGGCAGCCCTTCGGTCTGCCCGGTGAAACTGTCGACAAAGTCGACTCCCGCCTGCGCGGTGAAATCCCCCTCTTCTTCCTTTATGCAGGTGGCCGTGTTACGGATCGCCTCGTAAAAACCCTTCGTGCGCTCCTGTGCCGACGGGATGTGCATGGGGCCGGTGAGCAACCCGAACGTCTTCGCCCCCTGGGCGAGCAGGTGCTCGGTGACGGCTTTGGCGCCGTTTACATTGTCCACGCTGACGAACGAGCTGCGCGCCCCCGGCAAGGGCCTGTCGATGCAGACCATGGGGGTCGACGCGCTCGGTGGCTCCGCCTTTGGCCAGGAGGAACTCGCCAGAAGAATCCCGTCCACCGCCTGCGACCGCGAAAGCTCGGCGAGCGTATCCGGCAGCGTATTGCTCCCCGCGATAAGGACCCCGAAGCCGCGTTTCCGCGCCGCCTTTTCGATGTTTAGCAGCAGCTCAAAGAAGAATTGGTTTTCAAAGCCTGGAAGCACCACGCCGAGCTGCCCTGTTCTGTTGGTGCGCAGCGCCCGGGCCAGGCGGTTCGGCTTGTAATTCAGCTCGTCCATCGCCTTTTGTACTCGGGTGGCGGTTTCGGGTGCGACGGTGGTGGTGCGGGACAGGAAGCGGGAGACGGTCGCCGTGGAGACACCCGCAACGCGGGCGACATCGGCAAGGGTGGTTGTTGCAGCCATCCTGTCTCCTGACCTCGATGTAAACGATTACATCACGATATTTTAGTGCGAAAGTTTCAGTATCCAAACAGTTGCCAGGTATTGCATTTTGAAACAACCCCGTACGGCACCCCCGCAATCTTTCTGTAGTGGCACCCGGATGCAAGCAAGTGGACGGCGCATACACATGATCTATCGAGGCGCATGGGAGGAATAGCACCTTAGCTCGGCACTCCCCCGCGCTTGACACGTACACGTGAAAACTGCGCCAAGCCAGACCTTTTTATGCGGGATCGGACTACACCACATGGAGGAGCCGAATTCGAACACGTATCCAATTTCCGGGTACTTCCGCCGGCCCTCGTCTGTTGATTTTTTATTTATGCAAATTTCAAAAGTCGCAGTTCCGATTGTTGCAGCGCTTGCTGTAACCGTCGGCAGTATCGTGGCCGCCACAGCCCAGCCCACGGAATCCAAAGAGTGGACAGTCATTGGCCTCACCGGCTCTTACGCTGCCGACGGCATCACCAGCCCCGACAAATGAAGAACTTTTCTGCTCATTGGAGGTCTCAGGAAAGAAATACATTGAGCCCATTTTCACGCCTTGGAATGAGCCTGGAACCTATTGCTCGAAAGCAGAACGCGATTCTAAGGCAGCATCAAATATATTCGATCGGTTGACGGCGAGGAAGGAAATTAATAAATGGAACCTTTCCCACCAACACTATATTGAAGCGGGAGAAACCCGGCTCTTCGATTGGATGGTCCCGGCCTATGCTTCAAGCCCAATTCCAGGGGATAGCCTTTTCCTTGAATGCAATCCCGAAGGAAGATACAAAACTATCCTTGTTGGCTATGGTGTCGTGCAAGACGATCTTTCGGTGAAATCCGATAATCTTCCATCAGTTAGTACCCCAGCTCCGAAGCCGGACACCAAGGAAACAATCTCGGTTCCAACCACTGTTTGGAAGACTACGACCGTCAAGGCTCCAGCTCCGGCACCCATAACTAAAACCGTGACAGTAACTGCTGCGGCAAAGCAGCCCACGCCGATCGCGACAACTGTCCGCGAGACCGCAACAACCACGGTGACAGCCACGCCGAAGCAACCGGCGGCGGTGACCACTACTGTGACAGAGACCAAAGAGGTTCCGACTAGCGTGACTAAACAATCCATCCTTGTAACGTTCGGCGCGTATCACGCTATGTAATAGTTGAAAGCTACATCAACACTGCACCCTTTCACAGCACCCGTATTATCCCCGAATAAGAGGTCCACAATGAAAAAGCTATCCACGCGCACCGTTGCCACCGTAGTATCCACTTCGCTCGCCGTAGGCATGTGCGTTCCGGCCGCGAATGCCGCCACCGTGAAGATCACCGACAACAAGTGCTCCATCTCGTTCACCGCTGAGGAATCCAGCCGCATCCCCGAAGCCGCTCTCGTAGCTAGCGACCCGATCACCTTCAACGAGGCATCGCTTCGGGCGAAGGCCACCGGCGCGGACATTGCTGTACAGCAGGTCGCCCTCAAGAACTTGGACAATAGGCTTGCCGCCCACCGCATCTCCCAGGACAGGTACAATCATTTGGCCAACCCGATCAAGGAGCGCATTGCCGAACTTACCGTGCTGAACCAGGCCTATAACAAGTGCGCACGAGGCAAAGAAGGCGACACCGATCCCATCGTCACTCCCTCACAGGACCAATCCCCGGACTCCGCGTTGAGCACCGCCGATGGACACCTCAATGACGCGGGCAAGGCCGTTGTTGCCGTCAGCTCCATTGTGGTAATCCTTGGCCTCATCATCGCAGCCCTCCCGCAGCTTACGCCCCTGCTTCCCCCGCAGATCCAGGCCATGCTGCCGTAGGCTAACCCCTCTACGCTGTGCCCCGGCGCGCACGGGTTTCCCCGTAAATCCCCGTGGCATTGGTGAGCATTACGGGAAAAGGAAGAACAACAGGTTGCGGGCTCTCAGAAAACGAGGGCCCGTTTTCTGTGTTGCCATCGCCTGCAAATCCCAGCCTCTTCTGCCCGAAACCGAAGCAGACCTAGTCTGCAAGCGCCAGCGGGATCTGTGGGCACCCCGTTACCCAGGAGACCGCCTCTTCTTCCAGCGCGTGGCCAACTTTGACGGGCTCATCGACAAGCTTGGACGCCGTTAACTGAGTCGGCGCGCGAGACCGGTTCAGTTGCCACGCCAATGAGCGAACAAGCCTCGCCAGATTGTCTCGTCGCAGGTTTCTCGGTTCTCCTCACACATCGAACAACGCTCACCACGCAACCGATAATGCGACCCGAAAGGTGAGGAAACAAAACTAAGTTCATTGACGTGGTGAAACAGTCGCGCTCCAGTCAGTTTCCTGCCACAGCAACGATGCGGCAATGACATCTCTAGCAAGGATCTGATCGTGGAATCGCCCGTACATCGTCCCACCGGAACGCATGAGGCGTGTGTTTAGAACATAGGCATCATCGAGAAAGCGCTTCTCCTGGTACAGGTCTTCATCACTAAACAGCTGTTGGTAAACGTATTCCACTGTGGTGATCCAGGCCATGCAATCAGCCACACGGTAGTTGCCGGGGGTGATCATGAGCGCGCCGCCCTCGTATACACCCTCGGTGATTTCCTCGTCGATGGCCGTGTTGAAAAAGATTTGGGACTGCTTCTGGCCCGTTTCGCCTGACACTTCGTAGGCGACGGCGGTTTCCAAGTTACCCACGTTCACCACCGCTAACCGCCGGTAGTCCTTGCTCTTGTTGGTAGAGGGTAAACAAGTGACCGTCCACAGGTGTTTTTGCGTGTTGATCGGGTCAGAGATGGTGTTGTAGATGTACCATCCGAAGATCTCGCGGATCAGCAGGTAATCCCTGTGGCGTAATAACTCGGCAAACCGCTCTGCTTCTGTCGATGCCAGGTTCTGGTCTGGTTTGATGCGTCGATCCCGCTCCCACGGGAGCAGCGTGGTGGTACCTGCCTCGATCTCCACTTCCAAGGGCCTGCTGCCCATTGGTTTGTGGGCGAGGGCTTTGTTCCAAAGCTCATCGCTTTGCTCGGTGAGGGTGATGAGTGCACATTCGAAAAAGTCGAGGTCTTCATTTTCCAGCGGGAAGAACTCGAAGCCGGTGATGCCGCTCCACCTGTGACGGTGGCCGACAAAGCGATTGGCCACGTTGACCGATTGCCCCACGTAACGCTCACCAGTGGCGAAAGTCAGACGGTACACGCCACGCAGGGTGGGCTCCTCGCGGAGCAGGAACACCACCGATTCCAGCTCCCGCACGTCGAACCGTTTTCCTTGAAGCTTGATGGGTTTCGTATCAGTAAAAACAGTGACCGTAGTAGGTTTTCCGAACGCCATACCCCCATTTTGCCCCAGAGAATCCGTTCTTTCCCAGCAGTTTCCCCTCTCGGGAAGTATCATATAACTGCTTTGCTTTCATCCCGTTCCCTGGAGGTTTATATGTCATCGTTTACTAAGAGCGCTCTCACAACCCTTGTCTGCGCATCGCTCGCCATCGGTGTGAGCGTACCGGCCGCCGACGCGGCAACAGTCAAGGTCGAAGGCGACAAATGCGTCTTTACTGTAACCAAGGAAGAGCAGAATTACCTCAAGCTCTACGACATTCCCGGCGAAGTTCCTGCAACACTAGCGGAGAAAGGCTTGACCAAAGCTGAGGCAACAAAGCTTGAAACGGCGATGAAAGGCGAGCTCCAGGACCTCGACGAGCTCGCTGCTTCCGGCGAACAGTACTACAAGGATGGTGCGATAACGAAGGAGAAATACGAGGAGGCAATGGAAAACATCAATCTCCAGCGTAAGGTGGCTAACGCTTTTCTCCCCGCGATTTCCGATTGCGCGGCCGGACGCAATAGTGCCGTGAAGCCCCAGAACACCACCGCCCAATCCGCACTCAGCACCGAAGATGGAAAACTCACTGATGCCGGGATTGGCGTTGTTGTTGCCGGGGTGGTTGTCTCCATCGTCGGCATCATCGCCATCGCTCTTCCCCAGATAAAGGATCTACTTCCCCCAGACATTGCAGCAATGCTCCCCTAACACACAAAAAGCTCCGCCCTAAAGCGGAGCTTTTTCATGCCATCGTTAATTCCAGTTCGATTCGAGCTCCCACCAGTAGGCATCGGTTAGCTCCGCGTCGGCACCGATGGCGCGGACGGTGACCACCGTTTCCTCGTTTTTCTCCGGGGTGAACACGAAGGAGGAGATGGTGGAGGAACAATCGTTGATGAAAACCTCGGTGGACGGTGTCGCCCTCGACTGGGGTGGCGCGATAGCCCGTGGACCACGGGGTCTCGGGGGTGCAGCGGCGCAGGAAGACCATGCCGGCCAGCGAATCGTAGCCGACGGTGGCAAAAGGCGTTCCGGTGAACGTCGAGAAGCAAAGTTCAACAGCCTCCGCAACGGAGGTGGGGAGGGTGACCTCTAACTCGGCGTTGAGCCCCAGGTCACGGGGCACCGCAAGCCGCCCGGACCAGCCGGATACCTGCGTCTCGATGGGGTGGGAGAAATCGCCCATCCACGCAAACAGCGTGACGCGACCGTCGTGGGCGAGCGTCTGACCGGCGTAGAAATTGTGGCCCAAATCGGACTGGCGGTAGGGCTTTTCCACCTCAAATTCGGTGCCGGCGCTCCAATTTCCACAACGTAGCCCATGTTGTGGCCGTTGCGACCGGAGTAGCCGCGCCGGTGGGGCTTGTGAGTCGACGGCGGCACCGCGCGGTACCACGAGCCCGTGCTCCCCTATTTGGCGGAGCCCGTCATGAACACCTCGCCGTGGACGATGGTGCCCGGCCGGGGGCGCGGGAATGTGGACGCCGGAAGCGCGAGTGTCACCGGGAGCCCGCAATCGACGCTCACCTTGTACCACGGCTTACCCGTGAGTTCATTGCGCGCCACCTCCGCCGCCTGCACGACGCCAGTGATGGCGGCCTGGGAGGTGGAACTCCTTTTGCGTCACCTCGCCGGCTAACAGCGGCCCGAGCCAGCGGCTTTCCAGCGCGCGCACGTCGGCCCCCGCACCGGCACTACCAGCTAGTGCGTGCTCCTTCGCCCAGCTCTCCACCGAGGGATACACGGTGACATCTGCGGCAAACGCCCCCAGGAAGTAGCGCAGGCACCGCCTGGGCCTGGCCGCCATCCCCACGATGAACTGCGGGTACAGTTGCGGACCGGTGACGTTGGCAAGCACTCGCTTAATGATGGCAACGAGGAGATCGGCGACGCGCACGCACACGAGCCCCGGCGCGAGCTGCCACACGTGCGCCGACACCGATTTTGATGCCCCTGCCAGGGCGAAGCTCTTGGCCTTGAGGCCTGTCCCCGTTTCGATATAGCTTATCGACGCGCCGGAGGCGTCCGCGTACTCTTCCACGCGATTGGACCCTAGTTCCAGCTCCACAACACGAACCCCGGCCACATCTGACAGCCGGGCATTCATGTCCGCCGGTTCCTGAAACCCCGCGGAAGCCAAAAACTTGAGGTCCATAGGCGCCATTCTCGCACGATGTTCATCGGCCTCACCGTTACGGCGCGAGCGCTGCGAGCGGCACCACCCACACGCCGTCGGCGCGCCGAAACGCGGGACCCGTGGGCACGATGACGAGGAGTGCCGCCGCCTCCGGCACGACTTTGGCGGCCGCCGCCTTGAGATGAGCTGCGGCACCATCAATCGCATGATGGGAGAGCTTAACTTCAAAGCCCAACCACCGGCCGTCGAGAAGCTCAACAACCGCATCGATTTCCTCGCGCCCCTTTGTGTCCCGCAGATGGAATACGCCCCGCGAGCGCAGAGCCTGGGCGTACACGCGCAGGTCATGGACAACCAGCGACTCGAAGAAGATGCCAAGCGTTTCCAGATCGCGAAGAAGATAGTCAGGGTCCACAGCCAACAGGGCAGCTGCAAGGCCAGGATCGGCGAGGTGACGTTTGGGCATCTGCACGAGCGTGGTCTTCGAGCGCACGGACGGAGACCACGCCGGTTGGTCCTCGACGAGGAAGAGACGGGTGGCGAAATCATGGAGTACGTTTACTGTCTCCGGAGATGGCGGCGTGTGTGCCCCACTGAGCTCTCCAATGCGACGCCGGATTGCCGCCGCAGTGGCAGGCTGCGCTATGAGACCTGCGTATCCAAGCAAGAAATTACGGAAAAGCCGTGGGTCACGGCGGGGCCCGACAAGATCTGGGTAATCGTGCTCACTCATTTCAAGCAGATAGGATTCCATCGCTTCCTGCGCGTCCGCTGGGTCCAGGCTAAAAAGCTCAGGAAACCCACCCGCGACGAGATGGGAGGCGTAATCCGGAACGGTGAGCTTGGATCCTTGCGTAGGTTTTTGAGTCCCGTCAATGATCCGCGCTAATGATACCGGCTCCGCCTCTACACCTTTCTCCCTGAGACTGAGAGTCCGCATCACCACGCTGCGGATTCGCCCTGCACCTGAATGACGGTGCGCGACCTCATCGGGCGTGGCAGAGCCAGTAAGAATAAATTGCCCCTTGAGATGGCTGTCATCCACCGTGTGCCGAACCTCGTTCCACACCCCAGGTGCCGCCTGCCACTCATCAATGAGCCGTGGCCTTTCCCCCCTCAAAGCCTCCGCGGGTTGCATCCGCGCCACTGCCGCTTCCGGCGTATCTCTATCCAACTGGATAACTGACAGCGCGTGTTGCAGTGCCGTTCGGGTTTTCCCACATGCCCTCGGCCCCTTGATTACTAGCGCACCAGCGCTGCGCAGGCCCCGCTCAACCTCGGAATCAATAACACGCGGAATGTACGTATCCATGACTCCACCCTAGCCCCGAATGGAGAAATTCACTACTCAAGTGTGGACAAATCCACTACTGAGGTGTGGATAAATCCACACCTGGGGTGTAAAAAACTCCACTACTATGCCATGCACACTAGCGGATGCAACCCAGCAGTATCTCCCCGTGCGAGGCCATCCCGGCCCTACCGGAGCCACGTGCCGGATGTTCCCGTCATGAACACCTCACCGTCGATGACACCTCCGATCTTCGGCTTGGGGTCCGCAGTGGCGGGCATCGCCACCATGACCGGCACGCCGCAATCGGCCGCCACCTTGTACCACGGCCTGCCGGTAAGCGCGTTCTGCACCACCTCGACGCCCTCAACAATGCCGTTGAACAGGGCGTTCGATCCCGCATCCGCCGGCGCGAGGTGACCCTGAAGAAGCGGAGCGAGAAGAGGGGAAGCGATGAACTTTGGCCCGATGAGGAGCTCGTCGGGAATGGAGGGATCGTCGACATCCTTGAGGTAGGTGTCCTCCTTGCGCACGGGTGTCTGGTCGGCGGCCCACTGCCCTACCGTGTCATAGGCGCGGACCTCGGAGGCGATCGCACCTAGCTGGAATGCGTTGCAGCGCACCGGCCGCCCCACCGCGTGCAGCGGGTACTGCGGGTAGAGATGCGGATCGTCGACACTGAGAAGGAGCCGGACTCGAGCGCTGGCTCCTTTGCCCGCGTGGGTGGCGTTTACGCCACCCACGTCCGCGCAGGCCGGCCCCGGCGCGACCTGCCACACCGTCGCCTGCACCGGGGCCCCTCCGTACACCGCGAAGCTTTCGGTTGTGAGCCCCGCCAGCGTCTGCATGAAGGTTATCGACGCCCCCGAGGCGTCCACATACGCCGATACCCAGGCGAAATCACCTGCCTGCTCCACCGTCCTTACCTCCCCGTCCGCAGCCAACCGGTACGTCTGCTCCGCCGAGGCGTAGAACTCCATCGACTCCAAGAATTCAAGCTCCCTACGGCTCATTGCGGCACAGGCGGGGGGGTGGCGCGGGGCGAGAGG
>ERZ1031292.396-NODE-396-length-12197-cov-31.137621_pt1 | contig 12197 bp, 9 predicted proteins | sample MGYA00518215_ERZ1031292 | MGnify/ENA primary metagenome ERZ1031292 (study PRJEB33718, sample SAMN03159822) | human skin metagenome | collected 2014-02-25 | study: EMG produced TPA metagenomics assembly of the PRJNA266117 data set (Human skin bacterial metagenome... | reverse complement strand
CGGGGCTCGTGTGGGCGGATGTCTTTGACAAGGCAGGTGTGCTGCAGACGCGGCTTCTCGTGAGCGTCGATGATCCGCACAGGTATCCGCTGTATTCGCTGCAGTCGATGGGCGCACCGGTGCGATGTGACGGGCTGCAGCTTGGTGCCATTGCCTCTGATGTGACGGTGTATTCCTCGGTGGAGGAGTGGGCTGCTAACCAGACGCCGATTAAGAAGGAAGACACGCACCTCAAGGATGATCCGGCGGTTCCCGACGAGGTGCTCATTGGCCCGAAGTTCATCGGTTGCCCGTGGATCGGGATGCTGCAGGCGGGCCAGGTAGCGCCGGCAGATCTGGGGCCACAGGCGCTGTTTAAGGGCCTGGTAGAAGAGGTTACTGTTGCTCAGAACAAGTTGACGGGCAGGCCATGGTACAAGGTGGCTGCTGATTGTGGCGTACCGACGATGGTAGCGCTGCCTGCTGATATCTCACCTCGGCCACAAGTCGGTGGCGTGATCGACGGCACCGTGTTCATGACGGGCACGAGTGGGATGTGGGGTATATAGACACGGTTTATCATCGGGTGTAGGACAGAAGAGGAGAAGGGATGCACTGTGGTGGGTGGGGAGCAGGGCAGATCTGATATGGGCACCCCTGTGTATATCCAATTCGTTGCTGAAATCCTCAATTCTGGTTCTGCGCCCTTTTATGCCCTTGCTACAGATGGACAGCGGTATTTGTGCAAAAGCCCGAATAGTCCGCATGACGTCGAGGCGGTAGTGAACGAGGTAGCAGTCGGACTCGTCGGAGAGCGGTTAAATGCACACGTCCGGCCATGGAGGATTCTTCGGGTTCCCGAATCTTTAAAAGGAACGCTTATTGAATCAGAGAGCTCAGTTTACAGTTTGGACAAACCAGTTTTCGGTTCGCGTTTCTTGCCAAATGCGAATCTGGACTACATTGAGGGTGAAATACCGGGTATAGAAAAGGACGATAATGTCCATCATGTTCCAAAAATAATTTCGCTTTGGTTGCTCTGCAACCCTCAAAAGGATATCCAAATCCTTCTCGAGGAAAAGAATGAAGACTCAATTTGGTCAATCGACCACGGCTTTTGGTTTGATTCTCTTCCTACTCCGTGGAATCTGCCAGAGGTGAATGAACCTTGTGGGAGGCCTCCAATTCCTCGAATACGAAAAGCGATTCCTAAGCAGTGCTGGAATGACGCATTGTATGGCCTCACTAGGCTCAACGCTCAGCTAAAAGACGATCTTTTCGAAGCACTTCCCCCGGAATGGGAAGTGAGTCGTGAAAAAACGGATCGTCTAATAAGCTACGTTCTCAAGCGCAAGCAATACGCACGTGAGACACTTGAAAAGCTAAAAGAACAGACGGAAGGACGGTGACTACCATGCGCTTTGACTACTGGACGGTGCGTTTGGTTCCCGATGTCTTCGGTCTGACTACATACGGTGTCGGTGTGATTGTTGCAAATCCAGGCACGGGCGAAACGCGGAACAGATTCCGCAACGTAGAGCCACTTTTGCGTCGTCATGAGCACAAAGGCGAACTAGCCACAGCGCTTAAGCGCGTGGTTAAGGATGTTCAAAAATCGCAGGATGAGCCGGCGGCATTGGATTTTGGTGGTTCGCTGAGTGTGACAGGGCGTTTGGATATTGCGGCTAAACATTGGATGAATGAAGTTCGTGTGGATCCTCGCAAACCTGTGGAAGCTCAGTCAATTGATGCTGCTCTTGAGGTGCTGTATTCAACGTTGATTTGTTGCGATGAGGTTTCGCCGAGTCGTACTTCCAAGAGCGTCACCCGGCTGAGGAAAGAGGTTCGGGCGACGTACGAGAAACTGCCTAATCTTCGAGAGGCCACGTGGGTAGAACCAGTTGTGGATCTATCCCTCTGGATGATGGATCTCAACCTTGCCGTTGTAGACAACGAAAAGGTGATTGAGCTGAACCAGGTGTTCAATTTTCATACCAGCCAGACGGATAAGTTGGAGAAAGACGTCGATTCCTGGACTTTGAAAGTGGATAAACTCCGCAACGATGGAGGAACCCTTAACGGTGCTGATCGACATGCTGTTATCGCGACTGACACGGGTATCACCTCTCCGGTCTTGGTGCCGTCGGAAGGCGAGCAGTTAGACCTTTTTGAAGCTTTTAAGTCAAAAGCGGACAAACTGGACATTGTCGTCGTGCCCGTGGAAAAGATAGGGCCGCACGCTGCAAGGATTGAAGATTCTCTCGTCGCTTAGGCGAGTACTGTAAAGGCGACCCTAATGGGTGTGAGCATCGGCAGGTGTTTGCACTCATATTGCAGGGAAGTTCTCTGAGATACTACTCCAGACTTCCAGCTATGCTGTCGCGCTAATTCGGGCAAATGCCGGGCTGCGCAAACTAAGTTAATGTGTTTTACTTTCATGTAACGGGTTAGGTAAGTTGATTGTAGGGGGGCTAATGAAAGGCTGGAAGTAATGCGACAGGGAAATGTCCGCCACCGGAATATGACACGGGTGTTTGGGCTGATTGGATCGGCGGGTGCTGCGGTGTCGCGTGCGGATCTGGCGACGGCATCGGGGTTGACGAAGCCAACGGTGTCGAAGCTGGTGGACTCACTTGTGCAGGCAGGCCTCGTCGAGGAGGGGGAAGCGGTAGCCGGTGTTATGGGCAGGCCGAAGATTCCACTGCGGCTGAATGGGCATGCGTGTTTCGGGATCGGCCTGGAGATTATGTGGAAGCGGATCCGTGCGGTGGCAATGGGGCTCAACGGTGCGGTACTTGGCCGAGACGAGTTCCCGCTGGATGTGCCGAATGCCGATTACCGCGAGGTGGTGCGCGAGTCGGCCAAGCTTGTGCGCGTTCTGCGGAGGTATGTGCGTGCAGAATGCGCGACGCATGGGGTGGAAGATCCACACGATCTAGGGCTATGTCTTGCGATTCCAGGACGCACGGATGTGGACGAGGAAACGATCCTCTCCGCGCCGATTCTGGACTGGTTCGATGTGCCATTTATTCGTGACCTGCGCAGTGAACTGGGGGAGGAGAAGGATGTCCCGGCGTTTAACGATAACCAGTTGGCGGTGTTATACGAGGTAAAGGAGCATCCGGGGGAGTCTTTCCTTTTTGTTAGTGCGTCGACGGGTATCGGTGGCGCCGTGGTTCTTGATGGCCATGTTTACGGTGGCCAAGATGGGTGGGCTGGGGAGCTCGGCCATACGGTGGTGGATCGGCATGGACCACTATGTCGGTGTGGGCGTCAAGGTTGTATCGAGGCGTATCTGAGTAGGAAGGCGCTGCAGGAGCGCGCCGGGGTGAAGTCCAGTACACACATTACGGAGACAATCCAGGTGTTGTTCCAGCGTGATGATGCGCAGGAAACAGCCGAGGAGCTGGGGGAATTGCTGGGTATTGCGCTGTCCAACGCACTGAACGTGTTGGATATCAACAAGGTGGTGTTGGCAGGCTACCTGGTGGATTTGCTGCCGCACATTGCGGATCCGCTGGCGGAGACGTTGCGTGGTCGTGCGCTGGTCAACGAGGTCGGCGAAGTGTCTGTCGAGACGTCCCAGGCGCCGTCGGAGGCGTCCGTGCTGGGGGCAAGCAGGATGACGCTACGACCTGTCTTCGAGAATCCTTTTGAGTGGCTCTAGGCACATCTGCGTGTGGCCTAGGGCACTGACTGGAGCGAAAAACGTCCGGATTCACCCCTGGATGGGGTCAAACTAAGTAAAACTACTTTACTTAGTACTTCACCTTTCGCCATACTTAGTAAGGAAAGTAAACAAACTAAATACCGCTACGGGTCGTTCGGAGACTGTGGCGGTTACATCCCTGAAAGGATTCGTCATGGGTGACCTTTGGAACGTAGACAAGATTCCGTTCGTCGGTAACGCCGATGTGAAGCAGGACCTCGGCTTCCACTACTACGACGCTGACAAGGTCGTAGCCGGCAAGAAGATGTCCGAGTGGCTCCGCTTCGCCGTTGCGTACTGGCACTCCTTCGATGCCCGCCTCGTCGACCCGTTCGGCGCCGGCACCGCCGTCCGCCCCTACGACCACATCACCGATCCGATGGACCTCGCACTCGCCAAGGTGGAATACGCCTTCGAGTTCTACCAGAAGCTCGGCGTCGAGTACTTCTGCTTCCACGACCGCGACGTTGCCCCGGAGGGCGACACGCTCCGGGAGTCGAACGCCAACCTGGACAAGGTCGTCGACCGCATCGAGGAGTACCAGAAGGACACGGGCATCAAGCTCCTGTGGAATACCTGCAACCTCTTCAACAACCCGCGCTTCCTCGCCGGTGCCGCCAGCTCCCCGTACGCGGAGATCTTCTCCTACTCGGCAGCACAGCTGAAGCACAGCCTCGAGATCGGCAAGCGCCTCGGCGCCGAGAACTACGTATTCTGGGGCGGCCGCGAAGGCTACGAGAACCTCTGGAACACGGACATGAAGAAGGAGCAGGAGAACCTGGCCCGCTTCTTCCGCATGGGTAAGGACTACGCCAACGAGATCGGCTTCGACGGCCAGTTCCTCATTGAGCCGAAGCCGAAGGAGCCCACCACCCACCAGTACGACTTCGACGCCGCGACCACCATCGCGTTCCTGCAGACGTACGGCCTGGACAAGGACTTCAAGCTCAACCTCGAGGGCAACCACGCAAACCTCGCAGGCCACACCTTCCAGCACGAGATCCGCGTCGCCCGCGATGCCGGCATGCTCGGCTCCATCGACGCCAACCAGGGCGACAAGCTCATCGGCTGGGACGTCGACCAGTTCCCGGTGGACCTCTACGAGACGACATCGGTCATGTGGGAAGTCCTCGCAGAAGGCAGCATCGGACCGCGCGGTGGCCTGAACTTCGACTCCAAGCCGCGCCGCACCTCGTTTACCCCGGAGGACCTCTTCCGTTCCCACATCGCCGGCATGGATGCTTTCGCCGCCGGCCTCATTGTGGCCGCCAAGATGCACGAGGACAAGTACATCGAGAATCTCGTGGCAGATCGCTACAGCTCCTACAACGAGGGCATCGGCGCACAGGTCGCTGATTCTTCGTCCACGCTGGCAACCTTCGAGGAACACTCACTGGACATCCCGCAGTCCCAGCTTCTCGACGCTACCCGCTCCGACCATCTGGAAACCGTCAAGGTAACCATCAACAACTACATTGTCAGCGCTCTGAGCAGCGCCAACAAGTAGGGAGAAACACCATGAATAAGAAGATGTCGATGGGGCTGATTTATCTTTTCGGCTCCCTCGGGGGACTACTCTTTGGCTACGATACCGGTGTCATTTCCGGTGCCATTCTGTTCATTCAAGACGAGCTCAACCTTGCTGAATGGGGACAGGGCTGGGTCGTCAGTTCGGTTCTCCTCGGTGCCGTCCTTGGCTCGATCATTATCGGACCGCTCTCGGACCGGATCGGACGCAGGAAACTGCTGTTGGCCGCATCGATCGTCTTCTTCATCGGCGCTGTCGGCTCCGGCTTGGCGCTCGGTCTGGTTACACTCCTTGTTTCCCGCGTCATCCTCGGTCTTGGTGTGGGGATCGCGTCCTCGCTCATCCCTACCTACCTTTCCGAGCTCGCCCCAGCAAGCAAGCGCGGTGCACTGTCGGGTCTCTTCCAGCTCATGGTGATGACGGGCATCCTGCTCGCCTACATCTCCAACTACGCGCTGGCAGATATTATCCACGGCTGGCGCTGGATGCTGGGGCTTGCCGCCCTCCCTGCTGCAATTCTTTTCTTCGGCGCGCTTGTACTCCCGGAAAGCCCCCGCTACCTGGTTCGCCAGGGCGAGCTCGATGCTGCCCGTGGAATCCTCGCGCAGATCTACGAGGGCGATACCGCCGAGGCAGAAATGCAGCTGGAAGGCATCCAGGAGCAGGCTCGCCAGGGCCACGGCCGCTGGGCTGACCTGTTCAGCCGTGATGTGCGCCCCGCGCTCGTCGCCGCCCTCGGCTTGGCGATCTTCCAGCAGGTCATGGGCTGCAACACGGTGCTCTACTACGCGCCGACGATCTTCACCGACGTGGGATTCGGTGTCTCCGCAGCACTCCTCGCTCACATCGGAATTGGTATCTTCAACGTCATCGTCACGGCGATCGCGCTGAAGTACATGGACAGCATCGGCAGGCGCCACATGCTCATCCTCGGTGGCGTCGGCATGGCCGTCTCCCTCATCATCATGAGCTTCGCCATGAAGGCCTCGGGCGAATCACACCTCGCGGCAATCATCTGCGCGGTTGCCCTCACCATTTACATTGCATTCTTCTCGGGCACGTGGGGCCCGGTTATGTGGATCATGATCGGCGAAATGTTCCCGCTGAACATCCGCGGTCTCGGCAACTCGCTGGGCAGCACGATTAACTGGACGGCCAATGCGATTGTGTCCCTCACCTTCCCGGCGCTGCTCACCGGCTTCGGTACGGGAACGCTGTTCCTCGGCTACGCGGCAGCGTGTGTGCTGGGTGTGCTTTTTGTGAAGTACTACGTCTTTGAGACGCGCAATCGTACCCTGGAGGAGATTGAAGATTACCTCCGCCACCGTGCACACAAGTCCAAGATCGCTGCGTAAAAGAAAGGTCAGGCCATGAAACCGTATGTTGCAGGTGTCGATTCCTCGACGCAGTCGGTCAAAGTCGTCATCGTTGACCCCTCTACCGGCTCCATCGTCCGTGAAGGGCGCGCATGCCACCCGAACGGTACGGAGGTTGATCCTCCGTACTGGTGGGAAGCGTTCCTGACGGCTGTCGACGAAGCAGGCGGCCTTGACGATGTCAGGGCCATCTCCTTCGGTGGCCAGCAGCATGGAATGGTGTGCCTAGACCGCGACGGCAAGGTGATCAGGCCGGCCCTGCTGTGGAACGACACCCGCTCCGCGCAGGCAGCCGACGATCTCGTGACCGAGCTCGGGGTGAAGGATTGGGTGTACCGCACCGGTTCGGTGCCCGTGGCCTCCATTACTGTCTCCAAGCTGCGCTGGCTTGCAGAAAACGAGCCTGACAACGCGGCGAAAATCGCGGCCGTGTGCCTGCCTCACGACTGGCTCTCCTGGAAGTTCTCCGGCAGCACGGACATCCACGACCTCGCCACGGATCGGTCCGATGCTTCCGGAACGGGCTACTTCAAGACACCGTCTGCCGACCAATCCTACGACCGTGACCTCCTCGCCCGCGGGCTGAAGATCGATTCAGCGGATTCGATCGTGCTGCCTCGCATCGCTGGTCCCACCGAGATCATCGGTTACGGCGATCAAAAACGTGGCTGGGGCGACATTGCCATCGGACCCGGTTGTGGCGACAACGCCGGTGCGGCGCTCGGCCTCCAGCTTGAGCCCGGCGAGGCCATGCTCTCGCTGGGTACCTCCGGTGTCGTGGCGCTGCGCTCGGCCAAGCCCGTTGTTGATCCCGACGGCATCATCACCGGTTTCGCAGACGCAACAGGGCAGTGGCTGCCATTGGCCTGCACCCTTAACGCCTCCCGCATTATCGATGCAATGGCCGCGGTCATCGGAGTGGACTACGAGGAGTTCAGCAAGCTCGCGCTCTCCGTGGATTCTGCGAAGGGCCTCACACTCACCCCATACTTCGAAGGTGAGCGCACCCCGAATCTTCCCGACGCCACCGCCTCGCTAACAGGAATGACCTTGGAAAACAGCAAGCCTGCCTACGTTGCCCGCGCGGCAGTCGAGGGCTTGTTAAACCTCATGCGCGCCGCCATGGATGCGATGCGCTCGGCCGGTGCAGAGATCAACAAAGTGCAAATGGTCGGCGGAGGCGCCCGCCTCGAGGCCGTCCGCGTGTTGGCACCCGAGATTCTTGGCGTTGATGTCGAGGTTCCCAAGGCTGCCGAGTACGTCGCCCTTGGCGCTGCACGCCAAGCGATGAAGCTTTCCTGAGTTTCGCAAACCGAAGAAGTGCAGTCTAACGATCCGGGCTGCACTTTTCCTATTCGCATACGCCTTCCATTCAGAACAGTAGGTTTTGCTTTATTTATGTCCGCTTCAGTGATGGTCCGCCTGAGTGCGAAAGATGGTGTAATCGGGTCAAGATCTGCCTAGCTTTTCCAATTCTTGCGACTTCAGCTAATCCTGTTGCAATCAGTAAAGGTGAAGCTAGGTGTAAAAACTTAGCTGCTATGGGGCGGGTAGATGACCGTGAGGTCTGCGCTAGTATCAAATAAGTTACTGGCCTGGTCTAATAGTGGAAGGTGCGTGAAATTTTGACGAATGGGAGTGAAGAACCACTCTTCGAGAGGGTTCAGAAGATTTCTGATATGACTCCTATGGAGCGAAACTTGGCAGATTATTTCACTGACGCGTACCCTGAACTGGCATTTAAGAATCTCGTAGATATTTGCGAAGCCACTCAATCTTCTACCGCTACTGTTACCAGGTTTGTGCGCAAGCTCGGCTATCAGAATTTCCGTGATTTCTCCAAACAATTAAGAAAGGAAATCTCGAGTAACTTTGATAGTCCATTGCAAAGGAACTCTGAGATAGATGATGACCCACAATCTCCAGGCACGTTACTATTTCAGCATTTGGCACGAGCTCAGGAAGATTTACAGCAAACTTCGAGGATTGTTGACTGCGAAGAATTTGAGTTGATCGCAGACTTAATTTCAGATGCAGATCGGAGCCTTTTCTTAAATTCGTCCGCAACTGGAAAAGACCTATTACACTATTTCTACCTTTTAGGAAAGTACCACCGACCTAACCTATTCTTCCTACCTGGTATTGACATGGTTCCTCATGAACTAGTCGATGGGAATAAGGATTCGATATTGCTAACAACAAATTTCGATCGACACCCTATCCAGGTTCAGTCAGTGATGAGGGCTTTCAAAGAGATGGGCGGAGAAACAATCTTGATTACGAATCGACAGGCCGGTGTGCTTCGTCGTTACTCAGATCATGTTCTCTTGGTTCCATCCTCCTCAGACTTTCGATTCAAATCCAGATCATCGATGTTGGTAGTACTTGAGTCATTGTTGGCGGCTATGGAATCCCGTTACCCCGATCGAGTCAAGGCCAGGACGAAGAAAATGGAGGGGCTGATGGAAGATTTCGTTGTGGTGGCTCCACGAAAAAAATGAGGCTCGCTGTGTAGCAAGCCTCATATGCTCATCTCTTAGTCGTTGGCGGTGCAAGTAGCAATCGATTCTGACAATCCAAGATAAGACTTAGGATCAGTCAGCCAATCCCAATCGAGATCGCCGGCTTTTTTCTTAACCTCTGGGTGAGAAGACAAAAACTCCTCAAAAGAGGTTCCCTGGCTACGATTAGCGGCTGAAAAATCTTGCAAGAGTTGGTGAGCTTTTTCCTGGCCAAGAATAGGTGCCAGGTGCATCATCAGGCTCTCTGTGAGCAAGAGAACGCCTTCCTTATGGGTTGCTTGGGAAAGATTTTCTTTGCTAAAACTTAGCCTGGGTAATAGCTTATTTAGCTTCTGAGCTGCACCCTCGACAGCAACAAAAATCTGGGGAAGCGCATCGCGCTCTACTTCCAGTTGACGATGGTCGCGTTCAAACGATCCAGGCGGTTGTGTAAGAACGGTAGCAGCCATACCTGCAGCCAAGCGAGCTCCAACCGAGATCTTCATGGTGGAAAAAGGATTGAGCTTTTGGGGCATGGTAGAAGACCCAGACGCATGAGCATCCATGGACTCCCGCGCCTCCATAAAATCTGTTCGCTGCATGTCGAAAAGATCTTCGGCAATTTTTGCTAGTGATTGACCGTATATCGCCAATACGCAGCAAAGCTCAGTAATAGAGTCTCTTGAAGCATGCCAAGGTACAGCTTCAAAGACGAGACCGAGCTCCTTAGCCATTGCTTCAGCGATCCGAAGGCCTTGATTCCCCATTGAGGCATAAGTTCCAGCTGCTCCTGAGAACTGGATGAGCAGGGCTCGTGAGCGCACATCTGCTAGCCGGGAATGGCACCTACGCAATTCAGTCAGCCAACGAGCAAAACGCATACCCAGAGTAGTCGGTAGTGCATGCTGCCCGTTGGTTCGTGCAACCATCAGCGTGCTGGAGTGTTCCTTAGCCAAACTGGAGATTAGATTCTCGAGCTCCGTCTGTTGCTCTTCGATCCAATCCAGGGATTGCTTTATCTGGAGAGCACGTGCAGTATCTAGAATGTCCTGACTAGTAGCTCCATAATGGACCCAGCCTCTGTAAGCGTCCGGGATCTCGCTTCTCAAAGCATCGAGTGCAGCAATCAGAGGATTGCCGATCTTGCCTTCCTCGACCTTTTTTACCAGCTCAGGACTGATAGTGGAAAACTGCGAAATCTTCTGAGATACATCAGCAGGTAGTATACCGAGCTCACCCTGAACCTTTGCTAGAGTCACTTCTACTGTGACGATGTTCTGAACCACTGCAGGCTCTAGCCATATCTTTTCAAATTCAGGCGTTACGTATCCTTTTTTGGAGATTCCGGAGTTGAGCGCACCTATGGGCATAGTTAGCCTTTCTTTGTTGTAGAAGGGATGTTAAAGGAAAATCAACGAACATGTCGTCATGACAATTACTCCGACAATCATTGGAATCGCAGTTCTTTTTACCAACGAAAGAGGGGTGATATTTGTGCCGCCGGCAACGGCTATGACGACACCAGAAATTGGTGACATCGAGCGGAAAAGGCCAGACGCAAACTGCATCGGAGTAACAATCGCAGTGGCCTGACCGCCGACACCTTCAGCGATCTCAGGGGCCAGCTTGGCGAATGCCGAAAATGGACCTACTCCAGATCCGGTCAAGAATGTAACGCATCCAACGATGAGGGTGAAGATGATTGCCATTGCACCGATCCCGAGGCCGAGGTGTTGTGCACCCGAAATCAAAGCATCGATGAGCCCGGTGGACTGGAGTCCTTTGGCAAAGATCTGTGCAGCGATGATTAAGGAAACGACAGAAGTAAACATTTTTCCCATACCACCGAAGAACGCATGAGCATCGTTGAGAGTCTTTTTGCGATCAGCAGATCGTATTAGCTCGATAATTACAGCAAGGAGCCATACGAGGAAGAACGCAGTAACAGTCGACAGCTCAATGTTGCTACTGACTAGTGGCGAGAAAATGACCAAAAGAACTATCGGTAAAGTTAGCAGAACTGCGTACCATCCCGGAGCCTCCGGTTGGTCAGAGTCGACTTCTGATTGAAAATCAGAGTTTGACTGGGCTTCCCGGCGATCAAAGAACCGCTGAACAAAGAAGTGTGTAATAGCTATGGCAATCATGGTTGGTATTGCAACTACCAGCTGATTAGTCACGAAGTAAACAACGGGAGATTGTCCAACAGTTTCTGAAGCGAGCACTGTGGTTCCAGTAGCGGGTCCCATCGGCAGGGCCGAAACAGAGGCAATGATTGCACCCGTTGAGGCTGCCGTAACATTAGCTGCCCTAAGAATAGGGAGTAGCAAGACGAGCAGTAATAGTGCTAAACCTGCGGCTGAAGGAATCACCATGAAAAGTGCCTGGCCAATGAAATAGGACAGGACAAGCAAAACATATGGGTTGTGGATTCTTGAAATGGGCTTCGATACTGCCTCCACAAGTGAGCGAGAGGCCCCAATTTTGTTCATGTAGGTGGAAAAGCCGCCCGCAGACATGATGATTAAGCCGACGCCGGTTAGTTGGCTCTTAGCCACAGATTCGAACATCTCAAAAATATCGAACCATTTTGACCCAGTAGCGGACTTTTCATCTAGCAGTGAAAGATCTAGGATCAGGATCGTTGAGATGGTGATTAGGAATAGTCCCGCGACGAGTAACACGATAGCGGGTTTAAATCCTTTAACCATGAAATATCCTGCGAGCCCTGTGGTCAAGAGCGCGCAGATGATTAGGAACACTTCCATTTTAACCTCGATACTTTATCGGATTGGGCACATTTCTTAGAAGGGAAAGGATAAATATAGTAAAAAAACTAACAATTAAAGAACTCGATGTAACTATTCTAACAACTTTTGGACAAAAATATAGTTGTTTCGTAGTGGGGGTGAACGTTGAATAGAGGTTTCGGTGGCTAAACTCTGTTTGGTTGATGCTAATTGGGGATTGACCTGGCATAGGGGTGTGTCGGATTAAAAGGTTGCAACCAGCTTGTATGCGAAATAGGGGTTGTTGGTACTGGTTGTCTGCGTAGTTGGTGTAAAGTGTCAGCACCTCGTGCACGGTGAGTGTCATCAGGTTGT
>ERZ1031292.391-NODE-391-length-12321-cov-15.896625_pt1 | contig 12321 bp, 12 predicted proteins | sample MGYA00518215_ERZ1031292 | MGnify/ENA primary metagenome ERZ1031292 (study PRJEB33718, sample SAMN03159822) | human skin metagenome | collected 2014-02-25 | study: EMG produced TPA metagenomics assembly of the PRJNA266117 data set (Human skin bacterial metagenome... | reverse complement strand
CGGGGCTCGTGTGGGCGGATGTCTTTGACAAGGCAGGTGTGCTGCAGACGCGGCTCCTGGTGAGCGTGGACGACCCGCACCGGTACCCGCAATACGCGTTGCAATCGGTGGGGAAGCCTGTGCGTAGCGACTCCTTCCAGCTCGGCGCGATCGCCTCCGACGTGACGGTGTACCCGTCGGTGGAGGAATGGGCGGCGCATCAGACGCCGATTAAGAAGGAAGACACGCACCTCAAGGATGATCCGTCGGTTCCTGACGAGGTGCTCATCGGCCCGAAGTTCATTGGCTGCCCGTGGATCGGGATGCTGCAGGCCGGGCAGGTCGCTCCGGCGGATCTCGGGCCACAGGCGCTGTTTAAGGGGCTGGTCGAGGACGTTGCTATCGCTAAGAATACGCTGACCGGTCGGCCGTGGTACCGCGTGACTGCCGATTGTGGCGTGCCGGTAATGGTGGCGCTGCCTGCGGATATCACGCCCCGGCCACGCGTGGGTAGTGTTGTCGACGGCCAGGTGTTCATGACCGGGACGAGCGGGTTCTGGGCCAAGGGCGAGTAGGAATTGACCGTGGCCTTCGATTACTGGGCGGTGCGCCTGCTTCCCGACGTTTTCGCCATCACCACGTTCGGCGTCGGTGTGATCGTGGCGGATCCGCGCACGGGCGAGGCGAAAAGTACATTCCGTGATGTCCGCCCGCTCCTGCATGCGCACCAAAACAGGGACGCATTGGTAGGGCAATTATCTGCCTTTATCGAAGAGGTTCAGCAGGAAAGCAAGGACCGGCTACGCTTTCCAAAATACCTCGACGGGGTCGCTGAAAATCGGATGAATGAGGTTAGAGTCGAGGCCCGTAAGACGATTGCAGCGGAGTCGATTGAATCTGCTCTTAGCCTTTTATATTCCACCCTTGTTTGCGGCGATGGCCTGACTGCTGAAGCTGGTCTCTGAGCAAAATTTCTGAAGGAGGTTAGCATCTGGAGTACCCATTCTGCGGTGTGTTTATACACGCAGGGTGAAGAGCCAGGAGCTTTAACGAGTCAGACATGATGAGCGCGATGTCGGTGATTTTCAGAATATGCTGTGAACAATGCATGCGCCACCCGTAGAAGCCTTGCAGGATCGGTGTTTCATTCCGACCACGGCAGTGTGTATACCTCGGATGAGTTCAAGAAAACCTGCAGTGACCTTGGTGTCACCCAATCGATGGGGTCTGTGGGAACCGGTGCTGATAACGCGTTTGCGGAGTCGTTTAACTCCACGTTGAAAAGAGAGGTACTTCAGGATCGGAAAACCTTCGCAAACCAGCTTGAATGCCGCAGACAAGTGTTTCGCTGGTGCGCCCGCTACAACACATCCAGGCGCCACAGTTGGTGTGGCTATCAAGCCCCGAACACTTTCGAGGAGAAACAGATGTACCGTGTCGCCTAACCACGTCTGCTAAGATCAAACCCAATCAAATTTTCACCCCAGGTGTCCACATCCATGGGGTCGGGTCCAAACTACCGCTTCACGATCCCCACCAACACGCTTCACGACCCCCACCATGCCGCTTCAAAATACACGTTCTGAACATTCCGGTGGTGTGCCCGCTACAACACATCCAGGCGCCACAGTTGGTGTGGCTATCAGACCCCGAACACCTTCGAGGAGAAACAGATGTACCGTGTCGCCTAACCGCGTCTGCTAAGATCAAACTCAATTAATTTTTCACCCCAGGTGTCCACATCCAAGGGGTCGGGTCCAGATTTCTTTCGAGAAAGGTTAGGAAAATGCCGTCGATAGAACCGATTGTCAAATCATGGGCCGAAGCTCAGATAGCAACCCTAGGATGGCAGCATGGCCCTGAACAAGTGGGGCGAAACCTAGATACACGAGTCGATGAAGCTTTACGCAAGGCTCCTACCAAATCAGGCGGAAAAGGCGTCAACAAGCCCGACCACGTGATTGTTATCGACAACGGCGCAATCCGACTTCCGGTTCTTTGTGAATGGAAGGGTGAAAAGGGAAGCTTCCGAGACAAGAAGTCCGTCGAACTCCGAGATTCTGACAATAATATGCGTTTCGGGAAGGCCGGTATCGACAAGTACGCATCTTTGGGTGCCGCCTACTATGCAAGCCGTTCTGTCGGTCCTAATGGTCATCCACGAGCGCTTGCACTTGCTGTAAATGGATACTTTCTGTCCCCTACAGACGAAACGCCGACATTTGAAGTCGCGTTGTATGTTGTTGACAAAACTGACACTGAAAAAATCACATGGGTAGGCGACTATAAAGACCTTTCAGTCCTAAGCCAATCCAATCTAAATCAGCTCCTACAAGACATAGAGGAGAAGATAGACCCGGAGAGCGCAAAGCTTCGGAAATCACGTAAATCTCATTCACTCGACGCCGCACTGCGAAAACTGAACGAGTTCTTGCACACTGAGATCGGCGTTATGCCTGCCCACCGAGTGAATCTAGTATCGGCTCTAATGATCGCGTCGCTAGGAGTCCAAGATGAGAATCAACACTACCTAGTACGTGCGTTAAACGAAAATGAGTTGTATGGAGGCCTTGGAAAGAGTTCCGACGGTAACATCATCCTCCAACGAGTTGAAGACTACCTTGAGCAAAGGAAACCACGGATTCCAGTCGAGAAACAAGGCTCAATTATCAACGCACTCCGGCCAACTCTTCTTGACGACACATTGAGCAAGAAACGTAGTTCGGGAGAATCACCACTAAAAGAAGCCTTCAGACTCGTTAAAGATGGACTTCTACCGCATTACATCGACAATAGAAGCATCGATTTCACGGGCAAGTTGTTCAATGAAATGTACAAATGGATTGATGTCCCAGATGCGGGGGCCAACGACGTAGTTCTAACTCCAAAGAAGACAACCGAACTCATGGTTCAGTTGACCAGAATCAACTCCGACTCCTACGTTTGGGACTGGACCTTGGGCACGGGAGCGTTCCTCGTCTCGGCAATGAATACGATGCTGGCAGATGCAAGAGAGAGATATCAAGGCCAAGAACTCAGTGAAAAAGAGAATAGTATCAAAATTAACCAGCTACTTGGCATCGAGCGCCTTGGACCGATGTATGTACTGGCAGTCTTGAATATGATTCTGATGGGCGACGGCTCATCGAACATCATCCAGGGAGACGCACACAAATTCAATGGCGATTATCCTAAAGGGGAAGAAACCAGCCCTTCGGGATATTTCCCTGCCACAACACTTGTGCTGAATCCACCCTACTCAGCTCCTGGAAACGGCCTAATCTTCGTCAAAGAAGCCTTTGACATGATGATTAAGAACAAGACTGGTCAATACGGCGCAGTAATCATCCAAGATTCCGCAGGCTCTGGAAAGGCCGTCGAATACTGTCTAGAAATCTTGAAGAAGTCGACTTTAGAGGCCTCAATTAAGATGCCCCCAGACCTATTCATCGGTAAATCAGGTGTCTCCACAGCCATTTATGTATTCAAGGTCGGCACTCCACACCGTAAAGATTCACTGGTCAAATTCATCGACTTTTCCTACGACGGTTTTCGCAGAACTAACCGAAAGAAGGTGAAAGACCCTAGCGCAAACCTTCGCCCTGAAGACAATCCAGATGCACGCTACGCCGAAGTTGCTGCAATTGTTACAGGTCGGAGGTACGAAACCAATTACTATCCCCTCAACGACTTATATTTCGAAGGCACCATTGACCCCCTTTCGGGAAATGACTGGAATTTCGAGAGGCATATTCATGTGGAAGGACATCCCTCGATTGAAGAGTTCAAGACCACGGTAGATGATTTCCTGAATTGGCAAGCAGAGCAGCGGTTACATCGAAAGCAGGGAGCTTACCAAGCACCTACTCTCACCTTCGACGCAGCTGAATCGAGCAGCGTGCTTAACAGCGAAGAACTTGCTTCCATTTCTCAACTAGAATCACGCGAATACAAAGAATTCAAAGCCAAGGACTTCTTTAAGGTTGTAAATAACAAGCAACTTGACAGCCAGTACTTCACGTTCAACGATGCGGGTGACTACCCTTACTTCACTCGCACAATTCTCAACAATGGCATCAAGGGGTTCGTCGACTATCTTGATAAAGAACACTTAGCACCTGGTAATAGCCTTGCCGTAGGCATGCTCCAGAACAAATTCTTTTACATGGACCACGATTTCTACGCGGGCCAATTCACAAAAACCGCTATTCCAAAATTCGATGGATTCGATGCAGAAGTCGCCCTTTATTTCATATCCTATTTCAACCGGCATTCCCGCTACTACAAGAGCTTCGGCGTAAAGGACTTTAAGAAGACCTTCGAAGAAACGTCGGTCTGGGTCCCAATCGATTCAGATGGAGAAGTCGACTTGAAGTGGATTAGGACGCTAATACGAGCCTTGCGTAAGCGAGCTATCCAAGACTACAAATCAGCGTTCATGCAAAAAGTGAGCCAAATGGCCAGCTTAATTTAATCAGAGAATCATCGGTCGAGCATCAGCATTGCTAACGTTGTGGTGTGGGGGTCAGATCCGAACTACTACCGCGATTTATCCCAGCGGATGAAAAACCCCGAACTGGATCTGGTCATCGTGGTCAATATGTTCTTAACGGGCTTTGATGCCCCGACACTCAACACGTTGTATGTGGATAAGAATCTGCGCCGCCATGGCCTACAAAGTGTCGCCAGAGACTACAAATACAAACCACAGGTAGACGAGGTCGTCGTGAGGATCCGTTGTATAAAAACCGCAAAACAATGCTGACCAGGGATAGCCTTTTAACTGATGGGCAAAAAGCGCGTTTGGATTACCTATGGGCTTTTGATGAGGACTACCAGCCACTACACCAGGCCTACCTGGTTTATCAGCGTGTTATCGACGCCTACGAGATGAAAAACCGACGGCAAGCCAAAAAGGCAATGAGCCACCTGATCGACCAACTGCGTGTCATGAAAGGCAAGGCGTATAAGGAGATAGCCCAACTAGGACGCAGCCTTCATAAGCGGCGCCGGGATGTCCTCGCGTTTTTCGACCGTGGGGTATCCAACGGGCCGGTCGAAGCAATCAACGGACGCCTCGAACACCTCCGCGGCATCGCCCTAGGATTTAAAAACCTCAACCACTACATCTTGCGGTGCCTCATCCACTCCGGAGGCCTCACCAACAAAATCAACGCACTCTAAAACCGGAAGAGCCCGTTTACTGAACAACGTTATCCCACCTGGATGTGTCCGGGGCGCACGGGTGTCCCCGTTCCGCCCTTCTTATGTCCTGCTGGGAAAGAGGAACTGATTTTAGGTGTGCTATTCCTTTTCCTCCTCTTGCACATCGTCGGCAGGTGCCGCGGTGTCCTCGTTGTGCGCGTTAGCCTCCTCCGGCTTCTGGGTGGCTTCCTTGATGGCGTTGTAGATCGCCTCGGTGTTGGGGTTGCCGTCGTCGTCGAAGGGTTTGAAAAATCCAATGAGTTTTTTGTTCATGTGGCCAATCTACAGGGGAGAGGGCACGCAGAGAGCGCTCCATTCGAACATTTGGTGGGTGAGTGTGGTGTGAAAAACCCCACCGCCCGGGCCACGAGTGCGTGGCGGGGCGGTGGGGCGTCGTCAAGCGTGAGGCGTCGAGCTTCTGGGAAGCAGGCCAGGTTGTGGACCGGAGGTTAACTGTCCTTGAGCACTCCCTTCTTTAGGATGATGTTGCCGTACTGGGCGGTCTCACCGGTGACGACGGTGACGTAGGCCTTTTTTGCGTGCTCATAGAAGGCGAAGCGTTCGAAGAGTTTCTTCGTCGCGCCGGGGTAGGACTTTTCGATGAGCTTTTCGTACTCGGGCCAGATGGTGGGCGTCGGGTCGTCGCCGACGGTTTCCATGAGGCCGTACTGCCAGTCGTTGTACTGGTCGAGGGGCATGAGCTCAAGGGTGGCCTTGAGCAGGGCGGGGATGCTCAGGCCGTCGGCGCGGAGGACGCGGTCGGCGCAACCGGACTGCGGGTAGTGCGCGTCGGTGAAGACGATCTCGTCGCCGTGGCCCATCTCCGCCAGGGCTTTGAGGAGATCAGGGGAGATAAGCGGGGAGATGCCGCGCAACATGTTAGGCCTCCTTGTCCATGACGATCCCGTGCTTCAGTGCGTAGAGGCCGTAGGAGCCGACGGCGGCGAAGCAGATGAGGACGAAGGAGAAGCCGATCTGCGGGTTGGTGATGTCCTGGAGGTGACCCTGGATGAGCGGGGCGATGGCACCACCGACGATGGCCATGACCAAGCCGGAGGATGCGAACTTCGTGTCTTTGCCCACACCGGTCAGGGCGATGCCGTAGATGGTGGGGAAAAGGAGAGAGATGCAGCCGGATAGGGCGGCGATGCACAGTGCGCCGAAGATGGAGCCGGAGAGGATGCCGATGAGGGTGAGCACCATGCCGAGTCCACACATGAAGGTGAGAAGGGTGCGACCGTCGTACTTGCCCATGAGCCACACCATGACAAACCGCATAACGAGGAAGAACAGGAGGGAAATTTGCAGCCACCAGCCGGCGGTTTCCTTGGATGCGCCGAGCGTGTACTGGATGTAGAAGGGGATGAACGTCCAGATGCAGGTCTGTGCGGCGATGTTGAAGAACTGGGCGATGACGCCGAAGCGGTACGTCTTGTTGTTCCACAGGCGGCCAACAACACCCTTTTCCACACCGGTGTAGTCGGTTTCCTCCATGCGCTTGTTCTTGGGGATCTTCACCAGGAAGATGGACAGGGCGAGAGCTGCGTAGAACACGCCGAGGATGATGTAGGGAATCATCACCTTTTCCAGCTCACTGGAGGTCTGGGCGAGGACTTCGGCCTCACTCATGCCCTGCTTGTCAATGGCTTCGGTGATGTGCGGGGCGACGAACAGGGTCGCCATGAGAACGCCGAGGTTGGAGCCGATCGGGTTGAACGCCTGCGCGAAGTTGAGGCGGCGGGTGGCGTTGTGCTCAGGTCCCAGGGACATGACGAACGGGTTCGCGGAGGTCTCCACGATGGAGAGGCCACCGGCGAGCACGAACAGTGCGAGGAGGAAGGTGCCGTACTTCATGATCTCCGCTGCGGGGAAGAACAGGAAGGCGCCGAGAGCGGCCAGGCTCATGCCGATGACTACGCCGCCCTTGAAGCCGAAGCGGGAGTTGATCATGGCGGCGGGGATGGCGAGCAGGAAGTAGGCGCCGTAGTAGGCGAACTGGACGAGCGCCGCCTGGAAGGCGGTCATGTCGAAGACAGAGCTGAACACATTCACCATCGGGGCAGTGAGATCCGTGGAGATACCCCAGGCGGCGAAGCAGGTGACGATGAGGATGAAGGGGACGAGGAGTCCGGGGTAGACGAAGGAGTCCTTTTCCTTCTTGCCGGTGCTCGCGGTTCCATTGTGCGCTCCGGCGCTAGCCGGAGCGGGTGGCCGTACGACGCGATCTGGTGCGGACATTACTTGGCTTCTTTCGTGTTGGTGGTGTGGAGGTATTGCTTGATGGTGTCGAGCTTCATTTCGCAGCTGTTGCCGGGCTCGGTGGGGGCGAGGTAGTTGCCGTGCTCAATGCGGACGGGGTGAACGAAGTGGTCGTGCTGGTTGTCCACGTACTCGATCATGCGGTTGTCGGTGGTGCCGGAGACGGCGACGTAGTCGAACATGGCGAAGTGCTGGACGGCCTCGCACAGGCCGACACCGCCGGCGTGCGGGCAGACGATCTTATTGAACTTCTTGGCCAGCAGGTATTCCATGACGATTTCCTGGGGGCCGGCGACGCGGGTGGCGTCGATCTGCATGACACCAAAGGAGTTGGCCTGCAGATACTGCTTGTACAGGATGCGGCTTTGCATCTGCTCACCGGTGGCCACGGGGATCGGGTCGATGGCGCGGGCGATGGCGGCGTGGCCGAGCACGTCGTCGGGGCTGGTCGGCTCCTCTACCCACGTGAGGTCGAAGTCCTTGAACTGTTTGATCCATTCGATTGCCTGCGGGACGTCCCACACCTGGTTGGCGTCGACAGCGAGCTTGACGTTCGGTCCCACGGCCTCGCGTGCCAGACGCAGGCGGCGCAGGTCGTCGTCGAGGTTCTGGCCCACCTTGAGTTTGATGAGGCCGAAGCCCTTCTCCTGCGATTCGGACTTGGCCAGTGCGACCATCTTCTCGTCGCTGTAGCCGAGCCAGCCGGCGGCGGTGGAGTAGCCGGGGTAGCCGTGGTCCAGGAGATCCTGGATGCGTTCCTGTTTACCCTCTTCGCTGGCCTTGAGGATCTCGATGGCTTCCTCGGGGGTCAGGGCGTCGGTGAGATACCGGAAGTCGAGCGTTGCTACGAGCTCTTCGGCCGGCATCTCGGCGAGCAGGCGCCACAGGGGCCTGCCCGCGCGCTTGGCTTTGATGTCCCACAGTGCGCTGAGGATGGCGCCGATGGCCATGTGTTCAACGCCCTTCTCTGGTCCGAGCCAGCGCAGCTGGGAGTCATGCACGAGAAGGTCCCACGCAAGTTTCATGTTGTCTAGTAGCTTTTCGACGTCCTGTCCAAGGATGTTTTCGCTCACGGACTCGATAGCCTTGGCGACGACGTCATTGCCACGACCGATGGTGAACACGAAACCGACACCCGTGATACCGTCATCGGCATCGGTTTTCACCTCCACGTACGCGGACGAGTAGTCCGGGTCAGGGTTCATCGCGTCCGATCCAGACAGTGTCTGTGAGGTGGGGAAGCGGTAGTCGTACGTGGTGACTGATGAGATGTGACTCATTCAGAGCTCCTTTTGATAAGTTGCGAGCTGATTGGTAGTGTTTCGTCTGGCAGAACTTGGTTTCAAAAATCGCTTTCTCACTTAAAGTAAACAGCCCGCAGTGGAAAAAGCAAGCAAATTTAGTGAGATTAAAGTTACATCCGGGGGTGGATCCCCTTGCCCTTCTTTCTGATGAGGGGGAGCATAAAAGAAAAATGGAGACAAAAATGACTGATGAAAAACGGCTGACGGCAGCGGACAAAACCGTTATTACGCTGCGGGCGGCTATTGAAAATCGACGATTTTCGGACATTGTCGAAGCCACCGGTTTTCCTAAGGCTACAGTCCATCGCATCCTGCAGACCCTCCTCGATTACCGCCTTGTCACCCTCACCCCTTCGGGGGAGTACATTCCCGGTCCCTCGGCGTTAAAACTTGCGGGAACGGCGCTGGGAGCTATCGACATCTCGGACATCGCCACACCGTATTTAACAGAGTTGGCATCCAAGACGGGGTATACCGTTCACCTGGCGGCGCTCAACCACGACGAGGCGATTTACATCGCCAAGCGCAACGGCGCCACCCCGTACCATATCCCCTCCAACCTGGGTGAACGCCTTCCTCTTCACACAACGGCGATCGGCAAGTGCCTCATGGCGGGCTTCTCCCGCGAGGACGTCGTCAACCACGCCGTCGAGCACGGCCTTAAGCCGCACACGCCTAATTCCATCACCACACTGGATGCGTATGTAGAGGAACTCACCCACATTCGCGAGCGCGGATACAGTTTCGATGACGAAGAAAACGTCCCTGGCATTCGTTGTATCGGTGCTCCCGTTTTCGGGATGCACGGAAAACCTACCTACGGTGTCTCAATGACGGCGCTCGCCATGGAAAAGAGCCTATCTGAACTGGAGGAATACGCCGACACAGTGGTCGGGTGTGCGCGCAACATCTCCGATGCTCTCGGTGCCCCCAGCTATGGGTATTCGGGGGTGAAATAAGACAACCTCGCTTTACATGCGCTATATTCATTTATGAATCCTAGTTCCGTCTGGCAGAACATGAAGAAAGGATCATGATGGATCTGGGACTGACTGGAAAGGTCTTCATCATCACCGGCGGACTCCGCGGCATTGGCAAGGGCATCACCCTGCAGCTCGCACGCGAAGGCGCCATCGTCGTCGTGTTCAACCGCTCGGACATCACTGAGGAGTTCCGTACTGACATCGAGGCCACTGGCGCCACGTGGGAGTACAAGAAGATCGACCTCAATGACACGGATGAGATCCAGGGCCTTGTCGACGACGTCTACAATACGTACGGCCACATCGACGGCATCGTCAACAACGCCGGCTGCAACGACAACCTCGCCCTGGAAAACACGTCGTGGCGCGACTTTGAAAAGTCCATCCACGGCAACCTCACCCACTACTACGAGATGGTTCACGCCGCCGTCGGCTACCTCAAGGAATCCCACGGCGCGGTCGTGAACATCGGCTCCAAGACTGCGCTCACCGGCCAGGGCAAGACCTCCGCCTATGCCGCAGCCAAGGGTGCCATCCTCGGCCTCACCCGCGAGTGGGCAGCGGCGCTTGCCGCAGACCGCGTCCGCGTCAACGCCATCGTCGTTGCCGAAGCATGGACCCCGCTCTACGCCGATTGGATCAAGACCTTCGGGGACGAGGAAGCCCAGCAAGCCCGCCTCAAGGTCATCACCGAGAAGATCCCGCTGGAGCAGCGCATGACCACGACGGAAGAAATCGGCAACACCGCCGCCTTCCTCCTCTCCCCGCGCTCCTCTCACACCACCGGCCAGTGGGTTCACGTCGACGGCGGTTACGTCCACCTCGACCGCGCATTGTCATGAGGGTAGTCGATTCCCACTTCCACACGTGGGACCTAGAAAAACAGGCGATGAGCTGGTTGGACGGCGAATCCGAGAAACTCCAGCGCTCGTTTACCTATGACGGCCTCGCCACCGTCTACGAGCACCTGGGCATCACCCTCGCCGGTGCCGTCCACGTGGAGGCCGATGCCGACGACCCCGTCCTCGAGCACTCCCTCCTCCAGTCTCGTCTTCCCGCAAATGTAGGCATTGTCGCCCACGCCCACCTCTCCGCGGACATGGCGATCCCCGCAGGCTGCTCTGGCATTCGCGATGTTCTTCACGTTCCGAGCTCTCCCCGTGGTCGGTGCCTGGACACCGATTTCCTCGCAGGTCTCTCCAAGCTCGGCGAGGCGGGATTGCCTTTCGACGCTTGCATCCGCGTGGAGGAACTGGAAGACCTCTACCGCGCCTGCCGCTTCGTGCCACACGCCACAGTCGTCCTCGACCACCTGGGCAACGGTCAGCAGCTCACACCCGACTACCAAAAGGTGATGGAAAAGCTCGGCAGCCTGCCCAACGTGTACTGCAAGCTCTCGGGCCTGCCCGCACCGGAAGGCCGGGACGTCCTGCAGTTTATCGCATCCGTCTTCCCGTGGAGTCGGTTACTGTATAGCTCCAACTGGCCAGTCGTCCTGACCTATTCCGGGGTCCGCGAAAACCTCGCGCTCCTTCGTGAGACCTTCGAGGATTCCCCCCTCGTCTTTACTGAAAACGCGGTCCGCGTCTACAACCTTGAAAGGACCTCTTCATGCTGAAGGGAACAATCTGCCCGTCGATTACGCCTATGACTAAAGACGGCGCCATCGATTACGGCGCTTGGGGCGACCACCTCGACCGCCTCATCGACGCCGGCATCCACGGCATCCTCATCTTCGGCTCCATCGGCGAGTTCTACTCGATCCCCGCCGAGGAAAAGAAGACCGCCATCGCCTGGGCCAGCGATCACGTCGCCGGCCGTACGGCCCTCCTCGTCGGCACCGGTGGCAACGATGTCCACGAGGTCATCGACCTGACTAACTTCGCCCACGACAAGGGTGCGACGGCCGCCGTCATCGTCAGCCCCTTCTACTTCGGCCCGAGCCCCGATCTCGCCATTGAGTACTTCACCAAGGTCGCCGGCTCCACGGAGTCCCCGATCATTCTTTACAACTTCCCCGATCGCACGGGGAGCGACCTGAACGCGGGGATCGTCGAAAAGCTAGCGAAGGCCAACCCCAACATCATCGGAGTCAAGGACACGATCGATTCCATCGCCCACAACCGCACCCTTATCCACGCGGTGGGCGACAAACTCTCGATCTTCTCTGGCTTCGACGAGTACTACGTTTCCAACCGCATCGCCGGCGGTGCCGGCATCATCTCCGGCCTCACCAACATCGTCCCCGAGACCTTCGTCGCGATGCACGAGGCCTATGAATCCGGCGACTACGCTGGGGCCCTCGCCTTCGCTTCCCGCATCTCCGGCTTCATGCGTCTCTACGCCGTTGGCGATAATTTCATCCACACCATTAAAACTGCCGTTCGCCTGCGCACCGGTTCCGACATGTTCACCGGCACACGCGAACCTTACCTCTCACTCACGGGCGAAGAGGCAGACCGGCTCCGCCACCTTATCGACGAAGTCACTGCGTAACCCACCGTTTGCCGTTTTTATCGAAGTAGGCTATGCTTGCTGCGGTGGTTACCTTCTATGGTGGTGGGTAATCATGGTGTTTATAGCGCGAGGGA
>ERZ1031292.385-NODE-385-length-12421-cov-6.343684_pt1 | contig 12421 bp, 9 predicted proteins | sample MGYA00518215_ERZ1031292 | MGnify/ENA primary metagenome ERZ1031292 (study PRJEB33718, sample SAMN03159822) | human skin metagenome | collected 2014-02-25 | study: EMG produced TPA metagenomics assembly of the PRJNA266117 data set (Human skin bacterial metagenome... | reverse complement strand
ACGAGATGCTCAGGAGTCTCGTGGGCTCGGAGATGTGTATAAGAGACAGACCCGGTGACCAGGTAGCGCTTCTCGCCCCAGGCGAGCCCGTACGGTTCGGTGTTCAGCATCGCTTCGGCGGTGACGATGACGGGGGCACCGGAGGCGTCGATAAGCATGATGCGCGAGGCCGGGTGGTCGATGCCGCCGCCGAGGCGCGCGGGCAGGGGTTTTGGGATCGCCCCGGGCCACGATTGCCTATCGACGTCCTCCGGTTCCTCCCCGAACGGCACCATCGCCACGCGCTCGGCCACCCCGCGCCCGCCGACAAGGCGCGGTTGGAGTACGGCGTCGATGCCGAGTTGGGATTGGACCCGCTCGACCACCCGGCGCGCGGTATCGGTGGAGGCGCCGTCGGACCACAGTTCGCCGACCGGTTCGGGCGGGGCGAATTCGAGCGGCTCGAGGATGAGGCTGGTGATTGCGCCGGAGCCGCCGTTGGTCAGCCAGCCGTCGAGTTGCCAGCGCACGCGGTCCGCGGTGGCGGCTTCGGTGAGTGGTTCGCGGGTGCGCCAGACGCGTTCGAGGCGGGTGCCGTCGTGAAGCTCGGCGACAACTTTCAGGCGCAGGCAGTTGCGGCCGGTGTCTTTGAGCCGTTCGTGCAGGCTAGCGGCCAGGGCGCGGGCGGCGAACGCGGCGGCATCGACGCGCTCGATCGGGTCCTCGGGCGTGATCGCCACTGCGAGGTCCTCCACGGGCAGCTCCGGGGCGACGCGACGGTCCGGCGCGGCGGAGGCGATGCGGTGGATGCGCATGCCTTTGGTGCCGAAGCGGGTGGTCACCGCGTTCGGCGGCAGCTTCGCCAGCTCCCCGAGGGTGGTAATGCCCAGCTGGCCGAGCGCTTTGACGGTGTCCATGTCCGCGGCGAGCGACTCTTCCGCCATCAGCACGCCCAGCGGCTGCGCGGCCAGGAATTCGGCCGAGCCACCGGGTGGGACCACCTGGGAGACGCGCGCGGCGATGAGCGCGGTGGCGATCTCGTCGGCGGCGCCTGCCTGGGTGTCGATGCCGCGGCGCGAGGCAGCGTCGATAAGCATCTCGAGCGCTTTGCCCTCGCTGCCGTGGAAGCGGCCCGCGGCGTCCACGTCCACCACCACGAGCCCGGGGCGTAAGACCTCCACGCTGGCGGCGACCTCGTCGAAGCTGGCGGCGAGCGAGGCGAACATGCGCCCGTCGCGGTCCGGGTTGTCCTCTATCACCGTCAGTTCGGGCGCGACCGCCTGCGCGTTGCGTACCCGCATCCCGCGGCGGATGCCCAGCTGGCGTGCGGCGTGCGAGCACACCTTTATCCGGTGCTGCGCTGCGATCGCGATCGGTTCTGCCAGCTCATCGCCCGATTCCAGCCGCGCGGCCTGCACCGGCCAGTCCGGGAACCACAGCGCCGCGGCCCTCATGTGACGGCCCGGAGCCTTCGCTTCTCGACGCCTCCGGTGCCCAGCGTCACCCGCGCACTCGCCGGACGGTAGCCCTTGGCCTGCGCGCGGACGTCGAAGTCGATGCCGGTGATGCGGCCTGTACCTCTGCCGATGCCGTGGAACTGCGCGAGCTGGCCCGTGACGGTCAGCGCCGGCGAGGGCACCTCCACGTTCACGCACACCAGCGCGGCCTGGCCTTTGCGGATCCGGGCGAGCAGGGGGCGTGCGCGCACCGGGGTGAGCTGGAACGGGCTGCGGGTGCGCAGCACCACCAGGTCGAGCCCCTCGGCGAGCACGCCCGCGACGCTCAAGTCGTCGAGGCCCGCGTCCGGCACCGCCACCACACGCTCCATCGCGTCTGCGTCGTCGCCTGTACCGATGCCGGCGTAGGACAGTTCCGGCCAGCCCACCACACCTGCGCGCCCGCCGGCCTGGGCCACCGGGCTGATCAGCTCCACGATCAGCGCCGGGGTGTCGCTGACGTGCGTGACCGCCCGGCGCGGCAGGCCCCCGTTCGGCAGCACGAGCGAAAGCCCGCCCGCCACCATCAGGGTCTCCGCGTCCTCGACGACCTGCTGCGGAACCTCCCCGCCGATAGCGGCCATACGGGCGCGCAGCTCGGCGATCTGGTCGGCGCGCGAGGGCTGACCTGACGGTTCATCCACAACCGCCAGGTTTGCCGCCGCTGCCGACGCAGCTCGAATAGGTGTTCCACTCACGCCAGACAGTATGCACCCCGGGGCCGACACAGGCAACGCTCCTGGTCGAACATGTTTGCGTATATATTGTCCCGTGCAAGCAAAGAGTCGCTCCACGAAGCTGACCGGTTAAGCTGCCCAGCATGATCCCCATCAGCGCAGCAGAGGTCCGCAACCGCGTCACGCCGATCCCCACCCCAACCGCCGTACGGGCGCTGGGCTCTGTCGGCGTGGGCGGATCCGTCGGCGTGATGGTCTCGCAGGCGCCGCTGGGGGTAAAAGCAGCCGTGGCGATCCTGTGCGTCGTTGCCGCCGTCGCCGTCACGCTGCTGCACCCCTACCGCAAACAGCTCCGCGCGTTCGCGGAGGAGAAGAACGTGGCCAGGGTGCCGTCGATAGGCATGGTGCTCCCCCTGATGCTGTGGTGGCTGGCGCTCATGCTCGCACCGCTAGTCAGTTGGCCCGCGGTGGGCGCGTGGATTGCGGGCGCGCTGGCAACCGCGGCGGCGTGGGTACTGTACCCACATGTGGACGGGTCGCGGCGCCTCGCGTACGCATAGAGCTACTCGAAAGGATCTACTCGAAAGGCTTTCTAGTAGACGAGTTTTCGCAGCTCAACCTAGAAACATTCCCTTTCGAGTAGCTTTCGAGCTACCGCAACGGACCCTCCAGCAGCCACACTGCCCGAGGGTCCCGCGGACCTTTACCGCGCCATTGAATAAGCCCCTCTTCCCGCAACGCTTTCAACGCGCGGCGAACAGGGGGGTTTGAAATACCCAAAGCATCCGCAACCTCCCCCGTAGACATTGGCCTGCCTTTCGCTTGCATGACTGCCAGGACGCTACCAGCGTGAGGCGGGAGGGAGTCCGCGGTCTTCGGATCAAGCCGCTGAACCGCCTTCAACGTAAGCAGAACACTTCCGCTCGTCTGCTGGTAAATCGGGTCCGCGAACCCCACTCGCCGCATACCAGCGAACATACGGCGAATACCCTCGCCGAGTTCTTGGCCAATCCGAAGCTCCGCCGTCACGCGAGCAATGAGGGGATTGCGTGCAAAACGGGCAATAGATTCGGGCCGTGTGGGGTCCACCAACCCGGGAAAGCGTCCCGGACTCGAAACTTCGATGCGAGATGGATAGATCTCAAACCGCACATGGTCGCCAGCCATGCTGTACGACCGGTGAATGACAGCATTTACCAAACCCTCAAGCCAAACGTCGTGCGGGATAAGGTTTTCATCCTCGAACAAACCCGAAGCCCCCAGTCTCCGAACTTGAGGCAGCATCCCCTCAATCATCTGCTGAGCTGCCCGAATTTGCTGCGGCAACGGGCCCCCGAACCGTTCATCGGCCAAAAGCTGCTGCTGGTGACCCGCGAGCCGTTCATCCTCACCGAACCGAAGAACTCGGACATGCGCATTAGGAAAGAACTCTTGCGGGTCTTTACCAAAAAGTAAGAGTGCTGCTGTACGGGGCCTGCCTTCGCGGTCGATGAGATTTCTTGCCCTGAGAGCGTCTTCAGCGGATGAGGAACCAATAGCGCTTGCATATTCACCAACTGCCTTCATATCGATATCACCCATATCGACACGGGGCGGTACCGTCGCATCGAACTGCTGCTCGCCCTTGGTGTAACGCAGTTCGAGAATGCCGTCTGCATTCAGCAACCGAGATTCGTCGCCGACACGCAGGAAACAGTCCCCCGACCGCAAATAATGCACACGCTCACTCGGGTCCACATGAAACAGGTAAACCTGCGCACCGTCGCCGACATCAGACGGCTCGATCCGAACACGCACGGTTGGATCCGTGTGGTCGAGCGATGTTTGTCTCAAATCATTGTCCTGTTTAGGCGTCGGCACCCCATCGAACTCCCGGTCAGTAATTCCGACAGCAATAATGCCGCCCTCCGCATTAGCCATGCCGACGATGGTTTTGGCGAGATCTTTCGGCTTGATACGGAAAGACTTTCGCTCGAACCATTGATCTTCCGGCAGACGCAGGAGGAGGCTCGGATCATCTCGATAGTTTCTTTCGGGGTTCACGCGAGGAATTCTACTCGAAAGGCTTTCTAGTAGACGAGTTTTCGCAGCTCAACCTAGAAACATTCCCTTTCGAGTAGCTTTCTAGTAGCTTTCGAGCTCCGCAGGAGCACCCCTTCGCACAGACCCCTAGTAGCAAAGCCCTATTAAGGCCGAAATCGGCGCATACTCGGGCTTTGTCACTAGGGGTCTGTCGGCAGCACGGCGCAGCCGGCAAACAGCAAGACAGCCCCGCCGCGCCAAAACGCCGGCTGCGAAGTCCGGCGGAGATACGGATAATGGCACCCATGGCTCAAAATTCATCGACGTCGCTCAAGCACATGTGGGACACGCGCCCGTACCGCATCCCGAAGGACGCGGGTGGGCGCGCCGTCATCGCCGGTGTCTGCGCCGGCATCGGCGAGCGCTACAAGGTGGACCCGGTGGCTGTGCGCATCGCGTTTGTCATCCTCAGCCTCGTCTTCGGCGGCGGCATCTTCGCCTACCTGCTGTGCTGGATGTTCATGCCGCGCGTGGGCATGACCATCACCCCGGCAAAGGCGATCATCACGCCGAAATCGGAGCTCACCCCGCACGAGATCGAGGAGCGCAAGCCCGGGTGGTGGCTGCTCATCGGCCTGATTGTGTTCCTGCCCGCGGCTGGCCAGGCGGGGGACCTGCGCGGCACCCTGATCAGCTTCGCCGCGTTCTTCTTTGTCTGGTTCTTCACCTACGCGCGCCAGCCGGAGCCGCCGGCAGGCCCCAACAGCAACGACGACCTGGTCTGGCGCTAGCCAGCAAAACCAGCTAGCGGTAGCGCTTTGGCACATCCGGCGCGCCGAGGGTGAGCATTAGCCGGTTCGCCCAGTTGAAGAACGCGGACGAGTTCACCACGTCCAGCACCGCCAGATCGTCCAGGCCAGCGGCCCGCAGTGCGTCCACGTGCGACGCGCCGAACTCGTAGGGGGTGCGGGTCAGCGCCACTGCGGCGTCGCGGATGGCGTTCCACAGCTCGGATGAGAGGTCGGCGGTGACGCCTTCGTCGAGAAGCGTGTCGATGGCCTCCGCGTCGCCGCCCTCCTCCTTGGAACGGCCCTGGTGCACCGAGGCGCAGTACTCGCAGCCGTTCAGGCGCGAGGCCACGGTGGCGGCGAGTTCGCGCTCGGCGCGGCCCAGCCCGCCTTCGGTGTTGTAGAAGATGTCCAGGTCCGTCAGGGTGCGGGCCTTGAGCGCCTGCGGGTCGCGTGCGAGCAGGCGGAAGTACTCCATGTCGGCACGCTCGGGCTTGATCAGCGCGTCGATGTGAGCGTCCGTCAACTCGCTCTTTTCCAGCGGCGCCACCCACGGCTTCCAGCCCAGCGGGTGCGCGACAAACTTCTCGGGCGCGACCACCTCGGGCTGCAAGGTGGCCTGCGCGGGCGCCCAGCCGGGATCCGGGGAGCCGGCTCGCCTATCGACGCCCTCCGGCGCCTCGCCGCCACCCGCCAGCACACGCACGCCGTGCACGACACGCAGCTGGAACGCCACAAAGGCGACGAGCTGGCCGAGCGAGACAATCACGTTTTCGTTGTAGCCCGCTTCCTGCAGGTGCCCGATCGCCGCGGGGGATGCGTCCTTGGGGTGGAAGGTGAGCAGGTGGGCGAAGTCGAACGCGGCGGCCAAAGCCCCCTCGCCGAAGGTCACGAAATCGCCACCCGCGTAGGGGCCGGCGGACACACCTGCGCGCACGGCGTCATCGACCACGGCGACGAGCGACTCGTCTTCGTCGGTAAGCAGGTCGGTGTAGAACGCCGCGGCGCGCTTCGCGCCGGAGACGCCGGCGATGAACGCGGCGACGGCGTAGCGGGTAGACACCGGCAGCGCCTGAATCAGCGCGTCGTCGGTGGGCTCGAATAGCGCCTCGAAGCTGCGCTGCGCGTTGTCCACGGCCTCGGGACGGCGGCGGCGCAGCTCGGCGAGCTCCGCCGGGGTCTCGGCCAGGGCGTCAATAATGTCGGTGCGGTTAGACAACAAACTCTCCTAACTGTCGGGCACGGAACACGGTGCCGGGAATGGCGTTGATGAGCTCGCGGGTGACATCGTGCTTCGGGTGTGCAAACACGTCGTTGGTCGCCCCGTATTCCACCTGGCGGCCGCGGCTGAACACGCTCACGGTATCCGAAATCTGGCGCACCACCGCCAGGTCGTGGGAAATGAACACGTAGGTCAGGCCGAGTTCGCGCTGCAGATCCTCCAAAAGCTCCAGGATCTGGGCCTGCACGGTCACATCGAGTGCGGAGACGGCCTCGTCCAGCACCACCAGCTCCGGCTCCACGATGAGCGCACGGGCGATGGCCACGCGCTGGCGCTGCCCGCCGGACAGTTGCGCCGGGGTGCGGGAGGCGAACTTCGCCGGGTCCAGCGCCACGCGCGCCAAGAACTCGTCGGCGCGTGTGAGCGCCTCACGCTTCGAGGCACCGGCGAGGTTGCGCAGCGTCTCGGCGACGATTTCGCCGACGCGCATCTTCGGGTCCAGCGAGGAGTACGGGTTCTGGTACACCATCTGTACCCGGCTGCGAAGGGCTCGCTGTTGCTTTGGTGTGAGCCCCGTCAGCTCCGTGCCGTCTAGGGTGATGCTTCCCGCGGTGGGCTGGTTGAACATGGAAATCGCGCGCCCGGTGGTGGTCTTGCCGGAGCCGGAGCCGCCGACCAGGGCGTGGGTGGAGCCGCGCGCCACGTCGAAGGAAACGTCCTCGACCGCCGTGAAATCCCCGTAGCGCTTGGTCAGCCCGCTGACGGAAAGGAGGGTGTCGGGGGTGACCGGAGGACGTCGATAGGCATCTGCGACCGCAAGCGAAGGCACGTTGGCCAGCAGGCGCTTCGAGTAGTCCTGCTGCGGGCTAGTCAGCACCTGGCTCACCGGTCCGTGCTCGACCACGCGGCCGCGCTCCATGATCACCACGTCGTCCGCCCGGTCGCCCGCGACGGCGAGGTCGTGGGTGATGAAGATGATGCCAAGGCCCAGCTCAGCGCGCATTTCATCCAACAGGTCCAGGATGGTCTTCTGCACCGTCACGTCGAGCGCGGACGTCGGCTCGTCCGCAATCAGCACCTCGGGCTCGAGCGCCACGGCGGCCGCGATGAGCACGCGCTGCTTCATGCCGCCGGACAGCTCGTGCGGGTACTGGTTGTAGCGGCGCTCCGGGTCGTCGATGCCCACGCGTTCCAGCAGGGCAATTGCTTTACGACGGCGCTCCGCCGCATCCCCCACCCCATGAATCTCCAGGCCATCCTCAACGGACGCGCCGATGGTCTTCAACGGGTTGAGCGAGTTATTCGGATCCTGCGGCACCAGCCCGATCTTCGTGCCGCGCAGCTTGCGCCACTCGACGTTGGTCAGGCCAGACAGTTCCTGGCCCTTGAAACGGATGCTGCCGGAAAGCACGTTGCCGGAAGGTCCCAGCAGGTCCAGCGCCGCCATGGCGGAGGTGGTTTTGCCGGAGCCGGACTCACCCACAATGGCGGTCATCTTCCCGGCCTCGACGGAAAACGAGATGTCGCGAACCACCGGGTCCGCGTCGCCATACGCGACGGTCAGGCCGCTGACTTCAAGCAGAGGCGTGGTCACTTCACATCACCTTCCTGTTGGATCACCTGGGACAGGTGGTTGGCGGACATCACGGTGGCCACGATGGCCAGGCCGGGCAGCAGGATCAGCCACCAGGCGGTTGCCATGAAGTCGCGGCCTTCCGCGATGAGCAGGCCCCACTCCGGGGTCGGCGGCGGCGCGCCGTAGCCCAAAAAGCCCAGGATGGACAGCTGCAAGATGGCGGTGCCGAACTGCAGCGCGGCCAGCGCCAGCACCGGGGTCAGCGAGTTGGGCAGCACGTGGCGGAACAGCACCTGGGTCTGGGTGGCGCCGGAGCCGTAGGCGGCCTCCACGAAATCTGCGCCCGCAATCTGGATCACCTGCGAGCGCGCCAGGCGCGCGAACGTGGCCACCGACGTCATGCCGACGGCGAACGCCGCCTGCAGCGAGCCGAAGCCGGTGACGATGATGATGGACAGCGACAGCAGGATGCCGGGGATGGCCAGCAGCACATCCACCAGGCGCATCAGCACCGTGTCCACCCAGCCGCGCTGCGTGCCGGCGATCAGGCCGATCAGGGTACCCAGCACCAGGCCGACGGCCACGGCGATCACCGCACCCAGCAGCGACTGGCGCGCGCCGTACACCACGCGGGAGAACAGGTCGCGGCCCACCGCGTCAGTGCCGAAGATGTAGTCACCGTTAGGGCCGAGCAGTGCCACGTCGACGCCGTTGTACGGGTCGTGCGGCGCGAAGACGCCCGGCACGATCGCCCACAGCGCGGCGATGGCCAGCACGATCAGCGACAGGATGGTCGCCGGCGAGCTCCAGCGGCGGTGCTTGCGGACCTTGCGCGGCCGGTGGTCCTTCTGCGGCGCACGCTGGTTGTGCACCAGGTTGGTCGTGCTCATCGGACGGCCTCCTTTGCGGTCGTAGCCGGGGTGTGTGCGGCGGTCTGCTCATCACGGGCCGCCGGGGTGGTGGCGGTCTGCGCCGCGGCCTGGTCGCGCAGGCGCACGTCCAGCACCGGGTAGAGCAGGTCCACGATCAGGTTGATCACCACGTACGCGGTTGCGGCGATGAGCACCACGCCCAGCAGCACCGGCATGTCGCGGCTGGACACGGCGTTCACAGTCAGCGAGCCCAGCCCGGCGCGGCCGAAGACGGTCTCGGTGACCACGGCGCCGCCGACCAGCTCGCCGAACAGCAGGCCGGCCATGGTGATCGCGGGCAGAAGCGAGTTGCGCAGCACGTCGCGCCAGAAGATGCGGGCCTCGCTCGCGCCACGGGCGCGCACGACCTGCACGAACGGCTGGGCGCGGACCTCGTCGATGGAGCGGATCAGCACCTGCATCAGCGGCGCGGCCATTGGTACGGCGAGGGTGAGCGTGGGCAGGATCAGCCCCTCCAGCGGGGTCGGGTCAACCACGTTGACCCAGCCCAGGCGGAAGGAGAAGAACTGCAGCAGCAAGATGGCGATCCAGAACCCCGGCAGGGACACCATAAACGACGGCAGGGCGCGCACGGCGCTGCGCAGCGCGCCAGCTCCCGGCAGGGTGGCCACGTACGCGGTGGCCAGCGCCACCACGATGGCTAAACCCACGGACGTCGCGGCAAGCGCGAACGTGTGCGGCGCGGCGTCCGTGATCAGGTCGAACACGGGCGTGCCGGATGCCACCGAGTAGCCCAGATCGCCGGTGAACAGCCCGCCCAGGGTGGCGAAGTACTGCTGGATCAGCGGCTTGTCCACGCCCATCTGCTCGCGGATCTGCTCGATTTCCGCCTGGGACAGGCCCAGGGCCGGGTCCGCGTAGCGGGCGGCCACGCCGTCGGAAGGCAGCGCGGACAGCAGGAAAAACGCCAGGGTGTAGGCCAAAAGGAGCACGATGAGCGCCTGGCCGATGCGCTTGAGTACGTACTTGCCCATCTACTTGTCCTCCTCGCGGTCGAAGTACACCGAGTAGAAGCTCGGGCGCGCCACCGCCTCGGTGTCAAAGCCCTTCACGTGCGGCGCGAGCGCGTAGACCTGCGGCTCCTCAAACAGCGGCAGCGTATATGCGTTTTCGGTCAGGTGGTCCTGCACCGCCTTGGAGGCGGCGGCGCGGCCGGCGTCGTCGGGGGTGGAGACCACCTTGTCCAGAAGTGCCTGCAGCTCGGTGTCGATGGGTTCGCCGTCACCGGCGTTGTTAAGAAGCGAATCGCGGCGGTCCACGGACAGGAAGGACTCGATCACGTCGTAGTCCGCGCGGCCCACCATGGTGTGCATGAGCTGGACGCGGTTGATGTCCTTTTGCGCCGCGTTCTGCGTTGCGCGGTCGCCGGCGACCATGTTGAGTTCGATGCCCAGCTCGCGCAGGTCGGACTGGATCATGGTGACAATCTCTTTCGAGCGCGGCTGCGGCAGGGCGTGGTTGACCCACAAGCTCAAGCGTTGACCGTCCTTCTCACGGATGCCGTCCGGCCCGGGGGTCCAGCCGGCGTCGTCGAGAAGCTTGCGCGATTGATCCGGGTCGAAGGTGTACGCGCCCGGCTGCTCCGCATAGCCCAGGGCCTTCGACGTCATGGACGAGGTAGCCAGCGGGTAGGAATCCGACAGCAGGATGCGGATGATCTCCTCGCGGTTGACCCCGTGGATGATCGCCTGGCGCACGCGGATGTCCTGCAAAAGCGGGTGGTTGAAACGCAGCGCCAGCTGGTTGTTCATGCCGTTGGCGGTGGCGGCGACCACCTGCACGCCCTGGTCCTTCAGGTGGCGCTCCACCGGCGGGGAGACCGTGCGCGCGACGTCGGCCTGGCCGGACAGCAGCGCGCCGGAGCGCATGGCCTCTTCCGCGGCCAGGGTGTAGTGGATGCCGTCGATACGCGCGCGCCCCTGGTGCTCAAGCGACGGCGGCGCCCAGTCGTAGTCCTCGCGGGTCTTGAGCACCAGGTCGGTGCCCAGGGTCTCGCTGTCCACCACGAACGGGCCGGAACCGATGACGTTTTCCGCGTTGCCGGGGCCGAAGTCCTCGTTGCGCAGCTTCAGCGAGGAATCAGCCAACAGCCCCGCGTTGTAGGTGGACGTCGCCTGCGCGAAGCCCGGCGAGGGCGCGGAGAAGTAAAAGCGCACCGTGTCTTCGTCGACAACCTCGCCGCGCTCGTAGTTGGAGATTTGCTCCGAGACGTTGAGCAGACGGTCCTTGTCGCCCAGGCCGAACAGGTCGAAGTTGTCCACGATGTTCTGCGCGGTCATGGGCGTGCCGTCGGAGTAGGTCACATCCGTGCGGATGTCGAAGGTGAACACCGTGGCGTCCTCATTGATCTCCGGCAGGTCCGTGGCGATCCACGGCTCAAGCTCCAGCGTCTCCGGGTCCTGGTAAAGCAGCCGGTCCGTCAGCTGGTTGACCACGCCGCCGTTGGGGTAGAACCCGGCGGCCGGCGGGTACAGGCTGTTAAACCAGTTGGACTCCAGGTAGGTGAGCACGTCACCGTCATCGCCGTCTGCCGCCGACGCGCATCCGGCGACCAGGCTGGCTGCCGCGCCGAGCGCAAGCGTCGCGGCTACCTTTGTTTTAGGCACGTTATCGCCCTCTTTCTTCGGTTGCGCAGTGCACATTACCACCGTTAGACAATCTGGTTCTTCAGCAATAGACTAGGCAGTCTACATACGATCAATAGTTCACAGAAATCGTGGAGGTTTTCACCGTGGCAGCATCCATCGCAATCGTCGGAGCAGGACCCCGCGGCATCTCCATCACCGAACGCATCGCCGCCTACCTGGGCGACCGCAGCGAGACGCTCACCCTGCACATCATCGACGACGCCCAACTCGGCGCCGGCCGCATCTGGGAAACCGACCAAACCCGCACGCTGTGCATGAACACCCTCGCCGGCGCGGTCACCCTGTTCACCGAACCCGGCGCGACCATCTCCGCCCCCGTGCTCGAAGGCCCCACCATGTACGAGTGGATCCAGGCACTTCGCGGCGAGAAAAGCCACCCGCTTATCGACGCCTCCGGTACCTCCCTCCCCGACCACTACAACGAGGAGCTGCGCGCCAGCCGCCCGGAATCCAACCCCTCGCGCGCGCTGTACGGCGAGTACCTGCGCTGGACCTGGAAGGTCGCGCTCGCGCAGCTGCCGGACACGGTCGAGGTGGTCGAGCACCACTCCCGCGCGGTGTCGCTTGCGGCCGAGGGTGACCAGGACGCCATCACGCTTGCCGACGGCTCCGTGGTGCACGCCGATGCCACCGTCCTCGCCTCCGGCTGGGTGCTGCCCGCCCCCACGCCCGCGCAGGAGGCGTTCGCCGATTCTTCACTGACCTACATCCCGCCGGGCAACCCGGTGGAGCAGGACGTTTCGCTGCTTCCGGCCGGAGAGCGCGTTGTGGTGCGCGGCATGGGAATGGGCTTTTTCGATCTCATGGCGCTGGCCACCATCAACCGGGGCGGCCGCTTCGTCGAGGATCCTGCAGCCCGCTCCGGCCTGCGCTACGAGGCCACCGGCAAGGAGCCGCACTTCGTGGTCACCTCCGGGCGCGGCTACCCCTACCTGCCCAAATCCGAGTACCACTCCCTGCCGCCGAAGGCCGACCTGTCGCGCCTGCGCGCCGCCATCGACGCCTCCGAGGCGCCGGTGTCCTTCGGCCTTGATCCTGTCTCTTATACACATCTCCGAGCCCACGAGACTCCTGAGCATCT
>ERZ1031292.382-NODE-382-length-12552-cov-9.030327_pt1 | contig 12552 bp, 10 predicted proteins | sample MGYA00518215_ERZ1031292 | MGnify/ENA primary metagenome ERZ1031292 (study PRJEB33718, sample SAMN03159822) | human skin metagenome | collected 2014-02-25 | study: EMG produced TPA metagenomics assembly of the PRJNA266117 data set (Human skin bacterial metagenome... | reverse complement strand
CGTCAGATGTGTATAAGAGACAGGTCGTGGAGAGAGAATAGACGGAGCGTAAAGTAGTAGTCATCTCTATACTCGTAAGCGTTTCTCTTCATTACTTTGATCTTATTATTGATGCCCTCGACCTTTGCTGTTGAGAGCTTTCCATGGTACCAAGCCAGGATCTCTCTCTTTGCGTCAGAGATGGTGTTTGCGAGCTTTACCAGAGGCTTTATGGCAGTTTCCCCGGCCATCAGGATCCATTCGTTGAGCTTCTCCTCTGCTTTATCAATGGTTTCGCAGGTGTATACCTCTCTGAAATCCTCCTTGAGATAATAAGCTTGCGAGAGGGGTTTGTTGACTTCGAGGGCTAATTGTAGCTTGGACATTCCGCTATGATTTACAATGTCCTCTGAGTTTGCCAGGAGTAAAAACCGAGATCCCTTTATGAGTCTCCTTTGAGCCGGATCAACCTCTCGTGAGACCGGCTCCCGTCGGATCTTGTCCGGGGTGTCGTTCAATAGCTTGATGACGTGAAAGTGATCGAAGACATAGATGGCATCGGAGGCATTTTCGCGGACAGACTTTGCAAAAGCGGAGGATATATCAGTGGCGACGTATTGTATGTTGACACCCTCTTTCCTCACATGCCTCCGGAATTCATCAAGTGCGTCTGCCCCTTTGCCGTCTCCCGTATGCAAGATCCTGCCCGAGATCAGATCCACCACAATGGTTTTGTATGCGTGTTCGCTTCACACTGCGAACTCGTTGATACCAATGCTCTCAACTCCCTTCAGGGACGATCTTCTGTAGCGTCTCTCAGGGTGCTTTAGATGTATCTCCTTGACCACATCCCAGCTGAGGTGTAGCAGTTTTGCCACGTCTTGTATGGTCATACAGCGCAGAAGCATGACCACATATTTTGCGAGTTTGTGTGTATAGCAGCGATTTCCGGACACAAAGCGTACTTTCTCATACCCATTGTGGCCGCACTTGTTGCACCTGTATCGTTGCACCTTCATATTCAGGAAAAGCTGCGTGCTTCCTATCGGGACTGTCTGGATTCTACGGCGTCGCGAGCCGTTTTTCACACAACCATACTCTCCACAGTGAGGACATCTGCGTATGGGCTTGGCATACTGGACATCCAAGACAATTTCGCTACCTCTGTAGTGGGTTGCGGTACACTCTAGACCTTTTAGCCCTAGACCATTGTATAGAAAACTGGTGTCCATTGTAATTGTGAGCAGTTACATTCATTTATTTCACAATTATACTGGATTTCCAGTTTTCTTTGTTTTTCTCAGTCCGTAATCATCACCATAAATTACGTCACCGAATTATCTTGCGGATTTCATCCCGCAAGATGGGGGTGTATAGCGGCTTCCGCACCACACGTCAGACCGTCCGCACACACTCATCACGCAGAATATCGGAAGAAGCATCCTTTTTCGTCTCGTCATAAGGAGGGGCTTCTAAGCGTTTTATTTAGATTTTCGCTTATGCTGCAAGTGTACCTCTTTCTATAGGAATATAAAAAGTTGTCGTATTACGGATTTGTGTATACACATGCCAGCCCAACTCTCCAGCAGGACTCCCAAATAGGAATTAGCTTCCTACTCCTATGGTGTCGTATCTAAGATCCTATCCTCTCGCTCCCTGTTACTGAAGAGCCTTAATTTGGTTGGGGCAAGGTGCTCTCCTCAAATATGTTTTTGGGTAGGATGTGTATGAGGAATCGTTGGTTGTCCCACTCATTGGACTCTCGGATAGAGTGTGTCTCTAGCCTGCCGTCTCCACTGCCTGCGATCAGTATCTCACAGTTGTCTGCAAAGCTTATCTCAGACTCCTCAATCCAAAACTTGGTCAAGGAGTATGCTCTCTCATAGCTCAACTGATAGTTGTACTGGTAGGCATCCCTAGAGGCTTGTCCCTCTATGATGAGGAGATATTGATTCTCGGGGTGATCCTTCAGAAACTTTTGGATAGCTAGCCCTGCTTGTCTAAGCTTGGCAAGTTGCCCTGATACGTCCTTGTTACTTATAGTGCGTATGTTTGAGGCTCCTTTAGGAAAGCGCACCTCGATGTTTAGTACATACTTCTTGTACTGCTCGTTGTACCTAAAGTAAGTACGGTCTAAGTCTTCTGTGGAGGCTTCAATCTTTTGAATAGCGTCTAGCTGCTCTTGGGTAGCGACTCGCTGCTGCTCAGAGACGATCACACGTTGCCTTAAGATTACGATCACTAAGACGAAGAGTACGAGCATGACAAAGAAGAGACTTGTCATTAGATCGGTGTAGCTCGTCCAGAAGAATGACTCTTTTTTCTGTGCCATACAGGTCTATACAGTCGAGATGAAGCCTAGCGTTTGCCTCTGAATAACCTCTGTAAGAACGTCTTTTTATGGGGTGGCTCAGGAGTGGGAATGGTCACTCCCGTCCGAAGAGGTATTTGCGTTTGCTTTTGAGGCATAGGGGCTCCGCTTGGCTTATTAGCCTGAGAGCGATTTGTAGCATTGAGCGAAGGAGATCCCAAAGGCGCCTTGCGACTCTCAGGCTTAGAATTGGCTCCCGCTTGGTCAGTAGCTGTACGTGATCGTGGGGTAGATTCCTTTTGACCTATTCCTTGGACTGCTTTCTGGAAGGAAGTGCTGATCGCTTCGGCAAGTTGCTTATTGGAAGCCTCTATGCGGTCTGCCGTACTGGACAAAGCGGTAGGGATGGAGGCTATATTCTCTAGTTGCTTAGCGAGTTGTGGCATGAGTTCCAGTTCACTCCTGAAAGCACTATGTACACTTTTAGAGGTCTCTCTAAAGGTATCGGCTTGAGATGTAGCTGTATCTTGAATAGACTGGCACTGTCTCTGAAAGCTCTCTTGTAGGTTCCTCACAGCTTGGCTCGTACTCTCCTCAATAGATTGTAGAGCCCGCTGGATAGTGTCATCTGCGTCTGCCGTAGTCTTTGCTATACTCCCCTTGTAGCTTGAGAAGAAGTCTCGGATCTCCTCAAGAATGTGTATTCGCTCAGTCTCTTGAGCGAATAGGGTCTCAAACTTGTGAATGGTGTCTGTATATCCCTGAATTTCTGTAAGGTATTTGTTGAACTGCTCTATTTTATACGTTGACTCTTGTAGCTCCTTCCACACCTTTACATTGGCCTTGGACATCTGGACTACGTCAAGGTTTTGTACAGCCTCTAGGATATCTGCTTGATTGGAATAGGAGTTATTGATCTCTTGGAGCATATCTCCTAGTCCCTCTGTATTCTCTCGAAACGTCTCATTGAACTCGTTGAGCCCCTCCGTCAGATTACTGAAGACTGAAGACATACTCGTCGGGAGCTTGGGTATCAGCTGGCTTTGTAGCCACGCTAAGAAATCGGCCTTTCCTAAGTCGAGATCTTTCTTGCTCTTTTTGTAAGCGTTAGAGTTGAATGTCGTTAGAAAGATGCCAATAGCCGAGGCGACCATAGCAAAAACGACTCCCAATAGTAGAGAAGTGATACCACTACCTAAAGCTCCCCCAGTAGTTGCAGTGCCATCCAAAAGAGATGAGATGTCTCCAGAAAGTAGCAAGCCCGCAAGTCCGAGGATGATCCCAATCATTGTCCCTGCGAGACCACAGTAGAGCGGGAAAGGGAGGAGTGCCTCAATCTCATTCTCTAGAGAGTCGCACTTGCGGTCTACGATGTCTCTGATGCTGTTGGCATCAACTACAGAGGCTGATGAACTCTTTAGGTATTCATTGATAGCTCGCGCAGTCTGCTCATAATGGCATTCAGACCCTTCCTCACTGATGAGATAGTATTTGCCATCCTCCATCGAGTAATAAGAAGTAATTCCCCATTTCTTCTCATCAGAGAAGATACGACCTAGCTCATTGATGTTTTTCTTGTTCTCTCGGAAAAATCGTACCTGAAAGTAGATTACGAAGAGGATTGCTAATATGGTCAATAATAGTATCATACAGCCTAGCAGTTCAAATCAATCAAGACAATCTGATTAGAACATTCTCTTTAACTGTCCAAGAGTTGTAGCTCTTTTCCCGAATAGCCATTCCTTCTCTTACGATCTCCATGTGTGAAGCCTTCTCTTTAGAGACTCCTTCGTATTGGATTACTCGCTCTAAGACATCTGATGATTGCAAAGTTGTGAGTGTGATATTATCGCTTGGTCGAAAGAAAGCTTCATCATTGACCACAGATGCTTTAAAACGTGCGTCACCACTTTGACTTGAGAGCAACTTCTTGAAGTACTTCTCGTTGGTTTCCTGCTCAGGAGCAGGAAACCACCCCTCCGTTTGCTGGTTTGTCGTAGCCACGCTTTCCTCGCTTTTCTTAGGAGTTGCACCGGGTGTAGGCGACTGGAGACCAGACTTTATGGATTTGCTTAGCTCTGATACGCTTGTTTGTAGCATTGCTAAAGAAGACTTTATGGACTTCATCTCTTGTGCTATCTGCGTCTCTAAGATATTCAAAGAGTTGCGGATTTCTTGGGATTCTTTTTTTGTTAGCCCCTTAGAGGGAGACGCCTCTTTTGACTTCGCAGGGGGAGCTTGAGAAGCATCCCCTTGTTTGGGAGTGCTATACGTACTATCCTCCTGTTCAAGAAAAGCTTTCCAAGCCTTCTTGAGTCGCCTTATGAAATTACTCATGGCTAAGTTCCTCGTTGATCTGTTTTGATATCTCGTGGAGTACACCCTTGATGGGGTAAAAGAAGAAAGACTCATCAATCCGATCCTCTCTGTCTCCCTCCTCTATGCGCTTATTGATGCCCTTTTCCAAAAAGCTTCTTAGATCACCTGTTTTAGCGACCTCCTGCTTGGCAATATCTATGGAGCGCTTAGTTACTCCAAAGTTATTGTCAAAGTCAAAGCTCTGATTAAGCTCTCCAAGGATAAAGTCAAAGAAGGTAGATACGGACTCCATACACTTGTTGAGGTTATCATTGGTGATGGCTTCATAGGTGTCCTCATTAGTGAGAGCACGCCCCCCTTCACTGCTTACTACAATGGTCTCAGGGACTTTACGATCATTGTTGTCTGCTATTATACATCCCTTGCAGGTCGCAGTCTTGGGGTAGTCAGTATCGTCTATGCCGATGATCTCAAGCTCCTTGTCGTACTCTGTATTTAGGACCTTTTCAAAGATCCTCTTGGTAAAGTCGGCGAGAACTCTTTTGTCATTTGTAATGATGCGGACTACCTTGCTACCATTTCCTGATAGTATGATATGGCGTGGCAACTTGATCTTCCCATTTAGCGCTTTAATTGTGAGGGCTATTTGGTAGATGATAGCAGCATAGAAGAGTATGAAGACGATCTTGAAATCCTCATCCCTGGAGAGCTTGCTATTAAGGTCTACAGTCGAAACGTTAATGTTCGCATCTGCCACCTTTTTGCTATCTTTCAAGCTAAAGAGGAACGAGGCCATATTGGCTGGTCTCCTGTTGTTTTCTTCATTATAGGCATCTACAAGGTCTTTTGCCTTGTCCTCTAATACGGACTTGATACTTTCCTTGTAGTAGTCGATGATACCATTGCTCAGGTCTTCAGGAGCGTACGCATTCATGAAGAGGTTGTCAGCAGCAAAGCGGAAAGAGGAGACGTAGTGTATCTGTTTACTTTCGGCAAAGGCGATGTCTGTTGTTCCTCCACCTATGTCTACATTGACCATCTCCTTGGCGGTAGACTCTCTACTGAAGTAGTAAATGATAGGAGCTTCAGACTCTGAGAGAGAGCCGGTAGATCCGTCTGTACAGAAGTACTTCCTATAGGTATTGTCCCAGGTCTCTTGTAGTATGCGATGTCTCTTACCAGGCATGCTGAGGGGGTACGTCCACCTAATCGCAGTCTTGGCCAGATTACCCTCGTTGAGGAGGACCTTGTTTCTGATCATCAGCATTAGGCACTCTACGAAGTTCTTCATGCGATCTTCGTCCCTACCAACCCACTTGATGTCACACTGATACTTGTTACCTTGCTGAGGGCTACGCTTATTGTAAGCAAGCGGTATGTTGGCCAGCGTGAACGGGTCAATAATCGTATCCCAGTCAGCATTCTTGGCGTAGGAGAGGACTGTCCTCGTGGGGAAGAAGAAGTCGCTTTCTCGACTGATTTCATCGGGCAAGTAGTCTTTTAAGGTTAGCTCAGCCTCTTCTTCCATCAAGTCTCTCTTTTGTCGATTGTCGCTCTTAGTGGGGACAAACATCGGGCAGATGAGCTGATCTTTTGTGAGGGTATCAAAGGCTTTTGTCTCTTTCCCCTCTTCGCGGTACTCAATGTGTGTATTTGAAGTGCCTATGTCAATGGCAAACTCAAAGTGAGTGTTGTGTCGCTCTGCCTTAAAGATGGGGATAAGCAGTCCGGAGGTGTCGTAGGTCTTCACCTGAATGAAGTCAAAGTTACTACCCTCGATTAGATAGTTCTCACCCTTGAGAGCTAAGCTCGTATCTTTCTGACGAGAAGTCTTTGGACGGTGCTCAACGACTGCTTCATCTTTCCAAAAGATGAACTCACTCGTCTCTTCAGCGGATTGGATAGAAGTAACGTTGTATATGGCACGTTCATCATTGCTAAAGCGTACCTGAGGCATGATAAAGCCGGTAAACTTAATCTCTCTTATGGCGCCTTCATTGGTCTCTCTGATTTCATCAAGGCTCTTGCTACTATCTTTGTAGTAGGTACGATTATACTCAATGTATGATACGCCGGAGCCACCACTTATGGGGATGCGTAGAGTAGCTCTGACGGAGCCTCCTGCCAGCTCGCTCATCTCCATCATCTTTTTGCCATCTCGCATTGTGCCTCTTAGCTCCTCTACGGTAAAATAGTTGAAGAAAAGGGGTTTGATGGGTAGCAGATAGGAGTATCCCTCGTCGCTTAGTGTGGCATTGCCATCGAAGTAGCTTTGCTTATTTAGAGCGTGTGGCACCTTGATCAAGACCTCTTCCATCAGGTCTCCGATGGTTAGATAGGGGTAGGTAGCTCCATCGTTGGGTAGCTGCCTTTTCGCTAACTCCGTCTCTGCATTGTAGTATTCGGCTCTGTTTTCGACACCCAAAGTGTCGGAAGTATAGGTTAGGTTAGCGTATTTATTGCCCTTATCTATAGGCAGTACGAGAGGCTTGAGAGGTATCTCCTTAGAGGACTTTATGCGGAAGTCGCTGACGTTCCTCACATCTTGTTTCGCTCTCTTGTATAGCGGTAACCCTATCACCTCTACAGTATCATTCTGATTGTCTGCTGTCACTGTGATCTCACTGAGTTTGGCTCTATAGGTCGCAGGATCATCAGAGATCGCCTTGAGGGCGGTCTTCAGAGTATCGTCCCTCTGGGGTATAGCTTCGTAGGTCTTGCCCAGGTAGGTGTCTAACTCTGGAAAGAGTGTTGCGAAATTAGGGATACTTTTCCTAAGATACCACAAATACTTGACGAACTCGGCATCTCTTTCATAGAGAGGTCGGTATTTATCGCCAAATGGCGTGTCCTTCCCAAACTGGATGCCCTTAACGAAAGAGTTATCATTGGAATTGCTGAAAAAGAGAGTTGAGGGGGAGGTCGCTCCAATGATCGTCATCTCCTTCTGCCCTGGCAGATAGCATAGCAGGTAGATGCTACGTAGTTGCTTGAAGTTGTAAGAAATAGCATCTGCTGTTAAATACTTTTGTAGCGCATTAGCGAAGTATTTATGCCCAGCCGGGGCAGAGTTCGCAAGCTCTTCAAGGTCACGATCACGATCCCACTTGAGTATCTCTATCTTATCTTGATACTTGTCTATGTCGAAGAAGATTTGTCCTACATCAAGCGTGTCGGATACCATCTTGTGGAAGATTGTATCTCCATCTAACCCTCTATCGGTTACCTCTTTGAAGGCAGTCTTGACGAGGTCAATGCGTGCGAAAGGTGACGGGATGGAGGTAATCTCCTTTCGATCCGTTGCTCCATCTGGGTCTTTGATGGAGTCGATACGGTTCTTGCTGTAGGGGAATGTTCCTACAGACTGCCAGTTTTGATAGGTATCATCAGCACTACATCCCAGTCTAAATATTAGGTTCTTCTCTGACATAATATGAGTGTTGTTTTATAGGTTAGAGAGTCGTTGATCTACGAGTTCCTTTGTGGCTCGATAAAACATTTCTAAGTATTTGCTTTCGAGTTCTCTGCTTGTACACTTGCCAGCGGTACCATTGAGACGATCTATGATCAGCTCGTGATTCTGCTTGAGAGACAAAAGTTTCTTCTTGGGCTTGACTTCAGAAACAAGCTCAAAGGGTTTACCCTCACAGCTATTTTCAAAGAGCTTGAGTGCTCGATCATTTTCCTCCATCTCGTCTGTCCAGTTTTTGTATCTGGTAAGGAAGTCCTGCAGGTTTCTCATAAATCTAGAGTCATGTATGCCTGAGAAGTGCTTCTTATTTGCATCTACACGATCTGTAGAGTAAATGCCGTTGTAGCTGTCAGTGAGGGCATTTGCCATCATCCTAAATCGTACTAAAGGACCATAAAGCATCTTCTGCAACTCATCGCAAAAGGTATGAAAGGTTATGTCACTCCTGCCTGTATCCTTGACTCCGAGCTCGTAGTATTGGGTCGCTCTATTCTCCTCATTGATCTCGTAGTTCGAAAAGTCTACAATTGCAGTGGCTGCAAGCATCTCTATAATGTGAGCGTTATTCTTCTGTTGCTCTCCGCCCTCATTGTTCTCATAGGTGTTACGAGCTTCATCCGCAAGGAAGTAGAGTGCGTCTAGTCCCTCATTTCCATCTATGTTATCTTTATAGTAAGAAAGAGCAGAGCGAGTCTTAGATAGGAAGGTCGAGGAGTCAATAGAACTTGCCTCCTCTTGCTCTATCTTGAAGTAGGGGAGTATGCTGATCGCACCTATGGGAGCACTATTGAGTAGAGCATGGTTGGGTGATTGGGTCTCCTGTCTTAATGTCTTGAGCAGAAGAGGAAATCCACTCGCCCCGGTACCTCCAAATATGGAGCTGACGATAAAGATCTTATCTCCCTGGGAGAAGCTGTTCGCAAAGTCTTTAAAGCCATCCGAGCCGGCGAGCTGATTTAGCACAACGCTACCGATATTGGGATTTCCCTTGAATCCAACTCGCATAGACGAGCTTAAGTTGGCATCAGAGAAGAGCATACGGGTGATAGCTTGATTTGCCTTAGACATAGAGGATAGTCCTATAAACTCCTCAAAAGTCTTATCGGTTGTATCTTTGATCTGTAGCTTATAGCCAGCTTCTTGAGACAACTTTTCAATCCCTGTACGGAAGAAAAACTCTCTTTCATCAGCATCCTGATCTCTATCAGTAGGAGCTCGATAGTGTAGAGAGTTACTGATCCTTTGATAGAGATCCATCAGGGTGATAGTACGTGTGAGGTCTGCATTTGCCACATCTGGGTCAATGATGATGGGCACGATCCTATCTACTCCGACCTTGACCCCAGAGGCGAGTAGCATCGTGAGAGATCGCAGTACACGAGATCCCGTCCCACCGATACCAAATACATAGAGCTTTGCCATAGTTGTAGTTTGCTTAGTGAGTATATAAGTGGCTAAAAAGGAGCGTGAGAGCAGTTCCTACTACCCCATTTGATACACATCGAGAGGATGAAGAGGAGGAGTGCTGAGAGGATCGCATTGGTGAGCCCAAAGCCCCATAGATTCAACTCGGTGATTGATAGAGCCACATATTCGTTAGTCTGAGGATCGATCGCCATCATCTTACCAGCCCTGTAGTCTGACTCGACGTAACCATATCCTACGAAGAGGTTGATGACAAAGTTGATGCCACAGGTTACAAGCCAAGCCCGGACGTTGTTGAATCTCGGCATGTTGATTACATAGTAGAAGGTGATGCAGATGACTGCGGAAATGGCCAGCATGATGATACCTATGAGTAGGAACTTGTTGTCCACCTGTTGACTTGTCGCAATCCCGGATAGGTAGTCTGCTAACTCTCTGCCAAAGAGATCTTCTAAAAGGCAGTAGATACGCTTAAAGATTTCGCCCATATAGATATAGTGTATTAGTTATTGTTTTACATCAAAGTTGAATTCGCACCATGTCGTCACGTCGCTATACGCCTCGGAGACGCCATTGATGAGGTACTTGATACCCGTTGTCTTGGATAGGTTCTGGCATATCTCCTCTCCCGTCTCATCGTTAGAGCTGGTCACCCACTGCGGGGTCTCTCCAGATGCCTGGAGCGCAATCGTCAGCTTACGTCCTCGTGAGAGCATACGCTTAGGAAAGGTAAGCTCGATAGAGTGTGTATAGGAGTCGCTATGCGGTATAGGATATATGGAGATCGTAGCTGCAGGCATAGGTTTACGAGCTCTTTTACTTGAGATGTCAGCCACCTGCAGCTTCTCTCTATTGAGCGTGTAGTGCTCTGCGGAGAGGAGCGTCTTCTCATCCTGTAGCGTTTTGCTGAGGTCTACCTTAAATGAAAAAGTGTAGGCGTCTTGCTGAGCTCGCACCGTCTTAGCATTCTTCTCTCCCTTGCCATCAACAATAGCGTAGGCAGACTCTGTCTGTGGAGCAAATGTGACCATCTGCTTGAGACCATAACCCTTTAGACGTTCAAAGGATACATTACGGCTCATCCTGGCCAGTTGATCCGCAGTGCCAAATATCCAAATGTAATAGGGCCTCTTGACGCCGTATAGAGACTCATTACCTCCCTTGGGATAGTAGTACTTGCCCGTAAACTCGGAAAACATTTGTAGGACCTGCACACCTAAATTAGGTAGCCTCTTTCGCCCCTTGTTGATGGCATTCCTCATAGAGATCTGACTAAACTTTAGATACTTTTGTGAGTCCGTGGCAGGTAGGTCAAGGATACAGTCTGAGATAAATATGGAGACACTGGAGGAGGTTACCTTGCCGACCATGTCGTCAAGTAGCTGTAGGATGTCTGAATTGGCGCGATTGCCCCCGGCCATTCTAAAGGACTCAGGACTTAGATCCCTTATGTACTGCTCCGTTGATAGATCGTAGGGGATCTCTTGACTATTGACATAATACTTACGAACTTTAGCCCCAGCTTGCTCTAAGTCGCTTATGTAGGAGAATAGCGCATTCTTTAGGTCGCTACCCTCGCACATGTAGCCATCCATACTGCCAGAGTTCTCTAAGAAGACATTCACTAAGGGCATTCTGGTGTTATCCTCTACGGGAATTGACTTAGAGGCTGAGATCTCTATCTCATCTGAGCAACCATACAGGCTCCACAGCCAGAGAAGGGACAAAGCTAAGAGGAGTATGTGATGATGAGTCTTTTTCATTGTGATGATGTTTGGAGTGTTTGGTGTTGATGCTGTATGGCTAAAATATCTCACTCTCACTGCTTTGAGAGGTAGAGAAGTTGCCATCCAGTACAGGTGTCAGCTCAAAGCTAAGGATTTCATTATCTTGCAGTAATGTCGTTGAGCCGTCTTTAGAATATGCTTCATCTTCTAAGAAGCCTCCCTTGACCCCATTTTTCATAGGCTTATCTGGATACCAACCACGACCATAGTAGAAGAATGACTGATAGCGGTGCCCTCCAGGGAGCTGGATAGTCGCTGTCTGGCCAGCTCTGACATAGGTGTGTCCTGCGACTCGTCCATTCTGATTGTTATACCTAATGATCACAATGACGTCAGAGTCGTAGGCGGCTTTTACACGCACCTCAGCGTGTGGCTCGTCGCTAGAGTAGCGATGGTTTTTGCCATAAAAGCTTTCGTAGGGCTGAGACCCATTGTAGAGAGAGTTAGAGCCGTAGGTTCGGTATAGCTGCTCGCGCTGCTCCTCCTCTCTCTGACGACGCTCGGCTTTTGCTCGCAACCTCTCCTGCTCTTCTATCTGACGTCGCTCAGCTTCTTCTCGTAGCCGTATCTCCTCTTTGGCTGCTTGGATTCGCTCTTGAGCATCGGAGACATGGATACTAGATGGGTATTCCCTGACAAAAGCTTCATACCCCTCGATGTCTGATCTGTCGATGCGCTCATACTCTGTTGTATGATTCTTATCGCAAGAGGTGAGGGTGAGTACAGAGAGTGTGCATAGAGCAACCCCTACTACTTTTAGAACTCGCAAGTTAACTAACCGAGCCTTCTTAAAGGAAGACCTAATAGAAAGAGCGTGGGGTGATAAATCTTCTTTTAGCATAATGGGTTGCAGTAAAGATACGGCGAGTGGCGACCCCTCTTGCGGTGAGAGGTCGTCACTTGTGATGCGTGATGAGGTATGTGTGGTGTGGTTGTTGCCCCGCCCTTTCTCCTGCTGGTAGCAAGAGAAGTGCTTGCGTGAGAGCTTGGTAAGTGAGTTACTCCCTTGTTGCCAAATGTTAAATGGGGGGCGGGCATACTTTTTGACAATTCTGATATCGTTGTCACAAAGATACGCTTTCTTTTTGAATGGAAAACGTAGGGGAGAGACCTCAGGGCTGACGTTTTTGGATTTGCCTGAGGTCATCCTGAGCAAAAACGAGAAAAATATCTGAAAATCAGGGCATTAAGCTTGCACAACCTAAGAATTATTCGTACCTTTATACCTGATAATCAATCGTTTGTCTCTCTTTTTAAGC
>ERZ1031292.381-NODE-381-length-12623-cov-19.402451_pt1 | contig 12623 bp, 11 predicted proteins | sample MGYA00518215_ERZ1031292 | MGnify/ENA primary metagenome ERZ1031292 (study PRJEB33718, sample SAMN03159822) | human skin metagenome | collected 2014-02-25 | study: EMG produced TPA metagenomics assembly of the PRJNA266117 data set (Human skin bacterial metagenome... | reverse complement strand
TCACCCTCGCCTTCAACGGCCCCATCCCCGTGGCGATCATCTTCTACTGGTTTGTCAACAACTTCTGGACGCTCTCACAGCTCATCACCCTGTGGACGCTGTTGACTGTTAAGCACCCGCTGCCTGATTCCTTCAAGGAATTCCGCGACGACGCCCGGCGCAAGCGCTACGCGCCCACGGTCTTGTGGTGGAAGGCCATGCGGGCACGGCTGCGCGGCGAGGATGCCTCTGAATATCTGGCGGAGCGTCGCTCCCTGCGGGAGGCTGCGCGCACGCGGAAGAAGGAGGACAAGGCCTTCAAGAAGGAGAAGAAGCGGCTGGAGAAGGAGGAGGCTGCTGCGAAGAAGAAGAAGAAGAAGGAGGCCGAGGAGGCTGAGGTGGCTGGCTCGGGGGACTCAGGGGCCGAGTAGAGTCGGGGTGATATGCGTGCAGGCTTATTGCGCAGCTGCGCACAGCAGTGTTGCTATTCGGCGGGACTTGGGGTTTGGGTCGGTGTCCGTTTTGTGCGCAGAACCCCACACAAACCCACATGGGATGGTCGCGGACGGATGCTTATATCAGTGCGCACTTATTGCGCAGCTGCGCACAGCATCTTTGCTACTAGGGTGTGTGTGGGGGCGGGTGACGGATGGGCGGACGCTTGAAGATTTTCATTCCATTTTGGTTATTGCGCCCCTCCCCTGCGCCGGCGCTACGGTAGGCCACAGACACTCACATTTCCCGGCGCGCTCGTTCCGATTCGCTGGATTTTCCACACATCAGTGCGCACTTATTGCGCAGCTGCGCACAGCAGGGTTGCTTGCTGGCCCGTCATAGCTTCCGAGGGTGCCCGTTTTGCGCGCAGAACCCCACACAAACCCACATGGGATGGTCGCGGACGGATGCTTATATCAGTGCGCACTTATTGCGCAGCTGCGCACAGCAGGATTGCTATAGCGGTGGGCAGGAGGATTGTTGGCGGCTGCGCTCCGCTGATTTGTTTTCATGGCGACTCACTTATTACGCAAGTGCGCGCGGGTAATGCCTTCCCAGGGTGACTCAAGGCCACATAAACACACATTCCGCGACACCGTGCTCCCACTGGTCAGAATTTGCGCATCAGTGCGCACTTATTGCGCAGCTGCGCACAGCAGGATTGCTACTCGTTGAGGGTTCGGGTTTCCGGTTGCCGCCCGTTTTGTGCGCAGGACCCCACATGAACTCACACGGGATGGTCACGGGCGGATGCGGATATCAGTGCGCACTTATTGCGCAGCTGCGCACAGCAGGATTGCTACCAGTGTTGAGCACGGGGTGGGCGTTTGGTGGGTTCGTGTGTGGAAAATTCCATGCCACTTCGGTTATTGCAGACCGTCCTTTATGAGTGGTGCCGGTAGGCCACAGACACTCACATTTCGCGGCGCTCCGGTTCCGGTTTGCCCGTACTTTCACATATCAGTGCGCACTTATTGCGCACAGCGTTAGATGGAGTAATCGGCGGCGGGTTCGCCGAGCAGTTGCTTGGCTAGCGTGCGGGCGAGATCGAGGGGCTCGCGGGACTGCATGTGCTGGGCGTTGGTGATGCCACCGTCGATAAGAATCATGAGCTGACGGGCGATCGACTGGGACGGGTACCCGTTGCGCTCGGTGAGGAGCTCCGTCAAAGTGTTGAAAATCCAATCGCGGTGCTCGGCAACAGCAGCGACGATGTTCTGCTCACTCTCCGTCTCCGGATTCGGGTACTCGCTGGCCGCATGGGTGAAGTGGGAACCGGGGTAGCCCTCCTTCTCCTGCTGGTCGATGACCTGATCGAACATGGCGTTGATCTTTGCCTCAGGGTCGGTGAGGTGCTCCGTGCGGCGCTCGAACTCCTCGGTCCACTTCTGCGCCATCTCATTAATGTAAGCAATGACGAGATTGTCCTTGGAACCAAACAACGAATACAGGGATGCCTTGGCTACATCGGCCTCGCGGAGGATGCGGTCAATACCAATGACGCGGATGCCTTCCGTGGTGAACAGGTTGGTTGCGCTGGCCAGCAGCCGCACACGCGGGCTCGGCCGGTCCCGTCTCCTGCTCTTCGCTTTCTTCGTTGTAGCCATACCCTAACAATAGCAAAACTAGACAACCCAGTCTCTCCAAGACCCACCGCGCGGGACATAAAAAACCGCCCTCCGCGAAACGCGGAAGGCGGGCTAAGAGACGAGGCTACTTCTTCTTGGTGATGAAGCCCACGATCCAGAGCAGCAAGCACGCGCCAATGAGGCAGGTGATAAAGCTCAGGACCCAGTTACCGGTGGAGCCACCCAGGCCGAACAGGCCAAGGACCCAGCCACCGAGGAAGCCGCCGATAACACCAACGATGATGTTCAGGAACAAGCCCATCTGCTCATCAGTCTTCATAATCTTGGAGCCAATCCAACCGGCGAGGCCGCCAACGATAATCCAACCAAAGAAACCAAGTGCAGGTGACATAGAATATTCTCCTTAAAAACTAATACCGAACGGTTGTACTGGCCAGTATACGCATTAAAAGCGCGTTTGCCAGCCAGCGGAGAATTTGTTACCTAATCTTTGCAATCAGGGCGGACAACCATCATCGGGCAGGGAGCCGACTGCAGCAGAGCACGAGAGGTGGAGCCGAGCAGCATGCCCTTGAAGCCACCACGCCCATGGGATCCGACGACGAGGAGCTGAGCGCCCTCGGCGGCATCGGCAAGCGCACGGACCGGACGATCGCGGGTGATGATCTTCTCGACCTCCACATCCGGGAACTCCTCGGCGTAACCGGCCAGACGCTCAGACAACAGCTGTTGCTGCTCCTCCTCGACCGCCTCCCACTGCTGCTGAGCGGCGGCGAGACCGGCAAGAGAGGCCTGCACCTGCATATCCATCCAGGTGTGGACAGCCTTCAGCTTGGCACCACGGGCGTGGGCCTCCTCGAAGGCGAGACGCGTGGCGCGCTCGGACACCTCGGAACCATCGACACCGACGACGACCGGACCGTACTTGTTATCCGGCGTCAGCTGGTTATCCTCACGGACGACGACCACCGGGCAGCACGCGTGGGACACAACGGCGGCGGAGACCGAACCCATGACCATGCCCGAAAGCCCACCGAGACCACGGGAACCCATGACGATCATCGTTGCGTCCTCAGCCATCTCGAGGAGCATATCGATGGGGCTACCCTCCGCAACCGTGTGGCCGATCTTGATGTTCGGGGCGATCCCCAAAGCGACCTTCTTGGCAGCCTCGATCTTTTCCATGGTCTCGGCCTGGAGGTCGTCGTAAAGCTCCTGGGGCGGGATCATCCCCTCAGCGTAGAGGAACTGCGGCATGGAGTAGCTGGAAACCAGCTGGAGCGGGCAGTCGCGCTTGTTCGCCGTATTCGCGGCCCACGCGACGGCAACCTCCGCGGCCTTCGAGCCGTCGACGGCACAAACAATCAGTTCTTCCTTGGACATGATGAAAACCCTTCTCTCGCGGATACCTGACTACAGTTTACCGGCAGGGGGTGGTTGGCCGGTAGCCTTTTTTACTCAATGGGGGGAAGGGTATGCGGGGCATCGGCATTTGCAGGGAACAAAACGTGGTACAGTGCCCTGATCACATCAGCAATAGCCTTGCCAATGCCGTCGGAAGAGTAAGTAACAAACGCGTCTGTGAGAAAATCAAGATTCATGCGCCCTATCGTACAGCCACTGCCCCCGCGCAACGGGCTCACCGCCTCCCGCGTGCGCGCGCCGTATTCGATTGTGGCGCGCGATTTTTTGGCTGCGGTGATCGCAGGGCAGCGGCATCGGCACCCAGAAGATGATGCGCGGGCGCTTGACAAACGGTTTGCTGCCGGTGAGGTGCGGGACAGGCGTGGGCAGGTGGTTGCGCCCGAGCAGGTCCTGGCCGCCGGCGTTGACATCTTCTTCTACCGGATGCCCGCGCCGGAACCGCACGTGCCATTTTCCATTGAGACCGTGTACGAAGACTCGCGGGTGCTGGTGGTGAACAAGCCGCCATTTTTGGCGACCGTGCCGAAAGGGGCGCACATTACGGAGACAGCCGTCGTGCGGCTGCGGCGGGCGACGGGGAATGAGGAGCTCTCCCCTGCACACCGCTTGGATCGGCACACGAGCGGGTTGCTGCTGTTCACGAAGTCGCGGGAATTTCGGGGCGCGTACCAGGAGATGTTTGCCCGGCGCGCGGTGCAGAAGACGTATCATGCCGTATCCGCTGGTCCTTCGGCTGTTGCGCCGGGAACCGTGTGGCGTTCGCGGATCTCGAAGGTGCCGGGGGATTTGCAGGCACACACGGTTGATGGGGAGGCCAACGCTGAGACGCATGTGATTTCTGTTTCCGGGCGGGTGCACGTGTTGGCGCCGCATACGGGGAAAACGCACCAGCTCAGGCTCCATATGTGCGAGGCGGGCGTGCCCATCGTGAACGATCCGCTGTACCCCGCGATCCGCGACGACCTCATGGACGACTTCACGCGGCCTTTGGGGCTCACGGCGTACTCGCTGCGGTTCGAGGATCCGGTGGATGGGCGGGAGCGGGAGTTTTCGCTGTAGAGCAGGAAAGTTTTTCAATAAAAATTGCCGTATTATTAACCACAAGTCCAGCTCGCGATGGAAAGAAATTAGATGTCATTCCTTTACGGTATGGAGCAATCCAATCACGATTTCAGCTCACCGGAATCTTTGGGAAAGAATATTTTCACAAATGCATTTCCTCTTTCGATGATTCAGTACGCATCAATCGAACGTGGACTCAGCATTCCGTTGATCAGGGCAACAGCAGAAGAGAATGGTGCGGTGGGCACTGAGCATGTAAAGGCCCCCTGGAGCAGCCTTATTGGCACAGACCCTTCCACCGCTTCATTCAATTTTGAAACTGTTTTTGACGGGTACAACCAGTACACCCACAACGGTGCCAATAAGTCAGATGTGGTGGTCTCTAATGGCCACGTTCACACAAGGCCATTTGAGATCAAACTTGTAGTCGTGCCTACCTCTTCTTCTGCTAGATCTCCAAGGGAGCAGCAGTCCTGCGAGATTGTGACGAGACCTTCAACTATCGAGCAAATCGCCTTTTCGATCGCTAACTCGTTTGGTCATGATCGACGCATGGAAATGGCGGAGACTATTAACGAGGCACTTGGGCATCCACATGACTATGAATGGGAAAACGAGTCGTATATGGCTCCAAGAGTTCCCCGTTTTAAGAAAGCAGCAGAGAACTTGATCCGCGCGGGCATCGATGTCCAAACCCCATTAGTGATCACAGCGGTTTGGCGCACGAAGGGGCAATCTCCAGAATTCGATGACCAGGCTTTTGATGCTTTCGTGTGGACCGATCTCGCCTTTCTACAGCTGTTTATCGACTCAGCTTCCACTCCGAAAGCCCCCGGAAGGAAAGTAGGGCGCCCGTCCCGTGCATTGATGTGGCTAATCTCTTGTCTTTATGAATTTGCCGCTCAGGGTACCTTCAACTTTGCTAGAACAACTACAAGGATGAGCTTCGGAGGGCAATCTGACAAAGCTGGAGCTTTCGCGGGGAGAAAGACGCTGAAATTCCTCCAGTCAGAGGAGTTTTTGCATCCACGACTCAGCAGGTACGACATTGAAAATATCATCACCAACGATGCTTTGGGAGAGCTGTTACCTGAACGAAGGCTGGACCAAGCTATCGCGCTGCAATATCTGACTTCGAATGCCGAATTGAGGGGCTTCGAAGCAGGCCTCCGCTACGCAGCTCGCAACCGCAACATCGCAGTGGATCAAGCATTTACTAACAAGGAACTTCGTAAATTACTTGAAATCGAAATGGCTAACGAAGATGTTCATAGCACTGTCGGTGGCCGATAGCCTTGGTGGCTCGACCTACAAAGCCGCGACTGATTGCAGCGATTTGGCAATCTGAGTTGCAATATAGGTTCCAAGTTCGACAGGTACCGCGTTTCCAATCATCTGCTCAATGTTCGTCCGCGAACCTACCCACGTAAACGATTCTGGGAATGTTTGAATTAGCGCTCGCTCCTCAGTGGTCAGTGGACGCGCAGCCTCGATAGGTCCAGCATCTCCCCTATGCCCTGGGTATCCGGAGGGGATAGGACGGTTGACACCACGGATAGTGGGTGAAGGTTCATCGATGGAGAAAATTCCACGACGTGCGTAGCTTCGCGGATGGCGATAGTAGTAATCAACATCTAGTGGATGATCGAGCACTTCTTCAAAGTACTGACGGATCGTCATTTGCTGATCCGACTGATTTTCAAGAAGCGCGTCTGCCACGCAGTTAGCAAACTCTTGAGACTTGGAACCGAAAGTAATCAATCGCTTCCTGATTTGCGGAACGCCTACGCGACTTGAGTCTATGACCTGGTAGCGGATTGTGTATCCAGCAGCCTCCATGATTGACAAAGCAGATTCAAACGCCGCAGCATGCTGAGCTCGCGCAACGTTTTCCATCACGAAAAATGGCGGGTTAAAGTGTGCAACAATCTGTGCATACTTTTCCGTCAAATCCGCACGAGCACCTTCCTGACGTTTACCAGCGGACGAAAAGTCCTGACACGGAGGCCCACCAATGATTGCAGGCATCGGCTCTCGGCCCGACAAGTGTTCTTCCAAGGTCTTGATACTTAAGCCAACATCCCCGAGGTCCAGCAAATGCGCATCGTGCCCCATATTCGCCCGATACGTGTCAACGGCACACAGCCAATTGTCATAGCCGGATAAAACCTCGAAACCAGCCGTTTGGAATCCAAGCGATAATCCTCCACATCCGGAGAAAAGATCGACGACTTTGGGAAGGTTAGGGTTTACCGGAATCAGATTGGGGGAATTTCCATTATGCTCACCATCTGAAATGTTGTAGAACGCGAAGATATCTTCCTGCGACCACACAGACCGCCCACCAATGGTAGAAGTAGGAGTCGGCACTTGCCCCCTGCCCTGCAATGTTCGGACAGTGCTAGGGGCTACTCCAAGACCTTCCGCCAAAGTCTTTGTATCGTATAGTCCTGTTGCGGGATCGGCCTTGACACTGGGATCAAATGAACGCTTGCTGGGCATAGAAAGAATCTAGCACAGGGGCCTCAAAAACGTTACTAGGAGTCCCAAAATGAGACCCCTACCATTGACGCAAAGAAAACACTCATCCATGGCCTCACACTGAATGAGTTAACGGGATCTATTTCCAAGCAGCGATCCCACCTAAGTGTAGGAGCTTTGATCTGCTTCAAAACCAGGGGCCTGGAGTCAGCACTATCCAGGAAGATCACTATTCGCAGAATGTACATTGCAGTTTTCATTGCACATCAACGAATTTGCAATGCATTTTCATTGCACCGCAACGAATTTGCATTGCACTTTCATTGCATTGTATTTTGCAATGCACACTGCAATACATATGTTCCGTGCGCTGCATAAGCCAACGTAGACCAACGTGTTACCCCGCCTATGTAATGTAGAGGTATGTCAGGCACAGCGCGCGCAGTGGATATTGTGAAAACGTATGGCAGTGGTGACACGCTCGTCACCGCACTCGACCATGTCTCCATTGAGTTCCAGGAGGGGGAGTTCACGGCCATAATGGGGCCGAGTGGCTCCGGGAAGTCGACGCTCATGCACACGATGGCGGGACTCGACTCGATTAGTTCTGGCCAGGCGTTTATCGGGGATGTGGACGTGAGCACGCTGAGTGATCAGGAGCTGACGGATCTGCGTCGTGACGAGCTGGGGTTTGTGTTCCAGTCGTTCAACCTCGTGCCGACGCTGACGGCTGCGGAGAACATCACGCTGCCGACGGATATTGCCGGCCGTGAGGTGGACTACGAGTGGTACCAGATGGTTGTGGACAAGCTGGGGTTGAGTGAGCGTCTGGGACACCGGCCGAGTGAGCTTTCCGGTGGTCAGCAGCAGCGCGTGGCCGTGGCGCGGGCGCTGGTGAGCAGGCCACGCATCATTTTTGGCGACGAGCCAACCGGCAACCTGGACTCCAATGCGTCGACGGAAGTGCTCACCATCCTTCGCGATTCCGTGGATGAGTGGGGACAGACCGTGGTGATTGTGACGCATGATGCGACGGCGGCGAGCTATGCCGACCGCGTCGTGTTTCTTGCCGACGGGCGGATCACGAAGGAGCTCATCAAGCCCACGACGGAGGAGATCCTCGAGACGATGGCGGGGCTGAACTGATGGGGAAGCATTCGTTATCCACGCGTCGGCGTCAGCCGACTCGTTCGCTGGCGCGAACGCGTAAGAATGCTTTGATGAAGGTGAGCTGGAGAAACGTGCTCGCGCACAAGGTGCGGCTGCTGCTCACGGTGCTCGCCGTCGTGCTCGGCACGGCGTTTATTGCCGGCTCATCGATCCTTACCGCGGGGCTGTCCAACACGTTTGACCAGATGGCGACGTCGCGGTACGCGGACGTGGACCTGGTCATGGGGTCGACGATGGGGCTGACGGATAACGCGCCGATTGAGGCGGTCGCTGACCTGCGGGGACGCGATGAGGTGGAGAGGGTGGAGCCCTCGTCAAGCCACGCGACCTCGATCGTCGTGGCGACGCCGGAGGGCGAACCGCTGAAGCTTACGCCCGGCGGCGCCTCGCAGGGGCTCATCTGGGTGGATGAGGTCGCGGGGACGCTCGACAGCGGGACGGCGCCGAGTGGGGCCGACGAGATGCTGCTGGACGGGGAATCGGCAAAGAAGGCCGAGGTGGGCGTGGGCGACACGCTCGATGTGGTGACGCCGAAGGGGCGCTCCACGAAGACCGTGACCGGCACGTTCACACCGGCGATGATGGGAACGGGCCTGGTCAGCGCGGCCTTTGACGAGCCGACATACCTATCGGAGTTCACCGACGGGAAGCACCTCTACGAAATCGCCATCTCGCTGAAAGACGGCACGGACGTGTCGGCGGTGCAAGCCGCGCTGGAGAAGGACTACCCCGAGGTGGAATTTCAGACCGGGCAGGCCATCGCCGACAAGCTGACCTCGATGATCACGGACTCGCTGGCCTTTGTTAACTACTTCCTGTGGGCGTTCGCCGGCATCGCGCTCGTTGTGGGCACCTTTATTATTACCAACACGTTCTCCATGATCGTCGCGCAGCGGACGCGGGAATTCGCGCTGCTCAGGGCGCTGGGGACCTCGCGTAGGCAGATCACGCGGTCGGTCATCGTGGAGGCGATCATCGTCGGGCTCATCGGCTCGGCGCTCGGTGTTATCGCAGGTTGGGGGCTCGTGCAAGCGCTCATGGCGATCGCCGCGAGCCGCGGGGCGGTACTCAGCCCCGGTACCTTCATGCTCACGGCGCAATCCATCATCGTGCCGGTCGTGCTCGGGGTCCTCGTCACGGTGCTCGCCGCCTGGTCACCGGCGCGGCGGGCGGGATCCGTCCACCCCGTGCAGGCGATGCGCGCGGGCGACCAAAGCTCCTCGGACTCGCTGCGGGGCAGGACGGTCGTTGGTGGGGTGCTCATCGTGGGCGGGGTTCTCGTCGGGCTCATCGGTGCGCTCACACCGAGCTATTCGACGGGAACCCGCGCGTGGTGCATGGCGGCCGGGGCGCTGGGGCTCATCCTTGGGGCCTGGTTTGCCGGACCTGCTCTGGCGCGGTTTTTCACAGCCATCCTGGGGTTTTTCGTGGGAAGGCCCTTTGGGGCCGTCGGCAAGCTAGCATCGACGAACGCACGCCGGACGCCGAGGCGGACGGCGACCACGGCCTTCGCGCTGACGCTTGGGCTTGCGCTGGTCACGTCCGTGGGGGCGCTCGGCGCGACGATGAAGAACAGCTTGACCGGGCAGCTCGATACGTCTGTGAGCGCGGATTTTGTGCTTACCGGACCCGGCGGCGCGAGTGGGAGTAGCACGCTTACTATTCCGCGGGAGGTGTCCGACAGGGTCGGGGAGCTGCCGGAGGTAGACGATGTGCTGACGATGGAGAAGGCGCCGATTTTTGTCAACCAAGTGCCGATGTCCGACTCGTTTGGCACGCCCGGGTCGCCCGTGGCCTCGCGCGCGCCGGCGGAATTTACCGATTTGCCCCTGGTGGACGGGACGTTTTCGCTCGACAACGGCGTGCTCCTCGCGGAGACGATGGCCGAGAGGTTTGGCGCGGGTGTTGGTTCGGAGGTGCAGCTCGCCTCGCTCGACGGACACACGACGACCGCACCCGTCGTCGGCATCTACGGGCAGGCCGTGGGCGTCGGGCGCGCGATTATCGCGGAGCCGCTGGCCGCGCGGATCGTCTCCGACAACGACATCAAAACCGACATGGTGTACGTGCGGCTCGCCGACGGCGTCACGCTGGAGGACGGGCGCGCCGCCATCGAGGCCGTCACCGACGCCTACCTCGTCGTTTCCGTCAAAGACAAGGAACAATACTCCAACAGCTACGCTAACCTCATCGACCAAATGCTCACCATCTTGTACTTGCTGCTCGGGCTCGCCGTGCTCGTCGCCATTTTGGGGATCGTGAACACGCTCGCGCTGTCCATCACCGAGCGGCGGCAGGAAATCGGCATGCTGCGCGCCGTCGGCACGCACGCGCGGCAGGTCAGGGGCATGATTTACATCGAATCCGTGATCATCGCCATCTACGGCGCCCTATTGGGCACCGCCATTGGGCTGTTTATTGGCTGGGGTTTCCTTCGGGCTCTGTCTGGGTCCGGCATCGAGGAAATCGTCATGCCCTGGGGGCAAATTGCGCTCATGTTCCTCGCATCCGCCGTCGTTGGCGTTTTGGCCGCCGCCGTGCCCGCCCGGTCTGCTGCGGCGACGAGCCCACTGGAGGCGATTGCGGACGAGTAGGTTTTGGGGCTGGGCTAACTTCGGTAGGTGCGTTTTACGTGATCGACGATGGGAGCCAGGGTTTTGGGATCTACAAAGTCGACTACTCCCCCGTACGTCTTGAGCATCGTCTTCGTTTCATCGCTTTGCTCAGCCTCCGGCGTTCTCTTGGCCTTCGTGTAGAGCATTTTCATCATTAGCTTGTGCTTCAGTTGCAGGTTTTTGTAATCGATTCCGCCCCTGAGATGGAAAACATCCGCGATGTCGAAATCTCGCTTAGATTCCGATAGCTCAATTGATTTTCTGATGTTGGCGACGTTTTCAGGATTCGTCGGATCCGAGAGTCCGACGGTTACGAGGGTGACGTGCTTCGGCGTTCCTTTTATGGACTCTAATCCGTGAACCCCGCCGGCGAAGAGGGCGCCGAAGTAGACGAGGTAATCGTCTGCGCTAAGGCACCCACATTCGTTGAAACTCACTGCCTGGGTATTGAAGTGCTGCGCGAAGTGTTCGGCGTACCGCTTCGTGTGCCCGTACATGGATCCATAAACTACTTTTAGCATGTCCCTACTCCTTTATTTCTCCTTACTGTAACTGTTTCGGGCAAATAACGCAGGTCGAGGATACGAATCTATTCGTAGGAGGGGTAATCCGTGTAACCCTCGGGGCCATTGCCGTAGACGGTGGCCTGGTTCACCTCGTTCTCTGGCAGATTGTTCTCCCAGCGGTAGGGAAGGTCGGGGTTGGCCATGGCGAGACGGCCGATGGATACTGCATCTGCGTGGCCGTTGGCGACGGTGCCCTCTGCCACCTCCTTAGTGGTGACCTCAGCGAAGCCCGTATTGGCAATGAGCGTCGTGTTGGCTGCCCTGGTGAGATCCTGGACGAGAGCGGAAGCCGGATCCGGGTTCACAATGTGCAGGTAGGCGAGCTCTGGGATGCTCTCGGCAAAGTGCAGGTACGTGGCGCGAGTATCGGCAGGATCCGTCTCGTCGGCACCCTGAATGTTCTGGCCCGGGGACAAACGGATACCGACCTTGTCGGCGCCGATCTCCGCGGCGACGCGGTTAGTCAGCTCGATGGCGAAGCGGGCGCGGTTCTCCGGGCTGCCACCGTACTCGTCGGTGCGGGTGTTGGCAGCGGGAGAGAAGAACTGGTTAATGAGGTAGCCGTTAGCGCCGTGGAGCTCGATGCCGTCGAAGCCGGCGGCGATGGCACGCTTGGCAGCCTCGGCGAACTCGTCCTGGATTTGCTGGATCTCGTCCTTCGTAAGCTCATGCGGGACGGGAGCCTGTGCCTTGCCGTCCTTAATACGGATGGGATTGGGACCGGGGATAGCGCTCGGCGCCACAATTCGGCCGGTGCCCGTCAGCTCCTCGTGAGAGATGCGGCCGCCGTGCATGACCTGGAGGAAGATGGCGCCGCCTGCTTCATGGACGGCACTGGTGACCTGTTCCCAGCCATCCTGGTGCTGTTGAGTCTCAATACCAGGCTGGTGGTACCACGTGCGACCTTCAACGTGCCCTCGGCAATAATGAGGCCAAAGCCTGCCCGCTGACGGTAGTGCTCGACAAGGAGGTCGTTAGGGGTGCCGTCGAGCTCTGCGCGGGTGCGGGTGAGCGGGGCCATGACGATGCGATTCTTCAGTTTCGCATTTCCAAGTTGTCCTGGTTCATACATTGTTGTCATGTCCCGCAATACTACTCGTGTGGGTGTGTGGCGCAAGGTTGGGTGGGGTTTCGGGGATAGAAAAAGAGGATGAGGATCCATTGTGCGGATCCTCATCCTCTTGTTTTTATGTTTGTGGTCGGCGGTGTCCTACTCTCCCACATCCTCCCGGGTGCAGTAC
>ERZ1031292.378-NODE-378-length-12742-cov-7.119177_pt1 | contig 12742 bp, 7 predicted proteins | sample MGYA00518215_ERZ1031292 | MGnify/ENA primary metagenome ERZ1031292 (study PRJEB33718, sample SAMN03159822) | human skin metagenome | collected 2014-02-25 | study: EMG produced TPA metagenomics assembly of the PRJNA266117 data set (Human skin bacterial metagenome... | reverse complement strand
CATCCATATTGAGAGGAGAAAATCTCAAGATTTATATATAAATTTGTGCCAATGATAAGTGGGGGAAGGCAACTAGCAGAATAGTAATCAGTAAATAACATAATGATTTAAGTGATGAACAAAACAATTCAAGTATGGATTAGTGCTTTACTAATCGCACTGCTGAGTGGCTTTTCAGTCGCTTCAGCCCAAGATCAAGTAGCACCACTTCCTATTGACAAAGATGTGCGAGTTGGCAAGTTACCAAATGGGCTTACCTACTTTATTCGCCACAACCAACAGCCTAAAGAGCGTGCCAACTTCTATATCGTGCAGCGTGTAGGCTCAATGCAGGAGGAAGACAACCAATCAGGATTGGCACACTTCCTAGAGCATATGGCATTTAATGGCTCTCGCCACTTTGCTGGTAAAGGGATGATCAATTACCTTGAGAGTATCGGCGTGAAATTCGGTGCTGAGCTCAATGCATATACTTCTTTTGAGGAGACAAGGTACACCATTATGGATGCACCCGTGAGCGACACCTCTGTTATTGATTCTTGCGTCTTGATCCTAAGAGATTGGAGCGATGGCATTGCACTTCTTGACGAAGAAATCGACAACGAGCGCGGTGTGATCCAAGAGGAGTGGCGACAGAGCGAAGATGGCAACATGCGTACCATGACCACCATGCTCAAGAAGACCTTCCCCGACCTTCGTTATGGCCACAGGCTTCCTATCGGAAGCATGGATGTTATTCGCAACTTTACCTACCAAGAGCTACGTGACTACTACCACAAGTGGTATCGTCCCGATCTTCAAGGATTGGTAATCGTAGGTGATGTAGATGTAGATTATGTAGAGCAAAAGATCAAAGATACTTTTGCAGATATGCCGGCTCCAGTTAATCCTGCTGAGCGCGTGTATTTAGAGGTTCCAGATCGTGAAGCACCCATTGGTATTGTGGTGACAGATCCTGAGACCACTCGGACTATGATCTCATTCTCCTACTCCACCGATGCACTTCCAAGAGAGCTAAAGGCATCTGCAGTAGGGCCTGCAATGAATTATGTCACTTCCATCATCACGAGCATGATGAATGACCGCTTCACCGACATTGCCCACAAACCCAATGCACCATTTGTGTATGCAGGGATGTCCATGGGCTCTGTGATGGGATTTGTTCCTACCGAAGACGAAGCTAGCTTCATCGCGATCGCTCACGAAGGGCGTACCGAGGAGGCACTTAATGCCATTGTTGCCGAGATGAAGCGTGCCAAGGAGTACGGCTTCACAGCAGCCGAGTATGAGCGTGCCAAAGCAGACTTGATCAGTACATACGAAAACCTTCTGAATTCAAAGGATAACCGTACCAATACCTCCTACGCCGATGAGTATAGCGACTACTTCACCAAGGGTGGCTATATCCCTGGAATTGAGGTAGAGTATCAATTGATGAATAACCTTGCTCAAGGCTTTACTTTAGAGCTCATCAATCAGTATTACCAGCAGTATACAGAGCCTAAGAACCTAGTGGTTACCCTTATGGCTCCTGAAAAGGAGGGGGTTAAATACCCTACAGAGGCTGAGTTGCTAGAGCAATACAATAAAGCACTCCAGCAAGAGGTTGAAGCCTACACAGATGAGTTTGCTGGCGTAGAGCTGATGGAAAATCTACCAGAGCCAGGCAAGCTTCTTTCAGAGCAAACAGGCCTTAAGTTTGGTGCTACCTTGTGGACATTCAGCAATGGGGCAAAGGTATATGTACTTCCTACCGACTATAAGAAAAATGATATTCGCATCTATGGCGTAAGCCACGGTGGATATCTACAGTATGCCAACGAAATAGGTAGCATCAATACCCGTGCCTCAAGGCAATACGCCACTATTGGTGGGCTCGATAAGTTTAGTGCTACAGATCTGATGAAGGTATTGGCTGGTAAGGTAGCTACTTCCAACACAGGTGTATCCGAAGTCAAGGAGTGGGTCAATGGCTCATCATCAGATAAGGATATTGAGACGATGTTCCAGCTTGTATATCTCAATATGACCTCTCTCAGGAGCGATACCGAGGCGTTTGCGTCAGCCATCGAAAAGTCAAAAGCAATGCTCAAGGCAAGTGCTGCTGACCCTCTAACTGCTTTCTGGGATAACACTTCACGACTTATCTACCCAGATAACGACCTCACTTATAAGCTACAAGCCGAAGATCTAGATCAGATAGACTATGCGAAGATGCTAGAAGCTTACAAGGCTCGGTTTGCCAATGCAAGTGACTTCACCTTCTTCCTCGTTGGTAGCTTTGACCAAGAAAAGGTACTACCTCTAGTAGCTCGCTACATTGGTGGTCTACCAGGCAATCATACCGTAGAGCCCGACCAGTCGTCAAAGGCTTTTGCCAAAGCCAAGAATAGCCACCAAGAGAAAATGGAGCTAAAGGCAACAACCCCTATGGGACTTTCACTAGGTCTATTTGTGAAAGACGGTACTTATGAGTTGAAGGAGAATATGATTATCGATATCCTTGGCGAGGTACTCAGCCAGCAGTTCTTCAAGAGTATCCGCGAAGACGAGGGTGGCACTTATGGAGTAGCTGTACAGAGCAATACCAGCAGAGCGCCAAAGGGCGAAGAGTCTTTGCTCGTATTCTTCCAGACCAATCCTGAGCAACTCGACCACCTCAATGCTAAGGTAAAGAGCGAGCTCAATCAGATTGCTGAGGGTTCCATCAATATCGACGAGTACTTCAATAAGACCGTCCTCAATATGAAGAAGGGCTACGAGCAAAATCAAAGAGAGAATAGCTACTGGATGAATATCCTTGTAGACTACTACTTCAATAACGACAATGCCTACGACAATTATCTTGAGACACTTGATAGCATCACTATTGATGATATACGCAATGCGTTGAAGGATATTCTTGCCAACGGCCGTTACCTAGAGCAGATCGGTGTCACTGTAGAGAAATAAGCGACACCCCCATATATAATGCAGATAAAGCTCGGCTGGCACATACCAGTCGAGCTTTATTTGTTTTGGGACTTTGTACCAAGGCGATCTAAGGAAATACTTTGCCCACTACTAGCACTTTAAGTCTATTCTATGGGCCTTCATAAACTAATGGGGTATGAGGGCAAAAGTTGAGTTGCAACTAAGCATTTGCCGAGATGCAACTAAGCATTTGCTGAGATGCAACTAAGCAATCGGCGAGATGCAACTAAACTTTTGCTGAGTTGCATCTAAAGCAAGCACCAATTTATAATACTGAATTTCAGCACATTACAATTCTGCTTTTAGCACCCTCATTATTACACGAGAATGACGCACGAAGTGAGGTTTTTACACGATAGCACTCGGCTCGCTTATTAGTGGTAGAACGCTTTGATAGGATATGCCATCAATGGTCCGTCCCCTCAGCCGGGGTCGTAAGGTGGTGGGGGATACCTTCTTAATCCTCTAGTCGTTCGGGGCTTTGCGCCTCCGACTAGGGGGTAAGGGTAACCAACTACCCAACCCCACGACCTCCCCTTGTGGGAGGTCGGACAACCCTATCTAGGTCTGTCCCCTCAAGGCACCCCATGACAATTTGTAGCTCATTATTGCACAATCGGAGTTTTTTTTGTAACTTGCCACTAGGTAGTCTGTGAGATAGGTATCTTGCGGTTAGTGGTAGGATTAGGAGACAAGTTGCCATTCTCAAAGACTAATTTCATTATTAAATATACGGGTATTTTTACCTCCCCATTTTCTATCCTCCGACGTTAATCATGACCTATTGGAAACACGAACCGCTCATCATAAAGGGAGCAAGGAGCCTGCTCTTTTTGCTCTACTTCTTGATTTTGCTCTATCTCTCACACGACAGCTCTCCCCTCCTTTTTGGGGTGACAGCCGGTGGAATGATGCTTTATGCGGTGTTGATTGTAGGGTCGTTAATTTTGAAGAAAAAGCAAGGCTTAAAGTAGCTTTTACGCAAGAAACCTATACACATTATATATACTATTTTTGAACTAATCTAATAACATTTGATGATGAGTAGATGCAAAGAGATGTCGCTTAGTGCGGCGGTGGCGGAGATAGCAGATGGCTCCAAGGTGGTGCTGGGTCATGGAGCAGTGACCCCCAATTGTGTGGTGGAGGAATTAGTAAGACAGTGCGACCGCTTCAAGCAGTTGCAGATTTTCCACTTGATCTACCTTGGAGAGGCGGTGCACTTAGTGCCTGGTATGGAGCAGCACATGCGGGTCTGTTCACCTTTTTTGAGTGGTGCGGCGATGCGTAATGCAGTGCGAGAGGGGCGTGCCGACTTTATCCCCCGACATTTTTCGCAAGTGCCGATGCTCTTTGCTGAGGGAGGGGCTTTTCAGCCCGATTGGGCGGTGGTGCAAGTGACCCCACCCGATGCCGAAGGACGGTATAGCTGTAGCCTCTCCTCGGACTACACTCTGCCAGCAGCTCGATGTGCCAAGCGGGTATTGGCGGTAGTCAATCCCGAGCTACCCTATATTGGTGGCGACAACTTCCTAAAGGCAGAGGAGATAGATATTTTAGTGACCCATGCCTCGCCAGCACATACTCTACCAGCCGCCACGCCAAGCGAGACCGATCTCGAGATCGCACGTTACTGTGCCGAGCTAATCCCCGACCGAGCCACGCTACAGATAGGCATTGGCGCACTACCCGATGCGGTACTAGGGCTATTGAAGGGGCATAAGGATCTAGGCATCCACACCGAGCTACTCACCCCTGGAGTGCTAGAGCTCTACCAAAGTGGTGCCATCACAGGCAGTTACAAGGGGGTTCGCCCCGGGGTAATGACCGCCGCCTTTACGATGGGTGATGAGGCACTTTATCGCTTTTTGGGTGAGCACAAGGTGCTGGAGCAATATCCAGTGGATTGGGTCAATGACCCTTATGTGATTGGGCAGAATGAGCGTATGATCTCCATCAACTCGTGTATTGAGCTCGACCTCTACGGACAAGTGTGTGCCGAGAAGGTGGGTGGACAGATGTTCAGCGGTTCGGGTGGTCAGGTAGATTATGTGCGTGGAGCTCGGCTCTCAAAGGGGGGTAAGAGCATCATCGCCCTTCCCTCTACGGCCAAAAAAGGCACCCTCTCACGCATAGTACCGATGCTGGGAAATGGCAATGTAGTGACTACAGGTCGCAACGATGTGGACTATATCGTAACGGAGTACGGAGTGGCTGCCTTGGCAGGTCGTAGCGAGCTTGAGCGTGCAGAGGCACTGGTTTCAATTGCTCACCCCGACTTTAGAGAGGAACTAGAGCGGAGTGTGTGGGAGCAATTTCCAGCCAAGAGATTTTGGAGTAAGTAATAAACAATCAATCTATAGAGAGTAATGAAGCAGGTAGGTGAAGGATATGCGATCTGTATAGGTCGTTCGTACGGCAGTGGTGGATATCGACTAGCAAAGAGGCTACACGAGCGTTTGGAAGTACCACTTTATGATAAGGAACTACTCGATAAAGCAGCTGAGGATAGCCATATCCGTAGGGAGCTCTTTGAGCAAGCGGATGAGCAAAATGGATACGAGATGCCACTGGTGCTGAGTGGCACCCTTGGGATGCCCAATGCCTTTTATATGCCAGCTCAGAGCTATCTATCCAATGATCACCTATTCTCTATCCAAGCCGAGACGATCCAAAAGTTAGGAAGCAAGGGTTCGGCTATCTTTGTGGGGCGCTGCGCTGATTATCTTCTGAGGGAACACAAGCAACTACTCACCATATTTGTCACCGATGACCTCGAAAGGCGTGCCGAAGTGGTTCAAAAGCGTCTTAATCTTGATTCGCTAGAGGAGGCAACCCGTGAAGCCGAGCGGGTGGATAAGAGTCGGCGTGACTACTACAATTATTACACCTCGAAGCATTGGGGCAGGGCTGACAATTACGACCTTTGTCTGAAACTTTCGGCCATTGGCATAGATTATGCTGTAGAAATGATAATAGGCATTATACGGGAGAGGGGATTTGTAAAGGATTAAACCTGTGTGCGGGGAGGGAGCCTATTCCTTTTGCCCCACACAGCAAAGGAATAGATATGAAAGAGATGATGTATAGGAAATATAGCCAAGAGCTACTCAATGAGACCGCTACACCCTTTGGCGAAGAGCATGAGGGTGAGGAGGGGCTAGGAGGGCTCTTTGGTAGCCATGCCAAAGGTGAGGCGAGCACATCACGCACGGAGCAACCCACCTCTAGCGGGGGAGGTGGAGATCAGTCAAGTACCCCCACCCTAGATAAGTATGGCACTTGGCTCAATGCTCAGGCAAAGAAGGGGGTACTAGATCCCATCTTGGGGCGTGAGCAGGAGCTACTGAGGGTGGCACAAATACTCGCAAGAAAAAAGAAGAATAATCCAATCCTGATTGGTGAACCAGGGGTGGGAAAAACAGCAATCGTAGAGGCATTGGCTCAGAGAATTGTGAGCAACGAGGTGCCCATCTCACTGCTCAATAAGCGAATCGTATCGGTAGACTTGGCTGGAATGGTAGCTGGCTCTATGTATCGTGGGCAGTTTGAAGAGCGGATGAAGGGAATCATCTCAGAGCTGAAGGCCAACCCTGATATCATTCTTTATATTGATGAGATACACACGCTCGTGGGAAGTGGCAATAGCCAAGGTGGGCTAGATGCCGCTAATATCCTGAAGCCAGCACTCTCTCGTGGAGAGATTAAGGTGATCGGGGCAACCACGCTAGAGGAGTATCGGAAGTCAATTGAGAAGGATGGTGCCTTGGAGCGTCGTTTTCAGAAGGTAATGGTGGAAGCGCCTGATGCCCATGAGACGCTGGATATCCTTAAGAAGCTAAGGCCGAGGTATGAAGCTCATCATCACGTCTCCTACAGCGACGAAGCACTTCTAGAGGCAGTAAGGCTATCGGAGAGGTATGTGACCGATCGCTTTTTCCCTGATAAGGCAATTGATGCGATGGACGAGGCAGGAGCTTATGCATTCATTGCACATCAGAAGCCTTTAGACCTCTCTAGGTACGAAGAGAAGATCGCAGAGGCAGCAAAGCTGAAGCAGAAAGCAGTAGCAGAGAGTGACTACGAGCTGGCGATCAAGTACCGCGACGAGGAGAAAGCAGCCAAGACAGCCCTAGCAGAGTATAAGGGGCAATTGGAGCGAGGGGAGCTACTTTCGGAAAAGGTAGTGGTAGGGATCGCCGAGGTACAGAAGGTGGTCTCTATGGCGAGTGGCGTGCCAGTGGAGTCGTTTACGAAAGACGACCTCACTGCTCTCTCTGAGCTGGGTTCGAAACTCAAGGCTCGGGTGAAGGGCCAAGACCATGTGGTGGATGCGGTAGCGAGCGCAATTCAAAGGAATAGAATTGGACTGCGTGACCCCAATAAGCCCATTGGCTCTTTCCTATTCCTTGGTTCTACAGGTGTGGGTAAAACCCTCTTGGCGAAACGGATTGCCTGCGAACTCTTTGGCAGTGAGGAGGCGATGATTCGGGTGGATATGAGTGAGTTTATGGAGCGACACGCAGTATCCAGACTGGTGGGAGCCCCTCCAGGATATGTCGGTTATGACGAAGGGGGTGAGCTCACTACTAAGGTGAAGCGTAGACCCTACAGTGTGATCCTATTTGATGAGATTGAAAAGGCACACCACGACGTCCACAATCTACTCCTTCAGCTTCTTGATGATGGTATTCTGACAGATAGCAATGGGGGCAAGGTGAGCTTTAAGAATACCATTGTGATCATGACCTCCAATGTGGGAACACGGCAGTTGGAGGAGTTTGGCACTGGTATAGGTTATCGTGACGCCTCATCGACCGACTATAGCCAACTCTCCAAAGAGGTGATCGAGAAGATGCTTAAGAAGAGTTTTGCCCCTGAGTTCCTTAATCGTATTGATAAGATTGTCACCTTCAATGCTCTAGGTAAGGAAGTGCTACGAGATATTGTAGATATCCAGCTCGGAGAGCTCACTGAGCGTCTGCAAGGATTGGAGCTCGAGATCACTTACTCCGACAAGGCAAGGGCCTTCCTTGTAGAGAAGGGATTTGACCCTAAGCTTGGGGCTAGACCACTCAACCGAGCAATCGCAGAGTATGTAGAGGATATGGTGACGCAAGCAATCATTGATGGCGAAGTGAAGTCACCTGGAGCCTATCTTGTAGATGTAGAGAAAGGCAAGGCGCCCTCAAAACTACAGATAGTTTCCGCTTCATAAATAGCGTTACCTATATATAGAGGGGGCTCAACCAATTGGTTGAGCCCCCCCTTTGTCTTACTGCATTCTAAAGAATGTTATACACGAAGTATCATTCTCTCACGTGAGAGACTTTGCACGAAGGATGAGATGCAATGCGCTGAGGATGAGGCCGAAGGGAGCGTACTCACGTACGTGACCGAGGCCGAATTCCGAAAGCAACGCAGCAGATCGCCTTAGTGCAAGAGTCTCTGATTACTTTGCAGAGCTATAATAGGCATCATCTGGGATGTAAGTCATCCCCTCATCTACGCCTATTCTCTGCCACTGAATACCGATTCTATTCCAGAAGGTTGGCCAGCCACCTTCAATGCGACCGATACTCACCACCTTCACCTTGTGCAGACCTTGTGCCAAAGCGATAGAGGTATCGTGGCGTGGCGTCTTCGTCACCTCACCCTCGTTATCAATCACTAGCTGATCATCAATCCACACCTTGTGGTGTAGCGAGCTCAGTCTATAGACGGCATCCTCTGGGAAGTTGATATAGCCCTCATAGATAGCGCCATAGTGGTTTACATTGCTCATCAGGTGCTCCAGCCTACTCTCCTTGTAGAAAGGTAGACCGCACTCCGACATCTTGCCACCCTCCACTACCATGAGGCTATCAGCAGGGAGATCCAGCACCTCCTCCACACTCTTGAAGTAGTGATCCGCCTTATAGCTAAAGCGAATACCAGGTTTGTATCCCTCGTCACCAACCTGAGCTTCGGCAGGGCCAAAGGTCTGGCGCAATACCTTAATCGTACGAACTGGGCTCATGCTACCACCCAATACCACAGAACGAATCTTCAGCTCGGCATCCTCATTAAATGTAAGTGGCTCACTGTAGGTGATGCCATTCTTGAGCGTAGGCTCCGAACCATCCAGAGTGTAAATGATCTTATCCACGCTATTAGTGGTGGTAAACTTAAGGGTCACAGGGTCTACAAACGCTACGGTATTGAGGCTACCACCCTCCTGCTCTGGTTGTGGGATATAGTAGCGAATATCGTGGTAGTCCAGTCGCTTTTGCATATTCTGTACCCTGCGCTCAAAGTCAGCAAAGTCCTTCTTCTCAAGAGGAGTCCAAGCCACTTCAGCAACAGCTAGCATACGTGGGAAGGCGTGGTACTCTACCTGCCAAGGCTCGTAGAAATACTCCGACCAATGGTTGCCCTGCACACCCAGTACATGGTGGCGCTTATCGGCATCAATCGCCTCAGGCATTGGATTGTACTTGTACACCTTATCCAGCGTAGAGTATCCACCAATCGCTTGTGGCTCAATATGGTAGTCGCCCTGATAGTGATCGTGATAGAGTCCCTCACTGCTAGGACACATAATCACATCATGACCCATATTGGCAGAGGTGATACCACCCTTTTCGCCCGTCCAGCTCATCACGATGGCACTTGGTGCTAGCCCACCTTCGAGGATCTCCTCCCAGCCAATCATCTTCTTACCATGGCTCAGTACAATCTCCTCAATACGGTGGATAAAGTAGCTCTGTAGCTCATACTCATCCTTCAGCCCCTCAGCCTTGATGCGGGCTTGGCACTTAGGGCACTTCGCCCAAATACGCTTAGGTGCCTCATCACCACCAATGTGGATATACTCGCTATCGAAGAGCGGAATAATTTCATCGAGGATATTCTTCGCAAACTCAAAGACTTCGTCGTTACCGGCACAAAGCACCTCGTCCGAAACGCCCCAGATATTTCTCACCTCGTAAGGGAAGTCCTTACCCCAGCAACCTAGCTCTGGATAGGCAGCAAGTACCCCCACGTTATGACCAGGGAACTCAATCTCGGGCATCACCACTACGTAGCGAGCCTTGGCATAAGCTACAATATCCTTGATCTCCTCCTGAGTGTAGAAGTAAGGTCCATAGGTTGAGCCATCACCCTCAATACGCTTGCTAGCGATCTCAGTAAGGCGTGGATACACCTTGCTCTCAATACGCCACCCTTGGTCCTCAGTGAGGTGCCAGTGCATCGTATTGATCTTGAGCATCGACATAATATCTATCAGCTTCTTCGTCTCCTCCACCGTGATGAAGTGCCTACATGGGTCGAGGTGCATCCCTCGGTAGCCAAAGCGAGGCTCATCCTTGATCGATACATAAGGTAGTGTCCACGCTACATTACGTACCACCTCAGGACTCTCAATCTCAGCTGGGAGCAATTGTAGCAAGCTCTGCAACCCCCAGAAGATACCACGAGGCGTCTGCCCCTGAATTTTGATCCCCTCCTTCGAGACCTCCAGGATATAGCCCTCAGCATTAGGTACCACATCAGCCCCAACGATCTCGAGTGCGATCTCCTGCTTAGCATTCTTGCTCTCACCGATGATTTGCCAATTAAAGCCGGTAGAAGTCTTCACCTTATCAGCAAAAAACTTAGCTACCTCGGTCAGTTCCCCCTCTGGAGCCACAAAGGAGATGTTTTTACTCAGGGTAAAACTGCCCTCCTCCTGCACCTCCATCTCCCGAGGCATCGGAATGATATGCGTCCCCTCATTGTAAGGGTGCTCTACCATCACCTCATCTCCGCAAGCTACCAACCCTAGTCCCATCACAAGCGTCAGTGCCAGCCACGCTACTTTCTTCATAAATAATAATCTTTAAGTGAATAGTTACACGACAAAGTTACCAATTTAATTGCCAATCAACTATTGGGAAAAAAGAGTATCTTTGTGGCATAACTAATATAAAACATAAGACGCTATGGAGGTAAATCAAACAACAGAAATGTCCACCAATCCCAATGGTGGCGATAAGAAGTCAACAGGATCCATATCCTTCGTGATTAAGACCCTCATCATAGGGCTACTGTGCCTACTACTATTGATTCCACTAGCACTCCTAAGTGGGCTAGTCGACTCACGTAAGCGGGAGGGCGAAAAGGTAACCAGTGAAATCACCTCGCGCTGGGGGAAAAGTCAAAACCTAATGACGCCCCTCCTTGCCATCCCCTACAAGCCAAATCTAGCAAAGGCCGAGGAGACCTATCTCTACCTCATTCCCAATGAGGTGACCGCCACCGCTACCCTCGAGATAGAGAATAGGCACAGAAGCATCTACGAGGTACCTGTCTATACCGCACACACCGAGGTCAAGGGGACTTGGCTGAAGCAAGATATCCAGCAGGCACTCTCGGAGCTGAAGGGGAGCTACGACCTCTCTCGAGCCGAGATATGCTACTCTATCAGCGACCCCACCGGTTACAAAGATCGGTGCCAGCTACAGGTCAATGGGCAGGCACTGAAGGTCAAAACAGAGATGGCACTCACCCTAGTGAGCTACATAGATGACGACGTCTACAACACTCCTCCCGGTGTAGTGGCCTTCAACGAATATGTAGGGGAGGGTGGAGAAGGTGGCGCACAATCGGCAAGCTACCCCCTCACCGAAGAGGAGCTGAGCGACCTCTCCTTCCAGCTTAAACTAGAAATTGCCGGAAGCAAATACTTCGGAATCCTCGCCAATGCCAATAATGCCACCACTCTCATCAAAGGCAATTGGTCCGACCCCTCTTTCCAAGGGAAGAGGCTCCCTACCGACTACCAGATCAGTAAGAATGACTTCGAGGCCACCTGGAATACCTTTTACGAGGAAAGCTGTATAATAGGGGATGAGGCGTTACCTAGTCTCTACAAGAATAGCCACTTTATCAGCTTCCTCAACCCCGCCGACCATTATGCCCAGACCTCGCGAAGCGTCTCCTACGGCATCTTGATCATCGTCCTCACCCTACTATCGGTATTTCTGATGGAGCTATGGCTACGCCAGAAAGGTAGGAGTATCAATATTCTGCACTACCTACTCACTGGCATCTCACTAGTACTCTTCTATACCCTACTGCTCTCCTTTAGCGAGCTGATAGGCTTTAGATGGGCTTATCTCATTGCCAGTATCATGACCGTTGGGCTCAATACCATCTACTTCCGGCTCATTCTCAAGGATCGCAAAATGGCAGCACTACTCTGTGGTATCATGACACTTCTCTACCTGACCGTCTTCGTACTACTGCAGATAAAAGTCTACGCACTGCTCATAGGTAGCTTAGTCCTCTTTATCATCCTAGCCATCGTGATGTACACCTCCGTAAAGGTAATGCACGACTAATCTACCACTGAGTGGCTACAGACAGAGCGTTGATGGTCTACATAACCAAGTAGATCATCAACGCTTTTGGTAGATGCCCATCAATAGTGAAGAGCACCTTCGACCCATAGTCGTACCGCTTATCGCCTTGATAAATATAAGTTTGAGATGCTCCCATAGCACAAAACCCCAAAATCACTATCCACAGTAATAAAAAACGCTTCATCATCATAATAAAAAGAGTTATCCTAATTCCTTATAGGTCAAATATAGCTTTATTTTCCCATACAGAGGAGACAGGTTTTACGTATTAAAAGGTATCACCGTATGGTTATCAGCAGATAAACTATAGTTAAGGACCTCCGCAGGGGGTCCGATTTGTTGTAGCCCCCATTCGAGGCTCGCAGAGCCGATGAATGGGGGTA
>ERZ1031292.374-NODE-374-length-12936-cov-10.559584_pt1 | contig 12936 bp, 11 predicted proteins | sample MGYA00518215_ERZ1031292 | MGnify/ENA primary metagenome ERZ1031292 (study PRJEB33718, sample SAMN03159822) | human skin metagenome | collected 2014-02-25 | study: EMG produced TPA metagenomics assembly of the PRJNA266117 data set (Human skin bacterial metagenome... | reverse complement strand
GCGTCAGATGTGTATAAGAGACAGGTACTCACGCACCTAACTATAAGGTATGGGATATGGAGAATCAGGAGTACGGCACTCACAGAGAAAACGAGTCCAACGCCACAGCAATCACGCTGCCCCGGACCGGAGTTGTCCTGGCGGCGACACCGCTCGGCAACCTAGGAGATGCCTCCCCGCGACTTGTCTACGCGCTGGAGCATGCCGATTTCGTGGCGGCTGAGGACACGCGCCGGACGCGCCAGCTGGCAAACGCCCTCGGCGTGGCCATCCGGGGGCGCATTATCTCCAACTTCGACCACAACGAGGAAAGCCGGGTCGATGCTCTCCTGGAACACGCCCGGACAGGGTGCGTTCTCGTGGTCACAGATGCCGGAATGCCCAGCGTGAGCGACCCCGGTTTCCCGCTTGTGGATCGCGCACATGACGAGAGTGTTCCCGTGACGTGCCTGCCTGGCCCCTCAGCTGTTCCGACCGCGCTTGCGCTGTCCGGTCTCCGCGTCGGCACATTCTGCTTCGACGGCTTCGCCCCGCGGAAGGACGGCGCGCGCCGGGAATGGTTGGAAGAGGTTGCGACGCAAAAGCGGGCGACCTGTTTCTTCGAATCGCCACACCGGCTTGCCGCAACGCTTGCGTTGGCAGCAGAAATCGTCGGTCCCACCCGGCGGGCAGCGGTGACACGGGAACTGACGAAGCTCCACGAGGAAGTGTGCCGTGGCACGCTCCAGGAACTTGCACAGTGGGCGGCAGACGGCGTGCGTGGCGAAATCACCGTCGTCATCGAGGGTGCCACCGCCGAGGAACGCGCAGCGGACACGGAGGATCTGGTTCCACTCGTGCTGGAGGCGGTAGAGGCCGGTGAGCGGATGAAGACAGCGGCGAAGCGCATCGCCGCCGAGCACGGGCAGAGTTCCAAGACGCTGTACGACGCCTGCGTAGAAGCTCGTAAATTGTAGCCCGCATAGGGTATAACCAGTGCCGTTTTTCTGGCAAAGTTATCTATTTGTTGTAAAGGTACGTGAAAGTGTCCCTTTACTAGACCTTTTGCTTGTAACGGGTTTATAACGAAAATTGTATGCGCTGGTCATAAATCTGATGTTTTCTCCCCTCAATTTGGGAGAGGGGGGCACGTCACCCACCCTTATAGGTATGGAAGAAACTTCAGATAGTCACGAAAAGGAAAGGGGTAACTCGTCGGTTCACGAAGGAACGCACGAGGATACACCGCGTACGACGCACGCTAACGCCTCCACTGCAACGGCAGTAGGAGAGGCCGAGACCACCGAGGAGACGCCGAAGCGCTCCGCCACGAGTGAGCTCGCCTCCATGCTCAGCCACAAGGGCACCTACGAGGATTCCACACAGCTGGGTCTCGACGATGAGGATGAGCCCGATCGGCCACTCAATTGGAGCGTCATTGCGCCCGCAGGTATTGCCGTACTGGTGGTTGTCTGCTGGGGCCTGTTCGCCCCGGACAACTTTGCCAACTTTGCCACCACCGCTCTCGGGTGGATTGTGGATAACTTCGGGTGGGCGTTCGTTTTGTTCACCACCGTTTTCGTTGGCTTCGCGCTGGCGATCGGCTTCTCCAAGTTTGGTTCGATTAAGCTTGGGCGCGACGATGAACAGCCCGAGTTTTCCACCCCTTCGTGGATTGCCATGATGTTCGCCGCCGGCATGGGCATTGGCCTCATGTTCTACGGCACGACCGAGCCACTGACGTTCTTCCGCGAAGGCGTTCCTGGGCACGATTCCGGCAACATGCGTCATGCATTCGCCTCGACGCTCTTCCACTGGACTCTTCACCCCTGGGCGATCTACGCCATCGTGGGTCTGTCCATCGCCTACATCACCTTCCGTCGCGGGAAGAAGCAGCTCCTGTCCGCCGCGTTCATTCCGCTGATCGGCGAGAAGGCCGCAGAGGGCTGGCTGGGCAAGCTCATCGACATCCTGGCGATCTTCGCCACCGTTTTCGGTACTGCTTGTTCCCTCGGCCTCGGCGCACTGCAGATTGGTGCTGGTCTGCAGAAGTCCGGCATCATTTCTGAGCCGAGTGCAACGATCACGCTGACCGTCGTGATCGTCCTGACCGCGTGCTTCCTGCTGTCCGCTATGAGTGGTGTGGGCAAGGGCATTCAGTACCTCTCCAACGCCAACATGGTGCTCGCAGGCCTGCTGGCTCTATTCGTGTTTGTCGCCGGCCCGACCGTCGCGATCCTGAACACGATGCCGCTGGCTCTGGGAAGCTACCTGGATTCCTTCTTCGAGATGGCCGCCCGTACCGCGAACACCGCCGGTGGCGACGCCGCCGAGTGGCTGTCCGGGTGGACGATCTTCTACTGGGCATGGTGGATCTCCTGGTCCCCGTTCGTCGGCATGTTCCTCGCCCGCATTTCCCGCGGCCGCACGGTTCGCGAGTTCATCATCGGTGTCATGGCTGTTCCTGCTGCCGTTTCCTTGGTGTGGTTCTGCATCTTCGGTGGCACCGCCATCAAGTTCGAGCAGATCGGCCAGTCCATCTGGGGCGACGGCGCCGCCGAGTCGCAGCTGTTTGACCTTCTGCACGCGCTGCCGATGGGCAACATTGTGGGCATTATTGCCATGGTGCTGCTCGCAACGTTCTTCATCACCTCGGCGGATTCCGCCTCGACGGTGATGGGTTCCATGAGCCAGAACGGCCAGTCGGATGCAAACCGTTGGGTCAATGCTGCCTGGGGTGTGCTCACCGCCGCTATCGGCCTCGTGCTCCTCATCTCCGGTGGCGACGATGCGCTGAACAACCTGCAAAACGTCACGATTATCGCGGCGAGCCCGTTCCTCCTCGTCCTCATCGGACTCATGGCGGCTATCGTCAAGGGTCTGGCAAACGACCCGAACTACCTGGACATCAAGTCGCAGCGAAAGTTCGCGATGAGCCTTGCCCGCGAGCGCCGCCTGCACCGTGAGGCCCAGCGTCGCCTGCACCGTGCACAGCGCAATCCCTTGATCGCCAAGACGCATGGCACAAAGACGGTGATCGACGAGAAGCCTCGTCGTCACAACTCCTAGTCCGTACCTTTTGCGGCCCCGGTATCTTCCTTCGGACGGTATCGGGGCCGTTGTGTTCGTGTCGCGCGGGGCAATCCTCTAAGGTAAAAGCCATGAATAATGTGCTCGTGAATGTAGCGTGGCCGTACGCCAACGGCCCGCGTCATATTGGCCACGTGGCAGGCTTCGGCGTGCCCTCTGACGTTTTTGCCCGCTACCAGCGAATGCGTGGGGAAAACGTACTCATGGTGTCCGGCACAGACGAGCACGGCACCCCACTTCTCGTGCAGGCAGACAAGGAGGGGACGACGGTTCAGGAACTGGCTACGCGCTACAACGAGCAGATCGTGCGCGATCTCGCCGGCCTCGGCCTTACTTACGACCTGTTTACTCGCACCACCACGCGAAACCACTACGCCGTTGTTCAGGAGCTTTTCGACGGCCTGTACAAGAACGGTTACCTCATTAAGCAGACGACGCAGGGCGCGATCTCTCCGTCCACAGGACGCACGCTGCCGGACCGCTACATTGAGGGCACGTGCCCCATCTGTGGCGCGAGCGGTGCGCGTGGTGACCAGTGCGATAACTGCGGTAACCAGCTCGACCCCGTCGATCTCATCGACCCGGTGAGCAAGATCAACGGGGAAACCCCGAAGTTCGTGGAGACAGAGCACTTCATGCTCGATCTTCCCGCCGTCGCCGATGCCCTGGCCGAGTGGCTCAAGGGCCGCGAAGACTGGCGCCCCAACGTCTTGAAGTTCTCCCTCAACCTGCTGGAAGACATTCGCCCGCGGGCGATTTCCCGCGATATCGACTGGGGCGTGCCGATCCCCGTCGAGGGATGGCAGGACGACCACGCAAAGAAGCTGTACGTGTGGTTCGATGCCGTTGTCGGCTACCTGTCTGCCTCCATTGAGTGGGCACACCGCTCCGGCAACCCAGAAGCCTGGCGTGATTTCTGGAACGATCCGGAGACCCGCTCCTACTACTTCATGGGTAAGGACAACATCACCTTCCACTCGCAGATCTGGCCGTCGATGCTCCTCGGCTACGCGGGCAAGGGTACCCATGGTGGTGAACCTCACGAGCTGGGCGTGCTCAACCTCCCCACGGAGGTCGTTTCCAGTGAGTACCTCACCATGAGTGGCTCCAAGTTCTCGTCCTCCAAGGGCATTGTCATCTACGTGAAGGACTTCCTTGAGGAGTTCGGTCCGGATCCGCTGCGCTACTTCATTTCCGTTGCTGGCCCGGAAACGAACGACACGGACTTCACGTGGGAAGAATTCGTCCGCCGCGTGAACAACGAGTTGGCGAACTCGTGGGGCAACCTGGTGAACCGCACCGTTTCCATGGCCTACAAGAACTTTGGTGAGGTCCCGCAGCCCGGTGAGCTTACCGAGGCAGACAAGGCTCTTCTCACCCTCGCTGAGGACGCGTTCGATGTCGTCGGTGAGCACCTGCAGAACTCCCGCTTCAAGCAGGGCATCAACCATGCCATGCACGTCGTCGGTGAGGCCAACGCCTACATCGCAGAGATGGAGCCCTGGAAGCTGGCCAAGGACGAGTCGCAGCGCGAGCGTCTGGCCACAGTCTTGTGGGTGGCGCTGCAGGTGGTGAGCGACTGCAACACGATCCTCACCCCGTACCTGCCACATATCGCTCAGCAGGTACATGAAACCCTCGGCCGGACAGGGGAGTGGGCCGCAGTCCCGCAGATCGTTGAGGTCGACGACGATTCTCCTCGCCCGATCAAGGGCATTGACCTGCCCCCGGAGGGGCGCACCTACCTGACCATCCAGGGCGACTACACCACGCAGCAGGCCGTGTGGAAGCGCATTGAGATGGAACCGGGTGTCGCGCTATCCAAGCCGAAGCCACTCGTGCAGAAGCTTGATGCCACGCTCGCAGAGACGGGTCCGGAGTGGGCCCCGGTGCAATAGCTCAAAAGACGGTGCCTCTCGGTTACACACCGAGAGGCACAATTTTTTTAGATAGTTACGGGGGCGACTTGGCAGTCGCGTTGCATGATGGTGACGTCTAACCACCGGTTGAACTTGTAGCCCACCTCGGTGAGCGTGCCCATTTCGTGGAACCCATTCTTGCGATGGAGGGCGAGGGAGGCTTGGTTGGAGGATTCAATCCACGCCACCATGCGGTGCACGTCGGGACTGTCTTCTGCGTGGCGGATGACGGCGTTGAGCAGGCTCTTACCGACACCTTTTCCTTGGTGTCCGGGGAGGACGTAGACGGAGTTTTCCACCGTGTGGAGGTATCCCGAGTGCACGCGGAAGGACCCATACGAGGCATAGCCGATGACCTCGTTGTTGTCCTCGGCGACAAACGCTGCGGGGATCGTGGACAGCCACTGTTCGCGATCGGCGACGGTGGTGGTGGAGTCGTCGAAAAGCGCTGTTGACGCGACGGCCGCCCAGTTGCGAATGTGCGCAAGCGCTGGGGCGTCTTCAAGCCGTGCGGTACGAATTTTCATAGCGACAATTTTCTCACATGATTCGCAAAAGCGTGCAACAGTTTCGCTGTGCCAGGTAGTGGCCGGTGCGCGAGGTGACTACAGTTGGTAGTCATGTCTCGAAAGAAGCCTCGCCCCGTACCTGTTCCACACGAGCCCATTTCAGGGATCAGTGACGCGCACACCCACTTGTGGTCTTGTGGTGCCCGGGATGCGGATGCGGTGCGCGCGTTCGTGCATCGTGCGCAGGAAGCGGGCGTGACCAAGCTGGTCACGGTTGGCGATGACCTTGCAGAAAGCGAGGCCGTGGTTGAACAGGCGACGTGGGATCCGACCGTCTATGCAGCGTGTGCGATTCACCCCACTAAGGCTAACGAGCTGGATCAGGCAGCGCGTGCGCGGTTGACGGAGCTCGCTTCCCATCCGCGGTGCGTTGCGGTGGGGGAGACTGGGTTGGATTACTACTGGCTGCAGCACGAACCGGACACGACGGCGAGTAAGGAACAGCAGGAGGAAGCGCTGCGGTTCCATATCGACCTTGCCGTGGAATCCGGCAAGGCGCTCATGATCCATAACCGTGAGGGGGATGAGGATCTGCTGCGGATCCTTGCGGATGCGCCGAAGCCAACATTTGTGCAGCTGCATTGTTTTTCCTCGCCGCTGTCGGTGGCGGAGGAAGCCCTGTCACGTGGGTACATCTTGAGCTTCGCTGGCAATGTGACCTTCAAGCGGAATGAGGAACTCCGCAAGGCTGCCCGCATCGCGCCCGCCGGTCAGATCCTTATTGAGACGGATGCGCCGTACATGACGCCCGAGCCGTTCCGCGGGGGTAAAAACGAGCCGTCGCTAATCGGCCATACGTTTGCCCGGGTGGCGGAGGTCCGTGGGGAGAGTCCGGAGGAGCTTGCGGCGCATGTGTCCCGGACGTTTGACACCGTATTTGGGCTCTCTCAATAGTCACACTTGACACAGTTGTCACAGTGGTAAAGATTACTGGACAAACCGCGTTTGTTACCTTATCGTTACATTCGTTATTATCGTTGTACTGACATTCCAGGACATTCGCGACGGCGGGCAGGTGCCCGTCATACCGGTGAGAAAGGCTGATTAATGACTTCGCACGAGGGAAACGGTTCCTCTCTGTACACCTCCGGCGGCTCTGCACGCCGCCACGGGCGTGTTCGTCGTCGACTCAACGAGTCCTCCTACGCTCGTCCGGTGAAAATCGCGGCCGGTGGTGTCCTGGCTACCGTCGTTGCCGGTGGTGTTTTCGCCGTGGGCAACACCAAGACCATCACGCTCGATATCGACGGCCAGTCGACGGAGCTGTCCACCATGTCTGCCAACGTCGGCGATGCGCTCCACTCCGTGGGGTTCGAGGCAAAGGATACGGACCTTGTTTCCCCGTCCCCGTCGGACAAGCTTGTCGACGGCACCCACATCACCGTCCGCTCCGCCAAGCCGGTGGCACTCGTTGTTGATGGCGTGGAGCACGAGGTGACCTCCAACGCGCTCACCGTCAGTGAGCTTCTGCAGCACTTCAATGATGGCGAGAAGGCCACCATCACCAAGGCCGCCAAGATCTCCTCCAACCCGGATGAGGTCATCCCCGCCGACGGACTGACCGTGAAGGTCACCACCCCGAAGATCGTGTCCGTCGACGACGGTGGTCGCGTGGTCTACGATTCGATTGCTGCCGACACCGTCGGTGACGTGCTGGATGCCCGTGGCATCACGCTTGGCGACGAAGACGTCGTCACCCCCTCCGTGGACACCCCGATCGCTGATGTCTCCAGCATCAAGGTCGACCGCGTCCGCACGACGGAGGTCACCGCGAACGAAATGTACACCGCGGAGCCCACCTACACCGAGGATCCGGAGGCGCCGGAAGGTGATGAGACCGAGGTCACGGCTGCGAAGCCGGGGCGCAAGACCGTCGTCCGCAAGATCGTTACCGTCAACGGCCAAGAGGTTGCCAATGACGTATTGCAGGAGACGATCACCGCGCCATCGACCGGCGCTGTCATCGCTCGTGGCACGAAGACGGCACCGGCCGCCGCGTCCGTCGCAGCGGGTTCCGTGTGGGATTCCATCGCGCAGTGCGAGTCCGGCGGTAACTGGGCCATTAATACCGGCAATGGCTACTACGGTGGCCTGCAGTTTAACGCCGGCACGTGGAGTGCCTACGGCGGCGGCGAGTACGCCCCCACGGCAAACCTTGCCACCCGCGATCAGCAGATCGCAATCGCCCAGAAGGTTCAGGCCGCACAAGGTTGGGGTGCCTGGCCGGCGTGCACCGCATCGCTTGGTATTCGCTAGTAGAACCAGACGGGGCTACCATGTGTAGCGATATGAACGATTCACCGCGCCTGTTAGGCCCCGCAGAGATCCGCGCGCTCGCCGCGCAGTTGGACATTGTCCCCACGAAGAAGCTGGGGCAGAATTTCCTCCATGATCCCAATACCGTGCGCATGATCGTCGCTGCGGCCGGGCTGGAGCCCCATGACCGTGTCATTGAGGTGGGTCCCGGTCTCGGGTCGCTCACCCTCGGCCTTGTCGGCGCGGTGGAGTCGGTCACCGCGGTGGAAATCGATCGTCGCCTCGCTGTGCAGCTCCCTGAGACCGTCGCTGACCGCGCGCCTGGCCTCAGTGATCGCCTGACGGTGGTGAATAAGGACGCGCTTACGGTCACTGGCTCGGACGTTGCGGAGCCGACGGCCCTGGTGGCGAACCTTCCCTATAACGTTGCGGTTCCCGTTCTCCTGCACCTCCTGCGTACCCTCCCCAGCATCCGTCGTGTGCTCGTCATGGTGCAAGAGGAGGTCGCCGACCGCCTGTCCGCCGCTCCCGGCACGAAGATTTACGGCGTTCCCAGCGTCAAGGCTAGCTACTTCGGTGCGGTGAAAAAAGCGGGAACGGTGGGCAAACACGTCTTTTGGCCGGCCCCCAACGTCTCCTCTGGGCTCGTCCGCATTGATTGTTTCGGGTCCAACCCCTGGGGTATCTCACCCGAGGAGCTCTTTCCGCTTGCCGACGCCGCCTTCGCCCAGCGCCGCAAAACTCTCCGCGCGGCTCTCGGTAGCTTCCTCGGCGGCGCTCAACGCGCCGAGGAGATCCTGAAACAGGCAGGAATCGACCCACGGCAGCGCGGTGAGAAGCTGGGCGTGGAAGAATTCGTGCGTATCGCTCGGGAGGTGACCACGTGCTAAGTCAGGCTACCGCCCCCGGAAAAGTGAACCTGTTTTTGGAAACACAGGCTCCGCGCCCCGATGGCTATCACGAGCTGACCACCATCTTCCAGGCCACGGGGCTGAGGGAAACCGTGACGGTCGCCACGGCTACGGAGATGTCGATCACCGTTGACGGTCTCGATGCCGAACACGTTCCCACCGACAGGTCCAACCTCGTATGGAAAGTCGCCGAGCGGGTCCTTCCCGGGCAACCGGTCCACCTCCGCATCACCAAGGCGATCCCCACAGCCGGAGGCATGGCGGGGGGCTCCGCTGATGCTGCGGCAGCACTTGTTGCCTGCAATGCCCTGCGGGAGGAACCACTAGAGATCGACGAGCTTGATGCCATCGCAGCCGACCTGGGATCAGACATCAACTTTGTCCTCCACGGTGGCACGATGCTGGGCTCCGGGCGTGGGGAAATCCTTACCCCGGTACCCTTCTCCGGCACCCTGTGGTGGGTTTTTGCCACCCAACAGCAGGGACTTTCCACGCCCGCAGTATTCCGCGAACACGATCGCGCCGGGGCATGGGGTGATACGCATAGCGTCCAGCCCTTGAAGGAAGCGCTTCAAGCCGGTGCGCCGGCGGCAGAGATTGCGCCACTGCTGTTCAACCGCTTGGAACAATCGGCCCTCGTCCTCCGCCCCGAGCTCGCCCGCACCCTCGCTGTAGGAGAAGCCGCCGACGCGTTGCGAGGAATCGTCAGTGGCTCGGGACCGACATGCGCGTTCCTGTGCGCCGATGATGCCCACGCCCACGCCGTCGCGCGTGCCCTGGAAGAAAGTGGCACCTGCCACCACACCGTAACAACGACGACCACCGCACGAGGAGCCGTCGACAAGCAAGAGAAAGGACAACAGTGGTAAACCTCATCAACCTAGAGAAAGTCTCCCAGTCCTTCGGCTTGAAAACCCTGCTAGACAACGTCTCCCTGGGAGTCAACTCCGGCGACCGCGTCGGCGTGGTCGGACTGAACGGCGGTGGCAAATCCACCCTCATCAACGTGCTGTCCGGGCGCCTGGAACCCGATTCCGGGCGCGTCAGCCACATGCAAGACCTGCGCAGCGCCGTGGTCACCCAGACACCCGACCTCGATGAGGACGCGACCATCGCCGACAACGTCATCGGCCCCCTCGGACTTGCAACCCACGAATGGGCCTCCAACCCCCGCGTGCGCAACGTGCTCTCCGGTCTAGGGATTACCGACTTCGGCCTGGACACCCGCGTCAGTGACCTCAGCGGTGGCGAAAAGCGTCGCACCTCGCTGGCCGCAGCACTCGTGCGCGACCTGGACATCATCATCCTCGACGAGCCCACCAACCACCTCGACGTGGAGGGCGTGGAGTGGCTGGCCAGCTACCTTCTCTCCACAGACATGGCCGTCGTCGTCGTGACACACGACCGCTGGTTCCTCGACACCGTGGCCAACCACACGTGGGAAGTCCACGACGGCACCGTCGACCTGTACGAGGGAGGCTACAACGACTGGACCTTCGCCCGCGCCGAGCGTGCCCGCCAAGCCGACGCCAACGAGCAGCGCCGACAGAACCTTGCCCGCAAGGAGCTCGCCTGGCTGCGCCGCGGTGCCCCCGCCCGCACCTCCAAGCCCCGCTACCGCATCGAAGCAGCCGAGGCACTCATCAAAAACGTGCCGCCACCGCGCGACACCGTCGAGCTGCTGAGCTTTGCTAAAAGGAGGCAGGGCAAAGTCGTCGTCGAGCTCGAAGATGCCACCATCTCCACCCCCGACGGCCGGCCACTCGTGGAAAACCTCACGTGGAGACTCGCACCCGGCCAACGCATCGGCCTCGTCGGCGTCAACGGCAGCGGCAAGACGACGCTCCTCAAAGCCCTCGCCGGCGAACACCCGCTCGACTCCGGGCGCCGGGTGGAAGGCAAAACCACCCACATCGGGTGGCTGCGGCAGGAACTCGATGACCTCGACGAAAACCAGCGCGTCATCGACTCGATTGCCGACGTCAAAAACTACATCACCGTCGGCGACAAGGAAATCTCCGCCTCCCAGCTCGCCGAACGCCTGGGCTTTAGCCCCAAGCGGCAGCGCACCCCCGTGCGCGATCTGTCCGGTGGCGAACGACGGAGGCTCCAGCTCACCCGCGTCCTCATGGACGAACCCAACATGCTCATCCTCGACGAGCCCACCAACGACCTCGACATCGACACCCTCCAGGAACTAGAGGACATCCTCGACTCCTGGGCCGGCACCCTCGTTGTCGTCTCCCACGATCGCTACCTCATCGAGCGCATTGCGGACTCCACCTGGGCGCTCTTCGGCGACGGCACGCTTACCAACCTCCCCGGAGGAATCGACGAGTACCTCGCGCGGCGCAAAGAAAGCGGCGCGAGCCAGCATGCGCGCGTATCCACCGGCACCGGCGAGACCGCTCCCACATGGCACGACCCCGACAGGCTCAGCGGCGCGGAATTCCATGCCCTGTCCAAGAAGATGAGCTCCCTCGAGCGCAAGATCTCCAAACTGGATTCCGAGCTCAGTGCCATCGACGCGAAACTAGCTGAGGCCAGCGCCAACGCCGATACCGATGCCGTCATCGAACTCGCCGAAAAGCGCAACGGCGTATCTACTGAAAAGGACGCGCTGGAAGAGGAATGGCTGGAGCTCGGCGAGCAGCTGGACTAGCGGGGGAAGTGGCGAGAATCGTGGTTCCTCGTTAGGCTGGGCTGCATGATCTTGATCAACGTAAAGTACAAGGTAAAGCCGGAATTCAAGGACAACTTCCGCGAGCTCGTCGCGGATTTCACCAACGCCACCCTCGCGGAGGACGGCAACCTCTTCTTCGAGTGGTACCGCTCCACTGATGAGGACGACGTTTACATCCTCGTCGAGGGCTTCAAGGACGACGTGGCCGAAGCACACGTCAAGTCCGACCACTTTGTGAAGGCCTGCGACGACATCCCGCAGTACCTCGTGGAGACCCCGACCATCATCAACACCCTCATTCCTGGCAAGACCGAGTGGGACGAGATGGCTGAGTTCCAGGTGAAGTAAACACCTCGTCGGTTGCAACGCTTTTCGTTGCAACCGGATTTTTTATGCCACACTTGTTGTATGACAGCAACCGACTACGTGAATACTTCCACCCTCCACACGACGGGCATCATTGAGCTGAATCGGCCCCGCGCCCTCAACTCCCTCAACGTAGATATGTTCGGCGCGATCGACGAGGCCCTGGAAAAGTGGGCCACGGATGACCGTGTTCACCGAGTGATTATCCGCTCCACGAGCCCCAAAGCTTTTTGTGCCGGTGGCGACATGAAGCTCGTCCGTGAGCACGCCCTGCGAGGCGACCACGATTTCGGGGATTACGGGCTCGCCCGCGAGTACGACATGAATGAGCTCATGGCGCATTACGCGAAGCCCATCGTTTCGCTTATCGACGGCATTTGCATGGGCGGCGGACTGGGCATCTCCGTCCACGGCTCCCACCGCGTCATCACAGAGAAGACGTGGATGAGCATGCCTGAGATGGCGATTGGTTTTGCGCCCGACACCGGCGTGACCTACATGACGCAGCACATGGCGGGGAAGTACGGGCCGAGCCTGGCGCTCTCCAAGTTCATCGGTTTGACCGGGTACCGCATGACGCCCGGCGACTGCATCTGGAGCGGGCTCGCTACCGATTTCGTTCGTTCGGAGGATATCGACGCCTTCGCTGAGATGGTCATCTCCGAGTCGCTTGACGAGGCTCGCGAGCGCTTCGTCGATAATTCCGCCGCCGGAGAATCCACGGTTGCCGGCATGATCGAAAACATTGAGGAGTGCTTCGCCGGTGCCACATGGGCGGACATCGAAGCCGCGCTCGATGCGCATGCTGACGCAGAGTTTGTAGACTTCGTCCGCGACCTCCAATCGAACGCGAACCCTGCCTCCCTCGTCGCCACCGCGGAGCTCTACACTGCGAACGCACACGCTGCGGACATCCGCGAGGCCCTCGACAACGAGTTTGCCGTGGGCGCGCTGCTGCGCCGCGAGCCGAATTTCTTGGAAGGCGTGCGCGCCGTCCTCGTAGATAAAGATCGCGACCCGCACTTCGACCCTGCAGCTACCGACGATGTCGATCCCACCCCCTACCGGGAGGCTATGCCTGGGTTCACGGCTTAGGGCATGCCGAATGGCCCGAGTGGGTGCTCGGGCTAGTTGGCGGGCTGACTTCGTCAGCCTGGTGGGCT
>ERZ1031292.373-NODE-373-length-12950-cov-29.220861_pt1 | contig 12950 bp, 7 predicted proteins | sample MGYA00518215_ERZ1031292 | MGnify/ENA primary metagenome ERZ1031292 (study PRJEB33718, sample SAMN03159822) | human skin metagenome | collected 2014-02-25 | study: EMG produced TPA metagenomics assembly of the PRJNA266117 data set (Human skin bacterial metagenome... | reverse complement strand
GGAGAAACCATGAATCCTCGGGTCCCCAGCAGGGAACTGCCTAAACCGTAATGGGTGACGTTCATGTCCTGGCGTGCAGCGGTCCGCTTCGTGAGTGGCTATCAGTCTTGCTGCGGTGCGTGTTCGGGTTTGGACTCCGTGTGCAGGCAGCGCTCGTATTCTCCTTGTTTTGTGGGGCGTGGTCGCTCGTTGTGAAGTGGGGGAGGAGCTCATAAATATCGGGATTCAATTAGTGCCGAGTGTGTGCGACTCCCTCGATGTGGGGTAGTAGGCTGGCTGATACTGAGGAATTCTGAGAGGGGGATGGGGATCTGGGTTGCTGTTCATTTTTTAGGCGTGACCTTGGATGATGCGGTCCAGTGTGTCGCCGCTGGAGCGCTATTGTGTGGAAAAGTAAATAATTTATTGAGTGGAAGACAGGCAAAAGGGTAAGAAAACCTTAGAAGCAAGTACATACAGATCAAGAGGGCTGGTAAAACGCACGTGAATCGCGGGTTGTCTTAACGGGCTCTTAGGGTTTGAAAAACTCCACAGATAAGTCATTTGAAAGAACCAGACTAATGGCTACCATCCGTACCTGTCACGGGCGTATTCGCCGTGGCATCTCCATCGCTGCGGCCGCATTTTCCCTCGCCGTCGTAGCCCCCACCATTCAGCCCCTCGTGGCACCCCAGTTTGCCGGCGTCGCCAACGCTGAAACTACCCTCACCTACGACGAGGCCGTGAAGATCAAGGACGAGGCTATCGAGGCAGACGGCATCGCCAGCGGCAAGATTACCAGCGCCGCCCAGTTTGGCTACGGGCTCAAGTACGCGGGCCAAATCAATGGCCACGTCTACGAGGCACACCCGAACGGCAACCCGGGCGCCACCTACGATAACGACAACATCCCGGCCACAGGCCAGACCGTGTACCTGCAGCTGCGGGAGAAGGATGCCAACGGAGAGCTCTCCGAGTCGCCGTGGTTCAAGGCTAAGACCCATGACCTCAAGGACGTTGTTGCTGGCAACGGCGGCAAGGGTACCTTCTCCTTCAATAACCCCGACGGCGGGCGACTGAGCTGGGTGGACAAACTCGGCGATAAGCACGAATACCGTGCCCACCGCGGCCAGTGGTACCGCCTGTGGATTGATAACTACACCAACCCGGCTACGGGTAACACCATGATCCCGATGCGTCAGGCTGGCGGCCTCACCGTGGGAGAGTGAGTGAAGTCGGGCGACCAGCTCCTCGGCTCGTTCCAGTACGCGGGCGTGTCCATGCAGAAGGTGGCCCTGTTCATGTACGAGGCCCCGCACGATAAGTTCGTGGCCAAGAACGTGTCCAAGAGCGCAGGCAAGGCGTTCAACCGCTCCCAGGCGCAAACGACCGGCGAGAACGATTTCATCGCCGGCCGCGTGTGGTTGGAAAACGGTGCGGGTTACCAGAACCTGTCTGCCGCCAACGGCCCTCGCTATGACGGCGTGACCAAGGGCGGCGAGGTGCTCGCCAACGGCTACAAGGTGTGGGCTACCACCCTCAACAGCGAGGGCTACACCCGCCTGTCGCAGCTCATGGAATCCGAGCCGAAGGAAACTCAGGTGGCTGCCACGCAGAAGATCCTTAAGGATCACCCCGAGTACCTGCAGCAGACGAAGGTTGCCACCGTCAACGCGGATGGCTTCTACACCCTCCGCTTTGATGAAGTCAACGGCCAGCGCCCGAACATGGAGCGCGTGTACATGTGGGTGACGGACCTGGATGGCAACATCGTTCCTGCCTGTTCCAACTTTGTTAAGGCGATTTTCGTTGCGCCGAACAACGTGGTCATCGGCTCGTGGCGCACCTCGTCCCTCGAGGCGCAGTGGCGCGATGAGCGCAAGGCCTGGGCTGCCATCGACTTCGCGGTTGCACCGCAGGACATCAAGAGCGAGCTTCCCGCGATGGACACCAAGGTAGGGGAGACCGAGGCGAATAGGCACGCGCCGGAATCCGCCCCGCAGACCGTCCGCGTGGGCGAGACCCCGGATGCAGCGAAGTCCCTCAAGGATGCTGCGTTCCTGCCCGAGGGCACTGCGGTCGCCTACGCCACCGATGTGGATACCTCCACTCCTGGTGCCAAAGAAGCCACCGTCGTGGTGACCTACCCTGATGGTTCCACCGACAGGGTTCCGGCCACGGTTACCGTTGCTGACAAGGATGCCGCTGCCTACGCGCCCGGGTACGCCCCGGCATCCGGCAAGGCCGGTCAGTCGGTTGAGGTTTCCCCGAACGGTGCCGAGGAGCTTCCGGAGGGAACCGTGTACTCCACCGATCAGTCCAAGGTTCCGGCCGGTTTTACCGTCGAGGTTGACCCCGTCACCGGTGTGGTCACCGTGACCCCGGGGCCGGATGTTGCGAACAACACGACGGTGGAGATTCCGGTCACCGTCACCTACCCGGACAAGTCCACTGATACCGCACCGCTGAAGTTCACCGTGGGCACGGACTCTGACAACGATGGTGTCACCGACGCCGACGAGGCTTCCGGTGCGCTCAACACCCACTTTGGTAACAAGCCCACCGACCCTGCGAAGGCTGACACTGACGGTGATGGGCTTACCGACGGTGAGGAGCTGGCCGGCAACGCCCAGGTTCCCTCCCTCACTGTGACTGATAAGGACGGCAACGTCAAGGTTGTCGCGGGCCCGTTCTTCACGGACCCGAACAAGGCTTGATAACCCATCCTTGACGTTCACCGTGGGCAAGGACACTGATAAGGACACTATCACCGACGCTGATGAGACCTCCGGTTCCAAGAACGATCACTTCAACAACGAGCCGACCAATCCGAACGAGGCTGATACCGATAAGGATCGCCTGACCGATGGTGAAAAGATCGACGGTAACCCGCAGGCTCCGGATATCGCCTACGTTGATAAGGACGGCAACAAAAAGGTCATCGAGGGCCCGTTCTACACCGATCCGAATAATGCCGACACCGATGGTGACGGCATCACCGATGGTGATGAAATTAAGAACGGCACGGATCCGACCAACCCTGACACCGATGGTGATGGCACCAACGGTGGCAAGATCAATCCGAACCCGATTGCGGAAGGCAACCCGGCATGGGATGACACCACGGCTCCTGAGGGCGGTAAGTCCGATCCGGTCAAGAATGTCGGTGAAAAGGTTCCAGGGGGTGCCAAGTTCCACGTTGAGAAGAACGGCACGAAGGTTCCGGGCTTGGCGGGGGATGTTAAGGACTTCGCTACCAAGGACGGCAAGATTTACTTCGACCCGCCCACTGGCGATATCACCCTGGACACAAAGGAATACAAGTACGGTGACACCATCAAGGTGACGGTGACCGACAAGGACGGCAACAAGCTCGACGATGTCACGATCACGATCGGCATGTGCGACGATTACCTCGGCATCTGCATCGGTGCTTCCGTCGCCTCCGCCATCCCGTTGCTGCTCCTGCCCCCGGTTGCTCTCAGCCTGGCCGGCAACAACCCGCAGGTAAAGCAGATCGCCGACGGGTTTGCCAAGCAGGTTGAGGATATCAACACCGGTATCCAGAAGACTCTGGGTATTTACAACCCGGAGCTCGCTCTCGCCTTTAAGCAGAACGTTGCTCCGCACATGCAGAACCTGGCTCTGGCTGCAGCGTTCATCGCATCGCTTGGCCTGCTTGTCGGCGTTGCTGCAACGCAGTGCGCACCTGGTGGAGATCAGTTGAGCTCCAACCTGTCGAGCGACAAGGACATGACGAATACGACGAAAACTACGCCGAATGAGAATTCTGGTAAGTAGTACATCGAGTCGCTGGACTTGTTAACAACTAAATAGTGAGTGCCCCTTCCTCCTCAGAGGGGACGGGGCACTTCTTTTTGTGTGTTACCTCACTCGTGGTCACGCTAAGGGATCCTGATAGGAGCATGAGAAGGGCTACGGCTCCGGTCATCTCCAATGAAATCTTGCAGAGTAGGTACATCCCTGCATGGGGGTAGTCGAAGGATTTATATCAGAATGTAATTTAGGCCCATTACCTTATTATTGTGCATATAAACGTGCGTTATTCCCGCAGGGGGTTAAACAATTTTGAGACTTATTGAGGTGTGAATAAGTTACGGAAGGTTAACTTAAACATTAATGTATTTTGGTCTTTCGCTTAGGGGATTTTAAGATAGTAGCGGTTGCGAACTTTGTGTTCCGATTTTGGGACTCGAAGGTATGGTTTTGAATGTGAAAACTCAACCGTCGTAATGAACGAAAATCTCTTTCAAGCTGAGAGGACCAGTTACATGGCTATCCACATGAAGAACGGAAAGATCCGCCGTGGCGTTTCGCTCGCCGCTGCTGCTCTTTCCCTGGCGCTCGTTGCGCCGACTATCCAGCCCGTTGTTGCGCCGCAGTTCGCTGTGACTGCAGCTGCAGAAGAGGCTACCAATGCAAACCCTGACAAGAAGCACTTCTACGGCAGCGTAGACAAGCCGGGCCTGACGCAGCCGAAGCTGCAGGCCGATGGCTCCTACAATGTCGATGCGATTGCATCTGGCCAGATCGCTAAGGCTGTTGATCTCACCAGCGCTCAGACCGCCGGTAAGGACGTAGTTTCCGGCCGTGCACAAATTCTCACCCCTAAGGGTGGCGCCCTGTTGACGGCGAACTGGGGTGGATTCGATTCCATTCCAGCTGGCACCCCGGTTTACATGCAGTGGATGGATAGCGATGGAGCTGTTTCTCCCGTGTACTCCACCAAGACCTCCGATACCATTGCTGAGGAAAGCGATGGAAAGGCCGGTACCGTCGGTGGCAAGGGTACTTACGCGTTCGCTCTTCCCCGGTGGGTAGATGCCGCTGGCAAGACGCACCGTTTTAAGACTCAAGGAAAGCAGCGCTACCGCATTTGGGTCGAGCCGACCCAGAATCCTCAGACCGGTAACACCCTCGTTCCGTTGCGCACTGCTCCTGGCATGATTCCGTTCGCCTACGATCGTGGCAACGGTGGCGGCATCGGCGAGTTCCCAGGTGCTGTTGAGACCAACGGCAACATGGCTAAGACCGGCGTGTGGATGTTTGAGGTTCCCAACGCCGACGGCGTCAACTACATGAAGGCTAAGGGCGACAAGCTCGTCGAGGATCCGGCACACGGCGATTACAACGCGAATGTTCCCGGTTACATGACCCGTACTGTTTCCGGTAGCATGTGGCTGGAGACCGGTAACGAGCGTCAGCTGTTCACCGGTGCAACGAGCACTGCGAACCCGGCGGCTCAGGGTTACACTGTCTTCGCTTCCGCGTTGACCCCGGATGCCATCCAGAAGTACGAGCGCGACGTCCGCTCCCTCCCGGCTGAAAAGCAGGCCGCAGCCACCAAGAAGTTCCTTGCTGAGAATCCGGATGCCATCGCCGGCACCGTCTATGGCAAGACCGATAAGGACGGCCACTACAAGCTTCGCTTCTCCGACGAGATGTTCACTCACGAGAAGACCCTCGGAGCAGCTGACAACTTCCAGAAGTACCTGTACATGTGGGTTGAAGATCCGCAGGGCAACGTTGTTCCCTCGTACTCCACGTACCTGCAGCCGGTCTTCCAGCCGTACGATCAGGTTAACCAGTGGCGTCCTGCTCCGGCTAGCGCTATTAATAACGCCTGGTCTGCTTCTAACAACTCCCGCATGAGTCGTCTGTACAATGTCAACTTCGCTGGCGTTCCTTACAGCCAGGTCAAGCTGGACATCACCAACTTCGACGCGACGGATAAGCCCGCTGCTCCTGGCGATGTCGCTGAGGCCAAGCTCAACGGTGAGCTTCCCATCACCGGTGCCACCATGGAGTGGCGCGACGGCAGTGGCAAGGTTCTGAAGTCCTGCAAGATCACTTCCATCTCCAACCTCACCGATGGTGACAAGGACTGCTCCAAGTTCGAGGTTCCTGCCGATGCTAAGGACGGCGACTTCTTCTACGCTGTCGTGAACAACGGCGCAAACGACATTGCTTCTGACTCCTTCATCGTCACCTCCACCCCGAGGATTGCCGATGTAGCGGACCAGAACGGCACCGTTGACAAGGCCATCGACCCGGTCAAGGTCAACACCACCAACCTCCCTGAGGGCGGCAAGGTCGTTGCTGAGGGTCTGCCTGAGGGCCTCAAGCTCGTCGAGTCCAAGGATGAGAACGGCAAGCCCGTTTATACCATCGAGGGCACCCCGACCAAGGCTGGCAACTACGATGTCACGCTGAAGGCTGTGGACAAAGACGGCAACCCGATCACCGATAAGGACGGCAAGCCGGTCGAGCAGACCTTCAAGTACACCATTTCCGACAAGGAGACGGACGCTTCCAAGTACGATCCTCAGGGCAAGGATCAGACCGTCAACAAGGGTGACACCCCGAAGGCTGAGGACTCCATCGCTAACCTTAACGAGCTTCCCGAGGGCACCAAGACCGAGTTCAAGAAGCCGGTTGACACCACGACCGAGGGCGACAAGGATGCCACCGTCGTTGTGACCTACCCGGATGGCTCCAAGGATGAGGTTCCGGTTGTTGTTCACGTTGGCAAGGATTCCGACAAGGACGGCATCACCGACAAGGACGAAGAGAGCGGCGCAAAGAACCCGTTCAACAACGAGCCCACCGATCCGAACAAGGCCGACACCGATGGCGACGGTATCAAGGACGGCGACGAGGTTGACGGTTCCAAGAACGTTCACTTTGGCAACAAGGCAACCAACCCGAACAAGGCCGACACCGATAACGATGGCCTGACCGATGGCCAGGAAATCAACGGTAACCCGCAGGTTCCGTCCATCACCATCAAGGACAAGGACGGCAACACCAAGGTTATCTCCGGCCCGTTCTACACCGATCCGAACAAGGCTGACACCGATGGTGACGGCATCAACGACGGTGACGAGCTGAAGAACGGCACCGACCCGACCAACCCCGACACCGATGGTGACGGCGTGAACGATGGCGACGAGGTCAAGCAGGGCAAGAACCCCGCCGACGGCACCGACCAGGGCGATGTCAACCCCGGCCCGATCAGCAAGGATACCCCGAAGTGGGAAGACAGCAATGTTAAGGAGGGTGGCGAAGTCACCATCCCGAACACGGGTGGCAAGTACGACCCCAACGCCGGTTACACGACCGAGGTTGAACCCGCCGGTAATGGCGCAACCGCTGAGATCGATCCCAACACTGGCGATCTGAAGGTCAAGCCCGGTAACGCCAAGTACGGTGACACCATTACGGTTACCGTCAAGGACAAGAACGGCAAGGTTATTGACACCGTAAAGATCACCGTTGGTATGGATGACAAGCACCTCGGAGTGTGCGTTGGCGCTTCGGCTGCTTCCGCTGTGCCGCTGCTGCTCCTGCTCCCGGTCGCTCTCGGCCTGGGAGGAAACGTTCCTGAGGTTCGTGGCATCGCTGATGGCTTCGGCAAGCAGGTTGAGGACATCAACACGGGCATCCAGAAGACTCTGGGTATCTACAACCCCGAGCTTGCTGTTGCTTTCAAGAACAACGTTGCTCCGCACCTGCAGAACGCTGTCCTGGGCGCTGGCTTCCTGGCTGCTATCGGCCTCCTCGCTGGTGTCGCTGCTACGCAGTGTGCCCCCGGTGGCGATCAGCTGAGCTCCAACCTCTCCAGCGGTAAGGACGTGAAGGTTGAAGGTTCCTCCACTGAGGACACCACGACCACCACGACCACCCCTGCAGCTGCCGACGAGAAGTAAGCAGTTGATCTCCTAGGAGAATAAAGTCTGGTCCCCGAAAGACCCTCACCATTACGGTGGGGGTCTTTCTGTGTGTCCGGGGCGGATACGCGGAGGGTGCGCTTTAGAAAAGAGTGGAGGGACGCACTGCGTTGGCAAGGTCGACGAGGGCGTAGCGGTGCCGGGCAAAGGGGGCAGTGCGGGCAAGGGCCCGGAGGGTCTCAGAAAGTCCCTCACGGATACCGGTCTGGGTAAAGGAATACTCGAATAGGGGATTGGTGCTGGCTGCGGCGTCGAGGTTGTGGCTGCGCAGGAAGGAAAATGCTGCGGAAAGGACGGCGGCCTTCACCTGCAAAAGACGGGGCTCGTTCGTAGGGATCTCCTCCAGCCGACGGGCGGCGCGACGGATACGGGACTCGCTCGGATCGTCGGAGATGAGCGTGACAATCGTTGTCAGTTTGCTCATGCGGTGGTGGCGGGAGCTGGCATTGAGCCGGTCCAGGACGTGGACGGCAAGCTCCACCTGATTCTCCACGACAAGCAGGCGCGACAGGCCGAAAGCACTCGACACAGTCGTGGGGTTGGTCATCCACACGAGGGCGTAGAGGCGCATGGCGTGGAAGCGGAGAGCCGCCGGGTCGATGGTGAGGTGGGACCACGTGTCGCTCATGATCTCCAGGTTGACGGCATCCATCTGCTGGTTGAGGATGGCGGTTGCACGAGACACCTGGTCTTCCAGGAGCGGGGTGCGGGCCATGCCCATGCGTTGCAGGAGCAGTTCGTCGGTGGCCGCCAGTGCCAATTTCGGTGCGGCCTCTCCAGGGAGGATAGCGAGCACGGTGTCGAAGTGGCGCTGGGCGGCCGGGAGGTCGTCGAGAAGCAAACTGGTGATGCCGGATAGCCAGGCGATTTTCCACGTGGTGCCGAGCTCCGATTCGAGGGCGGTGAGCCACGTCTGGGCCTCGGAGGTGAGCCCCATGTCCAGGAGGATACGGACGATGTTGTAGGGGATCTCGTGGGAGGAGCGGTACTCTTCCACCTGCAGGGCCTGCTGCATGGACTCGAGTTCCTCGCCCGGTTCCGCGTAGATGGCGGAGTTGATGATGGGGGCGCCGATGTCGGTGGCATCAATGTTGGGGATGGGCAGTGCCGAGACGATTTCCTGGGGTGTGAGGACGACGGTGCGGTTGATGCCGTCGATAAGCTGATCGGTGCGGAAGATCCGATGTTTGGTGCCGAAGGTGGCGCGCTGCGGGGAAAATAGGGAGTGCTGGGCCGGGAAGAAAGTGTGGTCGCGGACGGCGAGGATTTCCCGCAGCACCCCGTAGAGCTGGGTGGATAGTTCCTCCACGCTCGCCATTCGCTTGGCGGGGTCGGGGTTGGTGGCACGCAAGAGCAGGCGGTAGAGGGAAAGGTGGCGGCGAAACAGTGGCTCTACCTTGGGGGAGGGGATGCCCGGCAGGTAGCGGCCGTCCTCGCCCTTGGGCAAGTCGACGATAAGGCAGGCGAGTGTGCGGCCGATGGAGTAGATGTCGCTGGCTACACTCGGCCCCTCGGTGGGGACCTCGGGGGCGGCGAAGCCCTTGGTGCCATAGATGTATCCGTAGGCGCCGATGCCGGAGACGGCTCCCAGGTCAATGAGTTTGACCTGGTCCTCGGTGAGAATAATGTTCGACGGCTTGACGTCGTTGTAGACCACACCGCGTGAATGCAGGTAGCCGAGCGCGGGGAGGATCTCGAGGATGTAGCCGATGGCGAGGTCGGCGGGGTAGCGCCGGTTCTCGTAGGCTTTGCGTCGTTCCTTGAGGGAGGGGCCGCCGACGTACTCCATGACGATGAAGCCGTCTTCCACGCGGGGATCGTCGACGAAGTTGTAAATGCGGACGATCTCGGGGTGGGTTATGTCGGCGAGGAATTCCCGCTCGGCGACGGCAGCGCCCTTGTCTTCGGCTTTCACGTCGCCGCGCATGCCTTTGAGCACGACCCAGCGACCGGAGACGTTACGATCCTGGGCGAGATAGATCCATCCGAGGCCGCCGTGAGCGAGGACGCCCTTGACGTCGTACTGGCCGGCCACGACATCGCCGGTGGACAGAGTCGGTGGTTCCACTCCGGTAAACGTGGTGGGATCAACGCACGCGGTGAGCGGGTCGGTGAGCGCGACGAAGGGGAGCGTGACCATGCCGTCGGCGACGACGCGCCCGGCACGGTCATCGGTGCGCCGCTTCCGAAATTCCTCAAGTGCGATCTTCCGGTACTTCGCCGAGGGATCGTTGGTGGTACCTGCCGAGGCCTGCAACGGCCCCATCGCCGATGTCGCCGGGTAGTCGGTGCCGGTGAGATTGTCGATGAGCGCCTGCAGCTCCGTTCCGCCGTACTCGTCCTCGTCGTCATCGTCGTCGAACGGGTTGAAGGCGACAGCTTCGGTCTCAGCCATGTCAGGACCTCCCTTGGCGGTGTTGTTGATCTTCCTGGTAGAGCGGGGTCGGCGGACCCTGGGTGGTGAGATATGGCCCGAACCACTCGGCGAACAGTGACCGCCACGTGCCGTCGGCAATGATGCGCTCAATCGTCTTGTTCACCTGCCGGGTGAGGTTATCGTTGCCCTGCTTGATGCCGATTCCGTAGTAGTCACGCTCCTCCGAGATGACAGTCATGGAGGTGTAGGCATCCTGTGCCGCCATCCCGGCGAGGAGCGCAGTATCACTGAACACGGCATCTACCTGCTGTTGCTGCAGCGCCATGAGACAGTCCGACCAACTCAGCGTGGTGATGAGGGTAGCGCCCGGGGCGATGCGGGCGACGCGGTACTGGTTAATAGACCCCTGTGCCACGCACACCGTCGCCTTGTTCAGATCGTCGACGGTGGTGACGGGGGAATCCTTGTCCGTGAGGAAGCCCGCGGAGGTGGAGAAATACGGTGCGGAGAAGTCGACGTTATCGGCGCGTCCCTTGGTCATCGTCATTGCGCGGATGACCACATCGACGCGTTCGGTGGGAGGGGCGGATAGCGCCTGCTCCCGGTTAGCGGCATCGACGTAGCGGAAGGCCACCTTGGACGGGTCGCCGAAGATGTCGCGGGCGATCTCGTGGGCGAGGTCGATCTCAAAGCCGATGAGTTCGCCGGTGGCGAGGTCGCGGTAGCTCATGAGGTTTTGGGATTGCTCCACACCGACGATGATGTAGCCCCGCTTGTAGATGTCGGGAATGAGCTCCGACGCCGGCGTGGACACAGGCTTGAGGCTCGGCTCCAGCAGGCCCGAGTCGGTGTCCACGGTATCGACCTCGGAGGCGGGGATTGAACCTGCTCCCTGTGGCAGAGCATCGTGCTGGGTGAGTGCGGGGTCGGTGAACAAGGCGTCGGCGGGCGGGGCCGGCGTAACCGAGCTGCAGCCGGAGGCGACCATGGCGACGAGGCCAGCCAGGGTTGTGAGGGTGGCGCGACTCATAAGTACTCCTGCAATCTTGGTCGGATCCCCAGCCAGATGGCGAGGAGAGCGAGAACGCTGAGGGTGAGTACGCCCACTCCCGTCCCCGTCGTGGACCGCAAGCCCTGCGTAATGTAGGAGCGAGTGCCTGCGCGGGAAGCGTCGATAAGCGTGGTCAGGGCGGCATCGAGGCCCGTGAAGGCCTCCCCGGTCGAGTTCCCCGGCGCTAAAGCGAGCCTTGTCGACGCCTCGTAGTCGCCCTTTTCCAGCGCCTCAACGAAGTCCCCGTGGACGCTCTCCCAGTAGTACAGGGCAGCCCGCGCCGTCGCCACATCCTCCTGCGAGGTCGGGTTTAATGCCGAGTGGTCAAACTGCTTGATCGCATCCTCTACCTGCACTGTTGCATCATCGAAGTTCACCTGCGACTCGTTGAACGCCCCGCGACGGACGAGCGCCAGCGTCTCGGCCGTGCGGGCCTGCTGGGCGACGATCCGGGCATCGGTGAGCGCGGTATAAGGGGTCGCTGCCTCGTGCGTGCCGACGCTCGCCGCGTGGTAAGCCACGGCATTGCTGCCACTGAGCCACACGAGCGCGATGGCGACGAGAAGGTTCGCAGCAAGGAACCCGATATTCAGCCGCCGCCGCGTCCGTCTCGCCAGCCACAGCTGGGCCAGAACGAGAAGAACGAAGGCGAGCGCAAGCAGCCCCACCGACCACCATTGTGGCATCGTCAGATTCCGGAGCTGGGCCTGCACCCGGTCGGAAGAGGAGCGGAACACCTCACCGGCGGCGGGCAGCAGCTGCTCGCGCATGAGAGCGTTGGCCTCGGCCATGTAGGCGGAGCCGATAGGATTGCCCGCCCGCACGTTCATCCGCGCCGCCATGACGAGCCCCGCGTACGTGGGCAAATTCTGGTTCGCCCTGGCGACGGCCATGAGCTCATCCGCACCGCTGGCGTTGGCGGCGGTCTCGTTGCCGACGAGCGCCGCCCGGTTGAGCGGTTCGAGGTAGGCAGTCTGCTCCTGCCTCGAATTGCTGCCGAACTCCGCCAGCCCCGTGACGGCGAGGGTGTCCGTCAGGGCGAGGGATGTGTACAGGTTGTGCGCGGCGTAGCTTGCCGGCTCCATCGTCTGCGACAGTTCCTGATACGAGGTTCGCCGGGCATCGGTGGAGGTCAGCGTGACGATTCCGGCGGCGAGGAGGGTGACCGAGATGATGAGGGTCATTGCTGCCATGATGCCGGGGGTTGTGCGGACGAAGTCGCCGGCACCGCGGAGCCACTGGATCGGCTGGCCAATCCACTCCTTGATTTTGTCGCGCCTGCGCACGGCCAGTGTGCGGGGCACATCTAGCCAGCTGTCGTCGGCTCCCACAATCCTCGCCATTCTCCACAGTCTAATAGGTTGCATTGGCGGCCGAAAGAAGTTGCGCAGTATTGCGTGCACCAGCGGTTGGATCTCCCGCTCCCCAGACCCCTTAACTCGCGAATTGGGTTGGTTTTGAGGGGAATTGTGGGGTTAGCGTTCCCGAGGCGGTGCCGGGATGCGGGGTGGCGGCGGGTGCCGGGTGTGCCAGGTCCTTTAACTCGCGAATTAGCTTGATTTTGAGGGGAATTGTGGCGTTAGCGATCCCGAGGCGGTGCCGGGATGCGGGTGGCGGCGGGTGCCGGGTGTGCCAGGTCCTTTAACTCGCGAATTAGCTTGATTTTGAGGGGATTTATGGAGTTAGCGATCCCGGGGCGGTGCCGAGGCGTTCCCGAGGCGGTGCCGGGTTGCGGGCGGTGGCGGGTGCCGGGTGTGCCAGGTCCCTTAACTCGCGAATTAGCTTGATTTTG